>FWWL01008700.1_pt1 | contig 12873 bp, 9 predicted proteins | sample 2228331 | NCBI WGS metagenome assembly FWWL01 (sample SAMEA103939775, study PRJEB20133) | metagenome | reverse complement strand
CTCTGAGACTCTATCAATCTATCCAACCTTTCTTTCTGTTCCTTTTGTGCTTCTAACAATTCGTCTAATCTCTCTTTTTGCTCCTTTTGTGCTTCAATAACACTATCTACCCTCTCACCCATCTTATCTAATCTATCACCTAATCTATCCAAACTCTCTAAAATTCTTCCTATTATTCTCCACATTTCCTCTCTTTCACTTTCAGTTATATTAACAATTTTAAAGCTTTGAATCCTTTCTTCTTTACTTCTTTAACACCCATACATATAGACTTTCAACCTTCTTATATAAACTATCGTTCGCTTCTATGATTCCATACCATCCATATGCCTTTAATTTATTAAAAACTACACTATCTCTTGGGAGTTCCAAGAATGCTTCCCTTAGCTTATTTACCAGGTTTTTATCCAAGTAAGGTGATACAACAAAACCATCATTTGGAATAGGACCTATGCTATCAATTACCCTTGTTTTTTCAAAAATATTTGGATACTCTTTGGCTAATAAAACTCTTCCATCTGAATAAATTGTTCCAAAATCTACTTCCCTATTATAGACTGCAATTATAACATTTTCATGACTATTTAGTTGAATTTTCTTAAAATCTTTCTCAGGGTCAAAATTTAGTTCTTTCATCCTTAAAATTGGAAATAGGTATCCACTTGTAGATGCAATGTCAGGTATAGCCCATGTTTTTCCTTTCAAATCATATAAACTTTTATATGGACTCTCTGAATGAACTATGAAATAGGTTTTATAATAGACAGAACCATCACTCCTTATAGACGTTATAATTATTTTAGTTTTGCATTTTTCTTTTGAAATTACATATGGAAGTGGAGATAAAAAACTCCCATCAATTTTCCCTGAACATAATCCCTCTATTAAGGCAGTATAATCTGTTGCAATGAATGGCTTAATTTTCATATTTAACTTCTTTTCTAAGTAATTTTGAAGTGGTTTTAAGTCTTCAATAACTTTCTCACTTTCGGAACTTGGATAATAACCTAGAATAAATGCCTCTTCTTTTTTGCAAGATATTACACTTAGTGTAACTATTCCAATCTGGCACATAGAAGATGCATATTTAAAAATTTTAATAAAATTTGGCATTTTGATGGTAAACGAAAGATAATACTTAATTTATTCTTACTTTACTCTCAAATGGAACTTTATTTTGTATTACATAAGCAGCAGGACACTTTTTATCTGAAAGCTCTCTTATTTTTTCGATAATTTCTCCACTTGCATTTGTTTCAATTTCAAGTTCAATCGTAATTTTTTCTACAACAGGCTCATCCTCAATATCAAAAATACTTCGCATATTTACATCTACATATCCTTTTGCTTTTAATTTTTTAATCTCAATACCCATTTGCGTTGCAATTGTCATAAATGTAGTAGAATAACAGCTAATCATACCAAATGCACATATTTGAACAGGATTTGGTGCATTCCCATGCCCTCCACTTTGTTGCACTTGATCCGTTGAAAGCTCTGCTATACCATTCGGATATTCAATAGTTCCCATAAATTGTATACTCTTATCAAAAACCCACTCTCCCTCTACGATAAAGCTCTTTCTCGATGGAAGCTCACTATTTAGAATTTTATTTTTTGTATCCTCAATAGCTTTTATGTTTATATTGTTCATATGTGATGAAAATTTTAAAGGTGGGTAATTTTAGCAGAACATCTAATTTATTTCTTTCAGCTTTAAAATTTCAAGCTATGGAAGATAAAGTTAGTAAAGAATTGCTAGATATTCTAGCTTGTCCTGTATGTAAAGGTGATCTAGAATATGATGAGGAAAATGAAAAACTCATTTGCAATAAATGTAGGCTTAAATATCCTATAAAAGATGGTATTCCTATAATGTTGGAGGAGGAAGCAGAAAGGTTTTAAGTGTTTATGATCTTTTTAATATCTTTTCAAATTCTAAAAAATGATAGTGAGGGTTTTGAGTTCATCTTTGAAATCCCAAAACATTATAATCCTGACTTACATAGTTATAAGATAGCTATTCCACCTGATGGGAACTATGAAATAACATATGAAATTCTTGAAAGCTCAAAGTTAAATGTAAATGATGTAGAAAATATTGCAAGTGAAAAGGTTTTTCAAGCTTATAAAAGAAAGGCAATAGATGTGGATTACATAGAATTAAGGATAAACCCTTATTACAAAACGAATAATGAAGTCTATGTGAGGAACAAAATTAAGTTCAAAATCAAATTCTATACAAGATCTAACTTAAAATTTTTTGAAGATCACAACCCAGACCATAGGCAATATCTAAACTACCCATTTCCAAAGGAATGGATTAAAAAAAGAATTTTCTCATCCCCACCTAATTTCTTCTCAAATGCTCAAATATGGGTTAAGATAAAAGTAGGTGAAAGGGCTGTTTATAAAATAAGTGCAAATGATTTAATAAATGTCGGAATACCTCAAAATTTGCTGTTAATAAATAAATTAGCACTATTTGCAAAAATTGATACATTCAGTAGTTCTATAAATTATGCGGATAGTCTAATAAAACAAGTTCCAATTTATGTATATGATGAGAATAGCAATGGAATTTTAGATGGAAGTGATTACTTTTTATTTTTTGGTGAAGGTGTTGAGGGATTTAGAAGCTATAATGGGAACATAAAATTCTATAGAAATCCATATGATTATTACAATTACTACATTTTAGGTATAAATTCAAACTTAGTAGCAAAATTTATGACATCAAATAATTTAAATTATAATCAAACAATTTATTCAACAGGCATTTATAGGCATGATGTAGATTTAATAAATACTGGAAAGAAGGGAAGGATTTGGCTTGGAGATGAAATTACATATAATAGTAATTTTAGTTATGATTTTGCTTTAGATGACATTGTATCAAGTAATGGGGCAATTCAAATATCATTAGTTGGTGCTGAGGAGCTTTCTTCTAACGAATGTGGCGATGCTATTTTGAACATTATTCTAAATGGGCAAGTGATTGATAATAATTTTCAAGCAAATTCAATCACTAGAAGAACGAAAAGCTATACTATCTCAAATCTTTTGAACAATAATAACATAACTATATCAATTATAAGTGCAAATTGCTCAAATCCAAAAGTTTATCTAGACTATTTTGAAATTAGACACACAAGGACTATACCAAGTGAAGGAAATGTATATTTTCAAACAACTGCATCTACAAGGATTACAAATAGTGCGCTAATGGTATTGAATATAACAAATCCATACGAACCCATTATATTAAGGAATTTTTCAGATGATGTTATACCTGGCTCTATTTACTACATAGCCAATAATTATAAAAGTCCAATGTCAATCGAAGTTATGAATATCTTAGAAAATCTATATACACTCTCAAATGTTGAATATGCTATAATAGGACCAAGAGATTGGCAAAATTCGATGAAAGATTATATCAGTTTCAGAACTAGATATTTCCCATCTATTTGTGGAATAGATTATTGTATTGATTCATTGAATTATCATAATGTTGGATATATTGCAATTGAGGACATTTTTGAGCAGTTTGGATTTGGAATGAGGGATGTAGTTGCAATAAGAAACTTTTTATATACACTATATAGAAATTCTCCAAATTTAATCTATGCACTTATAGTTGGTGATGCAAGTTATGATTATAAGGACATACTCAAAAAGGGTGGTTATATATTCCCTGTTTATTATGATTTTGATGAAAGTTTTGACATTAATACATCATTCGCAGGTTCATATGATGATTTTTATTTTGATTTTAGTGGTGATGGTTATGCTGATATAAACTATGCCAGATTCCCGGCAAGAGATAAATCAGAAATTGTAAATTACATTAGAAAGGTTATGGATTATGAAATGAAAAAATTCTTTTCGGATTGGAAGAATAGAGTATTATTGGTAGCAGATGATTTTGTAAATGGTTCAAATAAATGTGAAAGCAGTTGGCACTTAATACCCTCTGATAATCTTCAAAGGAACTACATTCCAACAAATGTAATGGTTGGACATGTTTATATGCATGAATATCCTAATGAAGGAGGAAGTAAGCCACTTGCAAAGAAAGACTTTATTCAAAAGATAAATGAAGGCTATCTTATAGTAAATATATTCTCACATGGTAATCCATCTCAGATAGCAAGTGAGGACCTATTTTCAATCTTGGACGCAGAAAAATTAAACGCTTACAATAGACCTCCATTTGTTATAATTCTAAGTTGTAAGACGAATGTTTTTGATAGATTAGAGGGTGATTTAGCAGGTCCAAAAGGATTAGGGGAAATTATGATTACAAATCTTGGAGGTCCTATTGGTGTCCTGTCTTCAAGTGCATTGTCATTTGTTGGTGGAAATGCTGCTTATGCTCAAGCTATATTTAATACCTTAAAAAGCAATAAATTATATCCAATGGGCTATCTATCAAGGATAGGGAAAAATAATCAATATTATGCCCTTCTTGGAGATCCTTCCGTGATGATAGGTTATCCAAGTATTGATAATAATTATAATTTCCCTGATACTGCATATGTTGGTGCAATTTATAAGGGCTCATTTTTAGATAGTAAAAACTACACTGCAAGTGTTAGCTTCCTACCTGTTGAAGATACAGTTATTGACTATACTTGCTATAACCCTGATACATTTACAATTCTAGAACCTCATAGGATTATATATAGAGCTTTTGTTAGTAGTGATTCATTAAAATTATACATTCCAAAAGATTTAGACCCCAATAGAAAATTACAATTAAGAGGTATTTATAACTACGCAAATAAATTTAAAGATTCAATTAGCATTGCTTTTAAATCAGAATTAATTGAATTTGATACAATTGGACCATTTCTAAAGCTTCTTTATTACTCAAATGAAGTTAATGATAGCTCAAAATTCACACCAAAAGTCAAATTTAGATTTTGGGCAAGTGATGAGCATGGAATTTATTTAAGCCCTGGTTATAGAGATGTTGAAGTTTATATAGATGATAGGGAAATTATAAAGTTAACAGATAGATTTACTTATGAAGTTAATAGCTATACAACAGGAAGTGCGGATTTCGAACTAGACTTTTCAAACAATCAAGGTTGGCATAAAATTACACTAAGGGCTTTCGATACCTATGATAACTTCTCATCAAAAGATTATTATCTTTACTTTTCAGATGAGAATTTATCTATTTCAGACTTTCTAATCTACCCAAATCCACACAAGGGAGGTCCATTATATTTAACATTTACTTCAAATAGTCAAGCAATGGCACAATTTAAAATCTATACAATAAATGGTGATTTGGTATATATAAGTCCTAAAATTGGTATTAATGCTGGATTTAATAGTTTAAAATGGGAAGGAGATAATTTGGGAAGTGGTATTTATATTGCTGTTTTAGAATTAAACAAAGATAAAGAGAAATTTAAGTTTAAGAAAAAATTCGTGGTTGTAAGATAACAGAAGAATTATCAAGGGTGTTATTATACCTATCACCCATAAGCTTATAAATATCAAGAATTTTGAATAGTCATAATGAAATTTTACAATATGCTTTCCTCTTGGAACCTCAATAGCCATAACTACCCAGTTTGCTCTTAAAATTTTAGCATTTTTATTATCTATTTCAGCTTTCCAATACAAGTTATAATTGTTAGAAAGAACTAAAATACCATCTTTATCAATGTCATACTGAATTAAAATCTCATTATTAGTATATTTTAAGATATTTACATTTTCATAATTTCCATCAAAATTATAGCCTTTCTTTGTTTCATCTTGTAAATACACACATTTATCAAACTCAAAATTTTTTATATTTGAAAAGAATTCAGAACTATCCCTTACTAACTTAGAACAATAAACAATATAGGACCTTGGTAAATAATTTTTTAGTTCTACAAAGCCACTATCAGTTATATAATACTTAACATTTAAGGCTTTTAAGATGTTTTCAAAACCTTCATATCTCTTCAAAATGTAATTATAGATCTCTACATAATGCTTTGAGACAAGTGGATCATAGCCCTCAGTAAGTTCAATTCCATTTATCATCCCTGAATTTCTTGGAAGAACCAAACCTCTATAATATCTTGCATTTACTCTATATTCTCCAATTTTGTTAGGCTTTAAATATCTTACAAAATCAGGTTTGTAATAATTTTCTATATCTCCATACCTTTCAATTTTTAGATAGCTATTGAAAATTAAATAAATGTCAAGGTAGGATATAATTATCATTGATAAAAGAAACATTTTTTCACTCAAAACCCCCCTAACGAAAGCATAAGTTATGATATAAGTAAGTATTATAAATATGAAAAATTTAAAAATTTCTCCTGATATATCAATTTGAGATGGAACAAGAGGAATGAGGATAAGGAACAATAAAACTATTAAAATTAAAGTGATGTTTAAAAATCTTAAATTTTTATTTTCTAAGACATAATTTAAACCATAACAGGATAAAATAGCAACAATAGGAGGCATCAAAAACAATGCTCTTGCAGGCGCTTTTATACCCTTTATAATCCCCTCTGCATATAAGAATTTAATAAGAGGATTTTGATCTCCTAGTGCTATAAAAAATATAATGATTGAAGATATGACTAACGAAAAAACGAATTTGTCTTTAAAATGGGAAATAACTCCAATAATTGCAAAAATTAGACCTGCTATTGAGAAGTAAAATGTCATTTCAGTATAAAAGTAATAAGGACCTCCAATGTAATTTTCATTTACAAGAGAGCCATAAAAATTTGGTATTAATAGTGTAATAAACTTATCGAAATGAAAAGACATCTCAAGTAAAAATTTAATATCACTTTCAATTCTTTGACTTATTTTATAAACATCCAAACCCTGCAAGTATAAACTCACTGCAAATGGTATTAGAGTTATAATGAATATCAACAAATTTTTTACTAATCCTCTATTTTCAAGAATTTTGATGAGATATATAGTTAAAATAATAATAAGAAGGTAAATAGGCTTTTGAGGATGTCCTGAAAATAATGCAAAACCCATAAATAGAGATGAAAGATATGGTTTAGTATCTAAAAAATATAAAATTAGTGGTATTAAAGGAATTAGATCATAAGTATGAGGATGAATAATCGTTAAAATGTAACAGCTTGAAAATACATAAATTATTGAGCCAAATACAGCTATCTCATCTTTAAAGGTTAGTTTATTCTTTAAGTATAAATAGAAAAATAGAAGAGAAAATAGGTAGTTTAAACTAATACATATATTAAAGGTGTAAAGTGAGTTATTGAAAATACCAAAAATGGTTCTTATTATAAAAAAAGGGTTTAAGGGAAAAAACTGAATTTCATTAACAAAAGGAACAGTTAGAAAATAATATGGATTAAAAAGTGGAAGATAGAAATGTTTTAAATTTTCCGTTAAGAAGTAAAACATAGGATAAAACTGTTCAATTGTATCATCAAATAAAGGTTTTCCAGAGAATAGTGGAAAGAAAAAAATAAACCAAAAAATTATTAAGATAAAATAATACATTTCATTTTAATAAATCTATTATCTCATCATCACCTAATTCTTTTGCTATATCAAGAGCTGTTTTACCCTCATTATTTTTGATATTCTTATCAGCACCAGCCCTTAATAATTCCTTTACCACAAAGTAATTACCATTCTTCACTGCTATATGTAAAGGTGTATTACCATTGTTATCTTTTGTATTTAAATCTGCATTTTTTTGTAATAATAATCTTACGATATCCTCATAATTTTTTTCTACCGCTATATGAAGAGGTGTTTTACCATCTCCATTTTTTATATTTACATCCGCTCCCTTATTTATGAAATCTTTTGCCTTACTTAGTTCACCTTTTGATACTGTTTCTAATAATTCCTGACTATATCCACTCTTATATGCTTGATTACAGGATATTAGCAATAAAAAAACTAATAGTTTTTTCAATGCCCCCAAGGGGAATCGAACCCCTGCCTCCACCTTGAAAGAGTGGTGTCCTAGCCGCTAGACGATGGGGGCAAGTTTGAAAATTTTAAAGCATTAATCTAAAACATTAAAATTTTCAGTATGTTTCACATTATCCTTTCAATTGCAAGCTTCCAAAACTTCTTAAAGTATGAAATCAACGCAGAATTTACCGATTCACTTGATATTATAAAAGCAGAAGAAATTGTATATTATATAAACAATTCTAATGATACATTAAAATACATTGAGTTTAATTTATATGCAAACGCATTTAGGCCAAATTCAAGATATAATAAAGATTTAAGAGAGAAATTAAAATTAAAGAAAACACAAATAGATAAAGCAAAAGAGAGAGATTTGGGATTTATTAGAATTGATAGTTGTTCTGAAAGGTTTGATACAAGCGATATGTATATGAAAGTTTATAAAACAGTCTTACCTAATGAAACCGCAAGAATTTATATTAAATTTACACTTAAAATTCCAAAATTATTTGACAGACTTGGAAAGATGGAAAGTGAATATGAGATTACACAATGGTATGTAAAAGCTGGAGTATATGATGAAAGGGGGTGGAGAACTTATGGATATAGATACAATACTGAGTTTTATGGAGATTATGCAAATTGGGACGTTTCTATTAAAGTTAAAAGGGACTATGTAGTAGGAGCAAGCGGATATTTATTAGATTCCATAATTAGTGATAGTTTTAAAATTTTAAAATTTCAATTGGAAAAAGCACATGATTTTGCTTTTGTAATGAGTAAAAGGTATAAAGTTAGAACAAGTGAATTTAATGGAATAAAGGTTTATGTGCTATATTATTCAAATGATACAATGTTTGCTAAACTTTCAGAACTACATGCTATAAATTCACTAAAAATGTTTAGCAATTATTTATACCCTTATCCATATAGGACATTAACAGTAGTTGAAAGCCATTTAGGAGCAGGAGGTGGTATGGAGTATCCTGCACTCGTTCTAATAACCAATCCTAAGACTCTAAGGCGATTCTCTAATTTGAGGAATTTTATGAACATAGAAGACTTAAAGGAATACTATTTGGCAATAGTAGTAGCACACGAAGTGGGACATCAATGGTTTTATGGAATAATAGGGAATGATGAAGCATATGAAGCTTGGATGGATGAAGGTATGAATAGTTATCTTGAAAACTATTATAATCACAATTATTTCACAAACGATTCAATTTACAATATGTTTAGAAAATTCTCAAAACTTATGAAGTTTTATTTAAATGACTATGACATAAGACTATTTAGTGATTACTTTGTATATCTTTATCCTTACAATGAACCTATGGTTGGAAAGCCTGCCTGGGAAATGAAAAATTATTGGCAAGTATATAATAGAGGCAAAAACTTAATGTATGCCCTAAAAGATATTATGGGTGATAGCTTGTTTGATATATTCTTAAAGGAGTATTTCAAAAGATATGCATTTAAACATCCAAGAAGTGATGATTTCTTTAAATTGGCAGAGGAGTTTTCAAAGTTAAATTTAGATGAATTTAAGAATCAATGGTTATACGGAAAAGGACTTCCAAATTATTCTCTATATAAGCTTAATGAAAATAAATTTTTAGTAAGTGGAACATATAATTATCCAATATCTGCAATAGTAGATGGAAAGCTTATTAAGATAAAGCCCGATACAATTGTTAAGGCAAATAAAATTATTTTAGACCCATTTAATAGAACACTTGAAAGTGACGAATGGGATAATACATATCCAAGAAGAATCGAATTTAAACCCCTTTTCACAATTCCAAAACTTGGCTATTTCCAAATTTCATATGCACCATTTGCATTTTATAATCCATCTGATAAATGGTTTTTAGTTCTATATCTAAATGGTTCTGAAAGTAATAAAAGGCATTTCATAAACTATGCAGGTAATACAAAGGGCGATTTCTATCTGAAATTTTCCGAAACGTATTTCACCTCAAAAATTAAATTCATCAAAAACATATTTAGTTTTGAAAGTGGTTTAAATTACGGTTTTAGGAATAGGAACTTTCAGCTACTAGTCTTTAACAACTACATTAACAATTTGAGCTACCTTGATACAAATTATTTCCAAAAGGCGAATGTATGGGGTATTAGATTAAATGGTTATTATAGGGGTTTTGGTGGATATGTTAAGCTTGCTAGGGATTTCAATGAGAACAATAACCATTTGAAGCTCAATTTAAATTATACAACTGAAATTTTTGATAAACTAAACTTAAAGCTTTCGTATTGTAGAATTATAGGTAATTATCCGAAGTTTGAGAGAATTTATATAGATGGTGGATTCCTCTATACTGATTTCTTTGAAATTTTGCTTCCTTATAAGGGGGATTGGTTCTATTCAAAGAATTTGGTATTCAATGATGGTATTTATTCAAAGCGTGGTCAGAATATATATTACGATGAGTTTATTTTGGGTGATTTTAAACTGAGTTTAATCTCATTCTTCGGGGTCTATTCAACAATTGGATATACGAAGGAATTTTACTATGACTACGGTGTTTATTTTGACTTCTATAAGTTTGAGCTTAGGGTATTTTATTCAAATGGTGTATCATTTGTAGTTAGATTAAGATAGAGTTAATTAGTATCCCATCTTTCTTAACTCTTCAAACAATTTTTGGCTCTACTATCCAAATGCTTAGGTTGAACACCTTGTGGAATTTTAACCTTGACTTTTTCACCTAATATATCTTCAATTTGAACTTCATCTCCTAAAACTGCTTGTGATATTTTAATTGGTAAATTCATTATAAGATCGTCATTTTCTCTTTTGAAAATTTTATTTGGCTTTTCAATAATTTCAATATACAAGTCACCATAATCCCCACCTCTCCTTCCTCCATCACCCATATTTCTAAAAATTTTTATTTTTTGCTGTTTTTTAACTATACCTTCTCCATCGCAAAATGAACACTTATTTACAATTTCATAACCTGTTCCATGCCACCTTACTAACACCTTTTTAAAGTCATTGCCTGAATAACCAGAGAAGTCTACTGTTCCGTATGTATCGTATAATTTCCTCTTCTTAGGAATTTAAAGGGATTTTTACCTGGCTTTAACAACCTTAAATAGCGCCTTCTTTCCACCAGCTCTAACCTCAACAAAATAAATGCCATCTTTTCCTTTAATGTCTAATCCAGCTTGATTTGTATTTTTAATATCTTTTCTCATAACTTCCCTACCTCCCACATCCCTAACAATTATTGATACATTATCATATACCCTGCCAAAACTTATTTTTACCTTCTCCTTTGAATAACAAACTGATGGATTTGTATCAAATGAATTTTCTAAAACATCAGAAATGGCACAAATTACATTAGTAGCAAAGAGGCCACCTTCTAATAATGTCCCTCCACTAAAAACCCTAACACTATCATTCACAAAATTAAGAGATTGTGTGCTAAATGAAATACTAACATCATATGTGTAATAATTTAAATAACGAGAACAACTAGAACAAGTATTACCATTGGCATCAATTGTTACAATAAAAATGCCTTCTGGTGCTAAATTAGTGTGTCCAAATATAACATAACCACTATTATTTAGTTGCATTACATAATTAACATATTCAACTGAATCTGTCCCAAATGCCTTAACCCACTCTATATTACCACTTGAATTCAACTTAACAACATAAATATCATCCTTATTATTTGCACTATATGTATTACTTGTGCCAGCAATAAAATATCCATTGTCATTAGTCTGAATTATCTTATATCCTACTTCCTTCTTTGAACCTCCTATTGCTCTTGACCATTGAACATTTCCATTTTGGTCTAATTTCATTGCTAAAATGTTAGTGTCATTAGTTGAGATAACATAACCTGTAATTGCATATCCATTGTCATTCGTTTGGATTATTGAGGTTAAATAAATGGTAGGACCTGTTGTTTTCTTTGACCATTGGACATTGAATAATGAATCTATTTTTATTATTGTGTTCCCTGCAAGAAAAGCATAACCATTATCATTTGTTCTAATAAGATCTGATGTAGGTTTGAGATTTATATCTGATGTTTTCACCCACTCTACATTACCATTTGAACTAAGCTTAATTATAAAAGGTCTTATCTTTAAAAATAGATGGCGTTTTATAAACAATATATAACTTCCATCACTACTTTCAGTAACAGAAATACCATAATCATGAGAAGGAATAGTAGAAACACTATCACCTAATAATGTATCTAATGGATATCCATCTATTGATTTAGTCCAAACTAAATCAAATTCTTGATTAAGCTTCACAATATATGCATTAATATCTTCAACAGAAAATGATTCAGTGCTTCCAATAATTAAATATCCATTATCATTTGTGCGAATAATTGAACTGCCCCCATCAAATTTTGTTCCTCCTATCATCTTTTGCCATTCTCTATTAAAGTTTGCATCAAGCTTAACTAAAAAAACATCTCCTCCTCCAATACCATAAGAATTAGTCAGTCCCACTAAAAGATATCCACCATCACTCATTCTAATAACAGATGAAATACCATCAAAGAGTACACCCCCTATTATTTCACATCCATTGTCAGCATAAACATAAGAAAGAGAAAAAATGATAGATAAAATAATTTTCTTCATCATATCAAACCTCCTTACGCCCCTAATTTACTTTAACAACCTTATATATGGCTCTCTTACCATCATTGCTCCTAACCTCCATAAAATATATACCTTCCCTACCTCTAATCTCTATCTCCGCTTCTTTAACATTCCTTAAAGTCTTCCTTTCAATCTCCCTTCCCGCTACATCCCTTATTACTATATCTACTCTATCATATAACCTATTAAAGCTTATTTTTACCTTCCCTCTTGAATAACATATCGATGGCTTAATATCAAAATTATTCTCTA
>FWWL01008688.1_pt1 | contig 12873 bp, 12 predicted proteins | sample 2228331 | NCBI WGS metagenome assembly FWWL01 (sample SAMEA103939775, study PRJEB20133) | metagenome | reverse complement strand
TCACGGGGGACGGAGTGGAGGGAGGCGGATGTTCATCGTCACCGCGCCCCGTGAGATGACCCGCCTGGTCATGGAGCGCCGAGAGGCCGGCCAGAGCGTGGGCCTGGTGCCCACCATGGGCTTCTTCCACACCGGGCACCTGAGCCTCATGCGCGCCGCACGGGCGGAGAACGATTTCGTGGTGGTCAGCCTTTTCGTCAACCCCACCCAGTTCGGTCCCCACGAGGATTTCACGGAATACCCGCGCGACCTGGAACGAGACGTGGAGATGGCCACCCGGGAAGGGGTGGACTGCATCTTCAATCCTCGGGTGGAGGACATGTATCCCCAGCCCTACCTCACCTTCGTGGAGGTGGAGGGCATAACCGAGGGGCTGTGCGGGGCTCACCGTCCGGGTCACTTCCGGGGCGTGGCCACCGTGGTCGCCAAGCTGTTCCACATCATCCCCGCCCACCGCGCCTACTTCGGTCTCAAGGACGCGCAGCAGGTGAGGGTCATCCAGAAGATGGTCGAGGACCTCAACTTCGACATCCAGATCGTGGTCTGCCCCACGGTCAGGGAGGAGGACGGGCTGGCCATGAGCTCGCGGAACGTCTATCTGAGCTCGGAGGAGCGACGGGCGGCGACCGTCCTCTACCGTTCCCTGCGAAGGGCCGAGGAGGTGGTGAGCGGGGGGGAGAGGGACGCCGCGAAGGTGCTCTCGGCGGTGCGGGAGGTCCTGGGGTCCGAACCCCTGGTGAGGCCGGAATATGTGGAGGCCGTGGACTGGGAGGGACTGCGCCCCCTGGAAAGGCTGGAGGGCAAGGTGCTCATCGCCCTGGCGGCGCGGGTAGGGAAGGCCCGACTCATCGACAACGTCCTCCTCGACGTCCCGCCCCGGGACTCCGTCTCTTGAGTCCCCGGGGAGGCTCAAAGGGCGCGCTCCCTTCCCCGGGTTTTTCGGGCTCGCTGCGGGGGAGGAGACGGGACCGGAAGGACTGCTTACTATGTGCCACCTGGGCGGTTATGCTATATTTTAGTGGGGAAATCCCGGATGGAACGGAGGCCGAGGCAGGAAGGCAGCGCGCGGGACGGGGAAAAATGGCCAGACGTCGCATAATGCTCAAGAGCAAGATCCACAGGGCCACGGTGACCGATGCCGACCTCCATTACGTGGGAAGCATCACCATCGACGAGGAGCTCATGAAGGCCGCGGACCTCCTGCCCTACGAGAAGGTCATGGTGGTGGACGTGGACAACGGCAACCGCCTGGAGACCTACGTCATAGGAGGGGTCCCCGGATCGGGAACCATCACCATGAACGGGGCCGCGGCGCGGCTCATCCACCGCGGGGACAAGGTGATCATATTCTCCTTCGCCGTGGTGGACGAGGAGGAGGTCCGGGACCTCAAGCCGCGTATCGTCTACGTCGACGAGCTCAACCGGATAACCCACGTGGAAGACCACGTGGCCGCCGACGACATCTGCTGATCCGGCGAACTTTTCGGAGCGAGAGGGAGAACCCGTTCATCCTTTGCGCCGGGGTGGGAAGGATTTTGTCTCCCGGGAGGAAGAGAAGCGGTCGGTGAGGGTGCCCGAGAGGCAGGGAGGGAGAGGAGCGGAAGGGCGCACACGGACCGGGCGGGGAGGCGACCCAACTTTCCCTCCGGGCCGCAGGAGTCCATGAGCGAGGAAGGGGGCGAGGACCCTTGGAACGCGAGAGGCTCGTGGAGAGCATAAACGTCCTCCGCAGGGAGCGCGAGGCGGTCATCCTGGCCCATAACTACCAGCCCCCGGAGATACAGGACCTGGCGGACTTCGTGGGAGACTCCCTGGGACTGGCCCGGAAGGCGGCGGAGACCGAGGCCCGGGTGGTGGTCTTCTGCGGCGTGCACTTCATGGCCGAGACCTCGGCCATCCTCAACCCGGACAAGGTCACCCTTCTGCCGGAGCCGCGGGCGGGATGCCCTCTGGCGGATACCGTGACCCCGGAGGGGATCCGCACCCTCCGCCGGCTCCACCCCGGGGCGGCGGTGGTGACCTACGTGAACTCCACGGCGGCGGTCAAGGCGGAGAGCGATTACTGCTGCACCTCGGGGAACGCCGTGGAGGTGGTGCGGAGCATCGAGGCGCCGGAGATCATCTTCACCCCCGACGGGAACCTGGGCAGGTACGTGGAGAGGGAGACGGGCCGCCGGCTCATCATCTGGGAGGGCTGCTGCCCCATCCACGACCGGATACGCCCCGAGGACGTGCGCAGGTTGAAGGACGAACATCCCGGGGCCCTGGTGGTCGCCCATCCGGAGTGCCGGCCGGAGGTGCTGGAGCTGGCCGACGAGGTGGCCAGCACCTCGGGCATGTTCCGGGTGGTGGAGGACTCCGGCCGGGAGGAGTTCATCGTCCTCACCGAGTCGGGCATGGGATACCCGCTGGGCAAGAGGTTCCCGGACCGCCGCTTCCACTTTCCTTCCCCGGAGCCGCTGTGTCCGGACATGAAGGTCGTCACCCTGGAGAAGGTGGAGAGGTCCCTGAGGGAGATGGAGCCCAGGATCACCGTTCCCGAGGAGACGCGCCTGCGGGCCCTGCGGGCGGTGGAGAGGATGCTGGCGGTCGGTTGATCTGTGGGGCGGGAAGAGGGCGCCGTTGATCCCGCGATACCTGGTCAACTTCGAGCTGGAAGAACTTCCCACCACGGACTGCGACCTGGTGGTGGTGGGCAGCGGGGTGGCAGGACTTTCCACCGCGCTGCGGGCGGCCCGCCGCTTCCGGGTCGTCCTGCTCACCAAGACCACCCTCACCGCCACGGCCACCAAGTTCGCCCAGGGGGGCATCGCTTCCGCCCTGGGCGCCGACGACTCCCCCGAGCTCCATTTCCGGGACACCGTGGAGGCGGGAAAGGGGCTGTGCGAGGAGGAGGCGGTGTGGGTGCTGGTCCGGGAAGGGCCGCGTCGCATCACCGAGCTCATAGAGGAGGTGGGCGCCCACTTCGACATGACCGACGGCCACCTGGACCTCACCATGGAGGGGGGGCACTCGCGCCGGCGGGTGGCCCACGCCCAGGGGGACGCCACGGGGAGCGAGCTGGAGGCCTGTCTCATCAGGCGCCTTATATACAGCAAGCGCCTCCAGATCCTGGAGGACTATTTCGCGGTGGACGTGGTCACCCATCAGGGACGCTGCCTGGGGGTCCTGGCCGTGGAGGCCGACACCGGCACACTGCATTACCTGCGCGCCCCGGCGGTGGTCCTGGCCACCGGGGGCATGGGGCAGCTCTACGCCGTGACCACCAATCCCGAGATCTGCACGGGGGACGGGGTGGCCATGGCCCTGCGCGCCGGCGCCGAGGTGGCCGACGTGGAGTTCCTCCAGTTCCATCCCACGGCCCTGCACATCCCCGAGAACCCCCGCTGGCTGATCAGCGAGGCCCTCCGGGGCGAGGGGGCGGTGCTGGTGGACCACCGAGGGCGCCGCATCATGCGCGGGGTGCATCCCCTGGAGGACCTCGCGCCACGCGACGTGGTGGTCAACGAGATGGTCAGGGTGATGAAGGAGCTGGATCGGGACCACCTCTTCCTGGACGCCACGGGCATCCCGGCGGAGCGGTTGAAGGAGCGCTTTCCCTCCATCTACCGCCACTGCCTGGAGGCAGGGCTGGACATCACCGTGACCCCCATCCCGGTGTCCCCGGCCGCCCATTACATGAGCGGGGGTGTGGTCACCGACCTCCACGGCAGGACCAGCGTGGTGGGCCTCTACGCCTGCGGGGAGGTGGCCTGCACGGGGGTGCACGGCGCCAACCGCCTGGCCTCCAACTCCCTCCTGGAGGGGCTGGTCTTCAGCTGGAGGATAATGGAAGACCTGGAGAGGACCGTGGCCGAGGGCAACGAGGTCCGCTCGCGCAACCCCCGGGTCAGCTACCGGATAAGGCGCCATCACGTCCCGGTGGACCTCGCCCTGCTGCGACGCTCCCTGCAGCAGGCCATGCAGAACGGCGTGGGGTTCCGGCGCAGCCGCGAGAGCCTCACCGAGGCGGCCAGGTTCCTGGGCAAGAACAGGCGGGTCCTGGAGGCATCCTATCTCTCCCCGGCCGGGTTCGAGGTGCAGAACATGGTCCTTTTGGCCGGGCTGATGGTCCGCGCCGCCCTCCTCCGGGAGGAGAGCCGGGGCTGCCACTACCGCGTGGACTTCCCCGGGGAGGCGGAGTTCTGGAAGAGGCACATCGTTTTCCGCCTGGGGGAGGATGGTTTATCCTGGGAATTGCGGCCGGTGGGGGGACTCACCGGAGCCGGCTACCGGTGGTGGGAGGAGGTCTGATCCCTTGGACGAGGAGTTCAGGCGAATCTGCCTGGAGGCGGTGCGGCGGGCGCTCGACGAGGACCTGCGCAGCGAGGGAGACATCACCACTCGGGCCCTCATCCCGCCCGACCTCCGTGGGAGGGGGGTCATCGTCATGAGGCAGGAGGGGGTGGTGGCCGGACTCCCTCTGGCCTCCATGACCTTCCGCCTGCTGGACCCCAGGGTGCGTTTTCAGCCCCTGGTGAGCGACGGCGACAGGCCCGCGGCGCCCGCGGAGGTCGCCGTGGTGGAGGGGAGGCTGTCCAGCATCCTGGAGGGGGAGAGGACGGCCCTCAACTTCCTGCAGTGGCTCTCCGGAGTGGCCACCCTGACCTCGCGCTTCGTGGCCGCGGCCTCACCCTACGGGGTGGCCATACTGGACACCCGCAAGACCACCCCGGGTCTACGGGCTCTGGAGAAGTACGCCGTGCGGGCGGGAGGGGGGAGGAACCACCGCTTCGGCCTGTACGACGGCGTGCTCATCAAGGACAACCATATCGCCGCGGTGGGGAGCGTGGCCGAGGCGGTGCGGCGGGCACGGGAGGCCCTGGGGGACGAGGTCAGCATAGAGGTGGAGGTGCAGGACCTGGAGCTGCTCGAGGAGGCCGTCCGGGCGGGCGCCGACGTGGTCATGCTGGACAACCTCGGCGTGGAGGAGGTGCGGGAGGCGGTGCGCCGGGTGGGTGGCAGGGTGAGGTTGGAGGTCTCCGGGGGGGTGACCCTGGAGAACGTGGCCTCCTACGCCTCCACGGGGGTGGATTTCATCTCCGTGGGCGCCCTGACCCACAGCGCCCCCGCCCTGGACATGGCCCTGGAGCTCACCTCTTGAGCGGACCCGGCAGGGCCGAGGTGTGCGCCCCCGGAATGGGCCGGGGTGAGGGACGGGAGGATGGAACGCAAGGATAGAGCGCAAGGAGCGTTGGCCGACGGTGCAGCGGTCGGGGAAAGGGAGGAGGAGATGCTTTTAGCCATCGATGTGGGCAACACCCAGACGGTCATCGGCGCCTACCACGGGGAGGAGCTGGTGGGGCACTGGAGGATCTCCACGGACGCCAACAAGACCGGCGACGAGCTGGCCCTGTACTACCAGGGTTTCCTGGGCCTCAAGGGCTTGAGCTTCGAGGACTTCGACGCCGTGATCGTCTCCTCCGTGGTGCCCTCGGCCACCATGGCCCTGGAGCACATGACCAGGGAATACTGGGAGTTCGAGCCCCTCATAGTGGGCCACAACCTGGACGCCGGCATCGAGATCCTGGTGGACAACCCGCGGGAGGTGGGGCCGGACCGCCTGGTTAACGCCGTGGCCGCCTTCCGGCGTTACGGCGGTCCCTGCATCGTGGTGGACTTCGGCACCGCCACCACCCTGGACGTGGTCTCCTCGCGGGGGGAGTACCTGGGGGGTGCCATCGCCCCGGGGATCGAGATCTCCTCCAAGGCCCTCTTCAAGGCCGCCGCCAGGCTGACCAAGGTGGAGCTACAGCGGCCGCCCTCGGTCATCGGCAAGAACACCGCCCGGTCCCTGCAGTCGGGGATAATCTTCGGCTTCGCCGGCCAGGTGGACCGCCTGGTGGAACTCATGCTGCAGGAGCTGGGGCAGAAGGCCACGGTGGTGGCCACCGGGGGGCTGGCGGAGGTGGTGGTCTCCGAGTGCCGCACCGTTCAGCATCACGACCCCCTGCTGACCCTCTACGGGTTGCTGCTCATCTACCGTGAGGCCACGGGCCGTATCCCCACCTGAACCCCTGAGGCCGTTGCCGGCGCCGAGGCCCGGGACCACGGGAGGGCGCGTTCCGCATCCCGCCCGTGCCGGAGGGCGGATGACCCCGCCTTCGACCGTCCGCATCCCACGGGCGTCCCATGGAACCCGAGAAGCGAATCCTCTCTTTTCTACCACCTGCGTTTTATTGACACCCCCATAGGCGGAATATATTATGTTACGGGAGTTGAGAGAGGATGCCCGAAGGCGCGAAAAGGAGAATCGCCCAGAAGGGTTCCGACGGACGGCCGGCCTGAGTCGAAGCAAGAGGTCGAAACACCATGGCAGGAGCTAAGCAGAAGTCGAAGGAGAGGGCCCGCGGAGGGAAGAGGAAGCACAGGCACATAGCCGAGCAGCTCGAGGAGAAGTTCGTCGGATCCAGGAGCGAGGTATTCAGCCGCATATCCGCCAAGGAGTCGGAGATCCGCGCCAAGGTCAGTGCCGAGAGGGCCAGGGCCGAACGCCTCATCGAGGACGCCAAGGGAGAGGCGGCGGCCATAAAGCGCAAGGCAACCCTCGAAGAACTGGGAAAGGACACCTACCAGAAGATAATCGCCGCCGCTCAGGAAGAGGCGAGGGCCATCGAGGAATCCGCCGCCCGGGAGATCTCCGCCGTTGAGAGGCGGGGAGAGGAGAACCTCTCCCGGGCGGTGGCCTTCATAGTGGAAGCGGTGATCTCGCCGCAGGCTCCCGGGTCGCAGCAGGGTTCGGGTTGATAGAGGCACCATAGGACGAAGGTCTCAGGGACGAAGGAGTTGGCCGGCGGGAGAGGACCCAATCTCATCCGAAGTAGGGGGAGACGGAAATGCTCTTGACCATGTCTAAGGTGGAGATCGTGGGACTCAAGTCCCTGTTCTTCCAGGTGCTGGAAACCCTCCAGGACCTGGGTACCCTGCATATAGAGGACATCACCAAGAAGAAGGGGCCGCGTTACGCGGACCTCCTTCCCATGGAGATGGACCCCGCCCTGGAGGAGGAGCGCACCATACTCCAGAACCTGGCCATGCGCAACAACGCCATCCTCTCCGAGCTGGCACCCCCGGAGAGGAGGATTACCCGTGCGGAGATAGAGGAGAAGTACAGGTCCTTCCAGGGAAAGACCCTGGCCGAGATATCCTCCATGGTGGAGGAGGAGGAGAAAGCTACCCGCGAGCTCATCAACTACAAACACGAGCTGGAGGTGGAGCTCTCCCGCCTTTCCAAGTACGAGCCCATCATAAAAAAGGTCTACCCCCTGGCCAGCAAGGTGACCGCCACCGAGAACTACACCTCGGTGGCCCTGCTGGTGGAGGAGAGGTACAAGCAGGTCCTGGACTACATAGAGAAGGAGCTGGAAAGGATAACCAACAAACAGTGCGAGGTCTTCTCGGCCCGTGTGGACGAGAACACCCACGCCGCCATCCTGGTCTTCCACAGGCGCTACTCCGAGCAGGTGCACAACTTCCTGGCCTCGGAGAACGTCAACCAGGTGCGCCTGCCCAGCGAGCTATCGGACAAGCCCTACGACGAGGCCCTCAAGGAGATAGAGACGCGCCTGAACGAGATACCCCCCAAGCTGAAGAAGGTCCGCGAGGACCTGGACAAGATCTCCGAGGACTGGTACGTGACCCTGGTGGCCCTCAAGGAGTACCTGGCCGATCGCATCGAGTCCCTGAACGCCATCCCCAAGTTCGGCCAGAGCGGCCACGTCTTCGTCATCACCGGGTGGATGCCCTCGGACAAGGTGGAGGAGGCCCGCCGGGTGCTGGAGGAGAAGTTCGAGGGGAAGGTGGAGCTCACCGAGGAGGTGCCCACCCACGAGGAGCTGGAGGAGGCGCCCACCGCCCTGCGCAACCCGGCCCCGGTGCGCCCCTTCGAGTTCATCTACATGCTCATCAACCCCCCCAAGTACGGGCACATCGACCCCACCTTCCTGGTGGCCATCTTCTTCCCCCTGCTATTCGGCTTCATGCTGGGGGACATGGGATACGCGCTGGTGCTCATCGGGGTGGTCTTCCTCATGAAGCGGCTGCTCAAGAAGCGCGAGTCCCGGAGCCTCTTCTTCGAGCTCTTCGCCAACGTGCTCCTGATATGCTCCATCTCCTCGTTCGTGTTCGGTTTGCTGTACTTCGAGTTCTTCGGAGACCTGCTCGTCCGCCTCTTCGGGTGGAAGGATGCCGCGGGGCACATGGTGGTCAAGTGGGTGTGGGGCCATACCTCCAGCGGCAAGCCCTGGGGGTGGCCGCTGGAGCGCATCGCCCAGGCCAACCCGGACCTCTTCAAGCTGCTGCTCATCGTGGTGGCCCTTATCGGCGTCCTGCACATGGGAGGCGCGCTGCTCATAGGGCTCATCGACGGCATCAGGCACCGCGACCGCAAGCACGCCCTGGAGAAGCTGGGCTACCTGCTCTTCGTACTGGGGCTGGTGGTCATATTCGGCGGGGTATGGGGCTTCAAGAGCATAAAGTCGGTGACCATGCCCGTGGGGGCGATCATGGCCGTGCTGGGCATCGGGCTGGCCGGGTACGGAGGCGGTTTCGGCGGCGGGCTGGAGGCCGCCCTGACCTTCGGCAACCTCCTGTCCTATGCCCGACTCTACGGCATCGGGCTGGCCTCGGTCATCCTAGCCGAGGTGGCCAACGAGCTGGGCGCGGAGTTCGGCGGGGGTGCCATGGTCTTCCTGGGGGTGATCGTCGCCGCCCTCCTGCACGTCCTGAACATCGCCCTGGGCGTGCTGAGCCCCTCCATCCAATCCCTTCGTCTCAACTTGGTGGAGAGCTTCACCAAGTTTTACAAGGAGACAGACGTAGTCTACAAGCCTTTCAAGCGGTCAGGAGGTGAATAGTTTGGAACTCGGACTCATCGCCATCGGGGCAGCTTTGGCCATCGGACTCTCCGCCCTGGCCACCGGTTGGTCGCAGTCCAAGATCGGGGCGGCCATGGCGGGGGCCCTCGCCGAGAAGCCGGAGCTCGCGGGTAACGCCATCATCATGATCGCCATCCCCGAGACCATGGTGGTCCTCGGATTCGTCATCGGCTTCCTCATCACGGGGTTGAAACCCGGGGAGTGAGACGGGTTCCCCCGGGACGGATGCGTTAGCTCACCGGAACGGGAAGTGAGGACATGTCCATAGAAGACATCCTGCAGGCGCTGGACGAGGAATGCCGCGCGGAATGCCAGGAGATCTTCAGGCGCGCCGAGCAGGAGGCCAAACAGATACTGGAAAAGGCCCAGGCCGAGGCGGAGGCCATCCGCCAGGCTCGCCTGGCCAAGATCAGGGCTGAGGCGCAGAGCGAGGCCACGGCCATCCTGTACTCGGCTCGGCTGAGGGCCAAGAACTCCGTCGTCCAGGCCAGGGAAAGGGTGGTGGAGAAGGCCCTGCGGGAGGCGGTGCAGGGCCTCGAGGGACTGCGCTCCCGGAGCGATTACCCCGACGTCCTTGCCGGCCTGATCGAGGAGGGCCTCTCCAGGGTGGGCGGGAAGGTGGTGGTCCATGTGGACCCCGCCGACCGTCAGGTTGCCGAGGAGGTACTCCGCCGACGGGGAGTGGATTTCGAGGTGCGCACGGATATCCAGACCCGGGGCGGGGCGGTGGTCTCCGACCCCGAGGAGAGGATACGCATCATAAACACCGTGGAGGAGAGGTTGAACCGGGCCCGGGAGAGATTGCGGCTGCAGGTTTCCGCCCTCCTCTTCGGCGAGGAGGAAGTGGCCGCCGGGGGAGGGGGATAAACCCCCTCTTTCCGTCTGTGCGGCGGCGGAGAGGTTGCCCATGGTTCAGGTCCCCATCAAGGATTACAGCTACGCCAACGCCCGGGTGCGGGCCATGACCTCGCGCCTCCTGGACCCCTCCGTCTTCCGGGAACTCCTGGCGGCGCCGGACTACAACCGGGCCCTGGGGGTGCTGGAGGAGACCGAATACCAGGAGGACCTGGAGTACTTCATGCTCGAGGGCGCCAGGCCCACCATCGTGGACCGGGCCTTCAACCGCAACCTGGTGCGCAACTTCGGGAAGATAAAGGAGTTCTTCGTCGGGAAGCCCCTGAAGCTGGTCAACCTCCTTCTCTCCCGCTGGGACCTCTACAACCTGAAGACGGTCCTTCGGGGCATGCGGGCCCTGGTGCCCAAACAGGAGATCCAGCGCATCCTGGTCCCCGTGGGCTTCCTCGACGAGGCCGTCCTGCGGGAAGATATCGCCCAGCCCGACCTCCGGGCGGCCCTGGACGCGGTGGTGGTCTTCAGCATGGAATGGCCCATCCCCTACGGGAGGGCCATAAGTGAGCACCTGCTGGAATACCTCCGGGAGCACGACCTGTCCATCCTCGAGCTGGCCATGGACAAGTTCCATTACCGGCAGGTGGCGGGTGAGCTCCAGGACCGAGACCCCGACACCTCGCTGGTGCGCGAGGTGGTCAGGCTGGAGGTGGACGCCATCAACCTGGTCACCCTGATGCGCATCTGCGGGATGGAGCTGGAGGCGGCCCGCGCCGAGGATTTCTTCGTCCCCGGGGGGAGCCTGGAGGAGGCCGCGGAGTTCGCCCGCCTGATGTCCCTGGGGCGGCCGGAGAGCGTCTACGAAGCACTTTACCGGCGTTTCCCGGAGTACCGGGAACCCCTGCAGGCGGCCTGGAAGGACTTCGACCAGAAGGGGGAGGCGGCCTTCGAGGACGAGCTGCAGAAGAACCTCATCCGCAGGTGCCTGGGCATGGCCAAGGATCCCCTGGGGATAGGAGTGATCATCAATTACATGTGGAGGAAATACCTGGAAATAACCAACCTGCGCATCATCATGCGGGGCAAGAGCATAGGACTCATCGAGTCCCAGATCCGCAAGGAACTCTTCCTCTGGGAGGAGGAGAAGGCCCGCGAGGGCATGGCGAGGTGATGGTAGGTAATGTATAAAGCCATCGTGATCACCGACCCGGAGACCGCCGACGGGTTCCGCCTGGCGGGGGTCACCGTGGTGGAGGCGGAGAACGCCGACGAGGCCAGGGAGAAGATCAAGGCCTTCCTGGACGACCCGAATGCCGGGATCCTGGCGGTGAACGAGAGTTTCTATAACGCCATCGACGAGAAGACCCAGGAGAAGATCGACAGCATCTACCGCCCCATCGTCATCCCCCTGCCCATCAAGGAGACGGTGGAGATGGCCGGAGAGAGGAGGGCTTACCTGGCTCGGCTCATCCACCGCGCCATCGGGTTCGACATAACCCTGAGGGCCAGGGAGGGCGAATGACGGGAAGTGGAGCGCCGGGTCTTCCGAGGCGGTGAAGCCCGGCGCGCCGGACGGGGAGGCTTTCAAGGCCAGAGAGAAGGTTCTCGGGGTGGAACGAGTAAGACGGGAGCAGCGCAATAAAATAGGAATGGGGAGTGTAGGGATATGATCGAGGGAACCATCGTCAAGGTATCCGGGCCCGTGGTCAGCGCCGAGGGGATGACCGGGGCTAAGATGTACGACATCGCCAAGGTGGGCGAGCTGGGTCTCATCGGCGAGATCGTGCGCCTGGACGGGGATACGGCCATCGTCCAGGTCTATGAGGACACCTCCGGCCTGCGGGTGGGGGAGAGGGTCCTGTGCACCGAGGAACCCCTGCTCCTCGAGCTGGGGCCCGGCCTGCTCACCTCCATCTACGACGGGATCCAGAGGCGCCTCACGGACATCGCCGAGCGCTACGGGGACTTCGTGGTGCGCGGAGTGTCCACCGACGCCCTCCCCCGCGACCGCCGCTGGGGCTTCCAGCCCGTGGTGGACGTGGGCGACGAGGTGGTGGAAGGCGACGTGGTGGGAGAGGTCCAGGAGACCGCCCACATCGTGCACCGCATCATGGTGCCCCCGGGGATCTCGGGCCGGGTGGCGGAGGTCCGGGAAGGGGAGTTCACCGTGGACGAGACGGTGGTCTTCCTCGAGGACGGGACGGAGATAAAGATGTACCAGACCTGGCCGGCCCGGGTGGCCCGCCCGGTGAAGAGGAAGGAGAAGCCCACCGTCCCCTTCATCACCGGGACCCGTATCCTGGACACCTTCTTCCCCATCGCCCAGGGGGGGTACAGCATCATCCCCGGGGGGTTCGGGACGGGCAAGACGGTCACCGAGACCACCCTGGCCAAGTGGGCGGACGCGGACATCGTCATCTACATCGGCTGCGGCGAGCGGGGCAACGAGATCACCGAGGTGCTCACGGAGTTCCCCAACCTCATCGACCCCAAGACGGGGGTCCCCCTCATGCAGCGCACCATCCTGGTGGCCAACACCTCCAACATGCCGGTGGCGGCGCGCGAGGCCTCCATCTACACCGGTATAACCCTGGCCGAGTACTACCGGGACATGGGCTACAATGTGGCCCTCATGGCCGATTCCACCTCCCGCTGGGGGGAGGCCCTGCGCGAGGTCTCCGGACGCCTGGAGGAGATGCCCGGGGAGGAGGGCTACCCCGCCTACCTGGCCACCCGCCTGGCTGACTTCTACGAGCGCTGCGGGAGGGCGGTGTGCCTGGGGAGCGACGACCGGGTGGGTTCCATCACCGCCATCGGGGCGGTCTCCCCTCCGGGGGGCGACTTCTCCGAGCCCATGACCCAGAACTCCCTGCGCATCACCGGGGCCTTCTGGGCCCTGGACACCTCCCTGGCCTACCGGCGCCATTTCCCGGCCATCAGCTGGACGAAGAGCTACACCCTGTACCTGGATCAGATCCAGGACTGGTACGCCAAGAACGTGGCCGAGGACTGGAGGGCTCTGCGGGACAAGGCCATGAGCCTGCTGCAGAAGGAGGTGGAGCTGCAGGAGATCGTGCAGCTGGTGGGACCCGACGCCCTGCCGGATTTC
>FWWL01008699.1_pt1 | contig 12881 bp, 12 predicted proteins | sample 2228331 | NCBI WGS metagenome assembly FWWL01 (sample SAMEA103939775, study PRJEB20133) | metagenome | reverse complement strand
AGAAAAAGCTGAGCACGCTCTTGGTTGGAGGCGGAAGCGGATAGCGGTAGAGATGCACCCCTTCCAACTCCATGTATTCTGGCTCCTCGTGTGGGCGTGGAGAGATGACCGAGACGGTGTAGCCCGCCTCTGTCAGCGCTTGCGCCTCCTGCCATACGCGCCTGTCCATCGGTACGGGCAGGTTCTCCACTAAAATCAAGATTCTCCCTTTACACTTACCAGTAGAGTCCAAGATATTCACCTCGAATCTGTTCAGGATTGATGGCGCGGGCGAGGTCCAACACGGTCTGCCCTGATCGTACTAAGTGGGCAAAGCGTTCCCGCAAGTCTGGGGAAAGATGCCCTATCACCAGCAGTTCAGCGTGCTGGATAACCTCTTCCGCATTTTCTCGCAGGATTTCGCGGATATGGGGAATTTCGCGCTCGATATACGCTTTATTCGAGCCGTAGAGCGCTGCGTAAGAGACATTCGGGTCGTGGATGAGCAGGCGATAGCCCTTGCCAATAAGCCGTTCCGCCAGCTCGACCAGCGGGCTTTCGCGCAGGTCGTCAGTGCCCGGCTTGAAGGATAGCCCGAACAGCCCTATCTTCCTCTTGCGCAGGCGCACGATTGTGCGCACCGTTTGCTCTATCTGGTAGCGGTTGCTGGGCAGGATATGGCTCAGCATCGGGAGATTGAGGTCGCACAACTGCGCGCGATAGATGAGCGCGCGCAAGTCTTTGGGCAGGCAAGAGCCTCCAAAGGCGAATCCGGGTGTCAAATAGCGGGGTGAGATATTCAACTTGGTATCGGCACAGAGAATGCGCATTACCTCGTGGCTGTCGATGCCTTCCGCCTTGCACCACATGCCTAATTCGTTGGCGAAGGTAATCTTGAGTGCGTGGAAGGCGTTGCAGGCGTATTTTATCATCTCCGCTGTGCGGATGGAGGTGAGAAACAGTTCCGCCTTGATGCTGTCGTAAAGGTGGGCAACCTGTTGGGCATCGTCGGTGCAGAGTGCCCCCACAATCGTGAAGGGGGGGTCATAGAAATCGGCAATTGCAGAGCCTTCGCGCAAGAACTCAGGGTTCACTGCCACTCCGAAGTCGGCTCCTGACCGCTTGCCCGAGGCCTCTTCCAAAATAGGAATCACTATCTCCTCGGTTGTGCCTGGAAGCACGGTGCTTCGAATCACGACGATATGATACTCTTGCTTAGTGCGCAGTGCGCTCCCAATTTGTTGGGTGACACGCTCAAGGTATTCGGTGTTGAGGTCACCGTTCTCCTTGCTGGGAGTGCCCACACAGATGAGCGAGATTTCGGTATCGTGAACCGCCTGTTCCACCGAATCGCTCACCGTAAGCCGTCCTGAACCTACTGCCTCTCGTAGAAACAGTTCCAGGTTCGCCTCCACGATGGGTGCGTGCCCCTCTCGAATAAGGTGGAGCTTGCGCTCATCCACATCGAGCCCAATCACCCTGTGCCCTTCCTTCGCTAAACATGCGGAGGACACCGCGCCAACATAGCCAAGTCCAAATACGCTTATCTTCATTCGCGCCACCCAAAGGGTTTTTTCCACATGCGTGGAGGCTCCCCCTATATTATAGCCGATTTTGCAGGGCTTTCTCTGTTCCTGCCATAGGAAATGTCAACCTACCCAGGAGGCTGTTCGAAAAATCGAAGTTCGGAGGCACGGGATATCCTGCTTGGGAGATTCTTCGCTTCGCTCAGAATGACGGTGAGGGCTAAAAAACAACACTGTTTCGTCACCCTGAGCGAAGCGAAGGGTCTCAAACCCCTAACATCTCCCTGTTCCCGTGCAGAAAAGGGATTTTTCGAACAGCCTCACCCACCCAGGTAGTGCTCCTGTTGGGTAGTGGTTTTGCGCAACCAAGTTCAAATGGTGGCACAGGCATTCTTGCCTGTGAGTTCAAAAAAGCGTCATCACTACCTGTGGGAGGGACTACCGATTCTTGTGCCTGCCTCAAAAAAGTGTCGTGCAGTAAGTTCTAAAAGGGGAGGGAGGATGCCTATCGCCTCTTCCCAAGAGGGGAACAAGGGGGCACGGGCGTCCCGCCCGTGCTACTGTTATGAGAGGGCAAGGAGGGAGGGTATTGTGGTACAATTTGAATACGAGGCGAATTATCGATGGCGAAGATTCCGCGGATTGTGGTTGCCAAAGTGGGTTTGGATGGGCACGATCGCGGGGCGAAGGTAGTAGCACGCGCCCTGCGCGACGCAGGCTTCGAGGTCATCTACACAGGGCTACGCCGTACCCCTGAAGATGTGGTGCAGATTGCCCTTCAGGAGGACGCCGACATTATCGCGATTAGCATCCTCTCAGGGGCGCATATGACCCTCATCCCCAAGGTGCTGAACCTACTGAAGGAACGGAACGCTGAGGACATCCTTGTGATTGCAGGAGGCACTATTCCCGATGATGATGCCGAAGCACTCAAGCAGATGGGGGTCAAGGGTGTCTATCCACCGGGCACATTAATTGAGGCGTTTGTAGAAGATATTCGCCGAATCTTGCGCGAACGGGATGAACAGTTAGGACGAGTTGTTCAGGCATGAAAAGTTCTCTTCCTCAGCCTCAGCACCGACAGCTTTACGCATAAACTCCACAATCAGCGGATAGAACTTGTCGGGGTGGTCAAAGCGTGCTTGCACATGTTCGCTCCCCTCTGCCCACCATAGCACTTTAGGTTCGCGCGCCGCCTCATACAATCGCTGGGCGTGATGGGGCGGAATGAGCCGGTCGCGTGTGCCGTGAACCAGGAGTACGGGGCGTGGTGCAATCTGGTGAACGACTTCTTCGGGGGCTACCTTGTGGGGGTTGCGACGCGTGAGGAGCATGCCTATCCAGCGAGAGGGCTTCAGCAGAAGCGCTACTGCTCTGCCAAAACTGCCCCGCCACCAGTCGTCCACTGCATCGCTGAGCCGAGCGTAGGACGAGTCTGCCACTATCGCCTTCACGCGCGGGTCTTCCGCAGCTGCTAAGAGCGATGCTGCGCCCCCCATCGACGCGCCATACAACACTACGGGCAAACCAGGTGCGGTGCGCGTGGCAAAGTCGATGGCTGAGAGCACATCCAGCCGTTCCAAGTCGCCAATTGTGCAGATGGCTCCCTCGCTCTTGCCTGAGGCGCGAAAATCGAACACCAAGCAGTGGAACCCAGCCTGCCACAGCTCCCGCGCCACAGGTAAGGGTTCACAGCGGTTCATCAGGTAGCCATGACATAGGATAGCAATCCCTATCGGTTTAGGTGCAGGAATCCACCACCCATAGAGCCGTACCCCATCTCGTGAGGGAAAGGCGACCTGTTGATACGGCAACCCCAAGTCGCGAGGCGTAAGGAAAAATGGAGTGCGAGGCGGGCGCAAACTGGCGCGCACCACCAAGTAGTTGCCCAGTAATAGGACACCAATCGCAATCCCTATCCCTATTAGTAGCCCAAGCCACATCCTTTCACTCTTCAGGCTCAATCCCCAGTTCTCGCAAGCGTTGGGCAAGTCGCTCGGCGCGTTGGCGCTCCTGCTCGGCACGCTGGCGTTCCTGCTCCGCGCGCTCTTGGGAGGTCAACACTAAAGAGCCGTCGGCTCGGAACAGGCGCACCCAGCGATACTGACGCCGATGAAACACCCCTTCCCATACCCCCACATAAGCACCCAGCTGATTGCTCCAGAGCCAGCCTTGCTCGCTCGGCTCTATCGGCACATAGTCTCCATCTACCAAGCGAAACCCCTTCAGCTCATCCCTGTCGGGGTCATACCAGAAATACTCTTCTGTGCCGAAGGTCTTAGAATAGAGCGCAAGGTTCTTCTGCTTGTCCTTCTTCGTGGTGGTAGGCGAGACCAGCTCGATGATTACATCGGGATAGCGTCCACCCTCTTTCCATACCACCCAGCCCTTGCGCGGTTTCAAGCCGTCCACATCCTTGACCACAAAGAAGTCGGAACCCTTGTAGAGCGGGCGTTGCTGGCGTACGCTCTCTACTTGCTCCTCACTGAAGTAGATAAACATGTTGCCCCCACAGAAAAAGTCGGTACGCCCCTCAAACAGTTGACTCACCACCTCGTGGAGCAGGTAAACCTGCAGAACATGCCAATCGCTTTCCAACGGTTCACCATCCTCAAAGATGAGTTGACTCTCGTCGGGCAGGTCGGGGCAGTAGGCAACAGGCGGTGTCTCGGCACGCTGAGCACGAGTCTTCCGCTTCGCCTTCACAACAGACTCAGGCATCTGAATTTCACCCGAAAGTAAATTTACCCGACTTTCCTGCGAGCAAGAGGAAATGGGTAGTACCCATCGATGGTATCAGCAGGAGAAATGAGGGGGCGAAGAGTATAATGTTAACCGATGCCTGTCCCTTGCGCGCCTATGGATGGGTACCTAACTATATGTGGAGGTGACGAAATGAAGAGGCTAAATTCTCATGCATACGGTACAAACAGAGGATCTATGGTCCGTTTCTGTATATTCGGACTATTATTAACCGCTCCGACTTGTCTATGTGCCCAAAGCCTAACTTGGCTTGGTGTCTTGTCTGGTTACTCTCAGAGTAGCGCACTCAGCGTTTCAGCGGATGGTTCGGTCGTCGTGGGTGGTTATTTCAACACTTTCGGCAACTATCGTGCTTTTCGATGGACGCGCCAATCGGGAATTAGGGACCTCGGCACCTTCGGCGGGAGTTATAGCATTGCAATAGATGTATCCGCCGACGGCTCGGTAGTTGTTGGGGAAGCCCAGAACGCCAGCGGCACCTACTATCCTTTCCGCTGGACCCAATCTGGGGGTTTACAAAATCTCGGTACACTTCCAAATTACACTGCTCGCGGCTCAGCCTGGAGCGTATCCGCTGATGGAAATGTCGTGGTAGGTGTAGTTGAGAACAATAATCGAGGTGCTATGGGCTTCCGATGGACTCCAACCAGTGGCATGCAAAGTATAGGCACGCTCGGTGGTTCATGGAGCGCAGCATATGCGATCTCTCCGAACGGTCGTTTCATAGCGGGCGAATCTCAAAACTCTGCCTCAGCAGCCCGCGCCTTTCTTCGCTTAGAGAACGGTAGCATGATAGACTTGGGACTACCGCCCAACGGCTTCCGTGCCTCCGCAAATGGGGTATCGAACGACGGTTCTGTGGTCATCGGATTGCTATTGAGAACAGACATTCCGGGACACCGCGCCTTCCGCTGGACTTCTCAAACCGGCATGCAAGACCTTGGCACACTCGGAGGCAGCGGAGCTCTGGCTTTAGATGTGTCTGCCGATGGATCGATTATTGTGGGGTGGTCGTTTGATTCCAGTGGCGACTACCGTGCCTTTCGATGGACACCTCAAAGCGGTATGCAAAATCTTAATACAGTGTATGCTAATCTTCTTACCGATGGCTCTATCTTACGGGGTGCCCGAGGTATCTCTACAGATGGACGCTATATCGTCGGTTGGGGACGTAACAACCGTTCAGGACGAAACTGGGAAGCGTTCTTGTTGGATACCTGGTTGACAGGTGATACGAATGGCGATGGCTGTGTGGACGATGCGGATCTGCTAAATGTACTCCTATCGTTCGGTACTCAAGGAAGGGCACCAACGCGACACGAGGATATCAACAAAGATGGTGTTGTAGACGATGCAGACCTGTTGCTTGTATTGTTCAATTTTGGGAATGGTTGTCCACGATAGCTTCTATATCGTTTGGTATACACTATCTGAAGCGTCTCACCCGTATCCGAAACGGAGTGAGACGCTTCATTAGATGTTTTCTCTGCACCAATGCGCAACGGTATCGATCGGCTTCTTGCTACGGGCGCCATCCCCGAAGGCAGACTCGGGCTTATCACGAACCATACAGGGCTAACCGTCGACCTTCAACCGACCGTTGATTCCCTTCGCCAAGCGGGGGCACGGCTTGTCGCCTTGTTCAGCCCAGAGCACGGCATTCGTGGGGAGCTGGACTCTCCCGTGCCTGACGCCATAGATGAGGCGACGGGATTGCCCATCTACAGCCTCTATGGCGAGCGCAAGAAACCTACGCCCCAGCAATTGGCGAATCTGGACGCCTTGCTGTTCGATATTCAAGACATCGGCACACGCTTCTATACCTACATCTCCACGATGGGGCTGGCGATGGAGGCGTGCGCGGAACAGGGCATCCCCTTCTATGTGCTGGATAGGCAGAACCCTATTAATGGTGTCGATGTGGAAGGACCGCTGGCTGACCCTGACCGCTTGGGGTTCACTGCCTACCATACGATTCCCCTTCGGCACGGCATGACGGTAGGCGAACTGGCGCGCTTGTTCAACGAGGAGCGCGGGATAGGTGCGAACCTCACCGTCATCCCTTGTGAGGGCTGGAAGCGCACGATGTGGTTCGATGAGTGCGGACTGTTTTGGGTGAACCCCTCGCCAAACATGCGTCGGCTTCAACAGGCGTTGCTCTATCCTGGTGTGGGGCTTTGGGAAGGCACGAATCTCTCGGTGGGGCGTGGTACTGATACCCCTTTTGAGGTATTGGGTGCCCCATGGATCGATGGGCGTCGATTGGCAGGTTTTCTGAACGAACTACCTACCAGCGCGGGTGCGCGTTTCGTGCCGATTACTTTCACGCCAACCGCCAGCACCTACAAGGGTGTGGCGTGTCAGGGCGTGTCCATCTTCATCACCGAGCGTGCGAAACTGCGTCCTGTGTCGATGGGCATCGGGATAGGCTATGCCCTTCGGAGGCTCTACCCCCGCGAATGGGAGGCACAGCGTGCGCTGGGTCTCTTAGCGAACCGTGAGGTTCATACCATGCTGATGGAAGGAGCCGACCCCGAACGGATATTGGCGCGCATCGAGCGTGATGTGAAGGCATTCCGAAAACGCCGTGAACCTTTTCTCCTTTATTCGGTATAAGAAAGAGTCTCCCCAACGCCTCATTGTTGGCTTAGGCAATCCTGGGGAGCAGTATGCAAACACCCGCCACAATGTGGGCTTCTGGGTGGTGAGCCTGCTAGCGCGTCGACACGGGATTGCCCTGAGCCAGCATCGGCATCACAGTCGGTTCGGGATTGGGACGATTGGCGAGGTGCCTGTGCTATTAGCTCAGCCGATGACCTATATGAACCGTAGTGGCGAGGCGGTGAAGGCTCTGCTTCAGGCGTATCACCTTCAGCCCTCGCAAATGCTGGTTGTTTACGACGAGGTTGCACTCCCACTGGGAACGCTCCGCCTGCGCCCAAAAGGCTCCAGTGGAGGGCACAACGGCATGCGTTCGATCATCTCAGCAATTGGTACCGAGGAGTTCCCGCGCCTGCGCATCGGGATTGGTCCTGCGCCAGAAGGAGTAGACCTTGCCGATTTCGTGCTGTCCCCGTTCGAAGAGTCCGAGAAGCCTCTCATCGCACGCTTGTTAGAAATCAGTGCAGATGCCTGCGAAGCGTGGCTTGTGGAGCCGAGCGAACAGGTCATGGCGCGCTTCAATAAAGCCTACACCCTAGAGGCATGAGGGGTGAGGATGTTCGAAAAATCCATTCGTAGCACGGGTATCCTGCCCATCAGCCACGCGTCACCCTGAGCGAATGCCTTACTGCACGACAGTTTTTCGAACTCGTGCCTAAGGTGGGCTTCTCTTTAGAAGGGCAGACACGGGGGTCTGCCCCTACAGGCAAGGCGGTTGAGTAGGGGCGCACCCCCGTGTGCGCCCATTTTCTATTCTCCCTCAAAAAAGTGTCGTGCAGTAAGGAGCAAATGCGAAGGGACGGGCGTCTCGCCCGTATAATCCCCCCTTTGATTCCCCCCTTACTAAGGGGGGCAAGGGGGGATAGGTGAGACGCCCAAGCCACCTAATCGTAGCACGGGCGTCCAACCCAAGTGCCATATGGACAGGATGCCCATGCCATTTTTTTTCGAACACCCCTCCACAATGGGTTGCAATTTCTGCAGGAATGGTGTATAATACCCTGTGGAGGGAGCATTCTGATGATAAAGCGCGGCTTTACCTTGATCGAGCTATTGGTGGTGATAGCGATTATCGCTATCCTCGCAGCAATCCTGTTCCCCGTCTTCGCTCAAGCACGAGAAAAAGGCAGACAGACCGTATGCGCAAGCAATCTTCGCCAAAATATTCAGTCAGTGCTAATGTACACGAACGACTATCAGGGCACGTATCCTTATGGCGTAGGTGGAACTGGCAATACTGTGATTCACCTCTTTGACTTGCTGCATCCATATCGCAAAAGTCCTGGAATACTAACCTGCCCGTCTTACCCCGCCCCGAACAACGGAATGGATTGGCAAGAGCGGTTGCGCCATCGAGGGGAACGCTCGGGAGCGAATCTGCGGTCTGTAGGTACATTTCGATACTTTGCGTATGTGCCTAATTATGGCGTCTTTCCAAGCCAACTATGTCAAGTATCTGTGGGGCGTCGGATTCGTGGTAGAACCGTGACTGAATCGTTCATACCACGCCCCTCAGAAACTATCGCCATCGTGGACGGATACTGGTACTTCAACGCAAATACCTATTGGTATGATTACTGGTTCAAGATCGATTTCTGGCCGAGGCACCACATAGGGGGTGTTATTGCCTACCTTGATGGGCATGTCAAATGGTCACACCATTTAGGCATACCGAGAGGTGGTACTATTCCCGCTCAGTGGAACACCTCCACTGCCCAGAAGGGTGGTCCAGCAAACGAGTACCAGAATGTCTGCTCTCAGCGGCGCACTGCCACCTATTACTTCTTCGGTTATCCACCTGGTTGGAACAATCGTGTTCCGCGTAACGAAGGCGAATTCAATACGGTTAACCCACACGGTTCTTGCTTTGCCGACTTCTTCGGTATCCCAGAGACCGACATTATCAATGTATGGGAGACCAGCTGTAGTTAATCAAGAAGCACGACCGCTGTCGCGTTATTTTGGGTACTCCCTACTCCTCATTCTGGGCGCAGCGAAGAATCTTATCCCAACTTTCCTGTTGCCCCTCCGTCGTCATTCTGAGCCGAAGGCGAAAGAGCCTTCACTGCGTTCAGGATGACAGAGACCCTTCCCCTTCGCTTCGCTCAGGGTCAGGGTGACGAGGGCATGCGGCGTTTTACCTGCGCATACGCTCCCTCTAAGGCACGCTCATCGGAGTCGACAGGAAAGTTGGGTAATCTTAAAACTCCCTGCTATGCTCAGGATGATGAAAGAAAAGTGGTTTAGGGAGGGTAACTTAGGCGATGGTCAAACTGCGCACTGGTCGGAAATGCATGCCAAATGACCTGATTTCCTGCGGGGAAGGGGTGTGCGTTGGCGAATCCCATGCTATAATCTAAACGGAGGCGTACACATGCAAAAAGGCGTTGATGCGGTAGCAATAGGTGTGATTGCGCTGGGCGTGGTGATTCTCATCGTGTTGTTTGTGCTGAGCAACAACATGATGCCCGACCCGCTCCCAGCCGTTCAGAAACCCGACCTGAGCGCTACAGAGCGCATGATTCGCGACCCGCTCAGTGCAGCGTCGGCTCCTCAGGGAGGTCAAATGGGCGGCGGATTTGGAGGCTCTACGGGGGGACCGATGGGCTTTAGTGCGCCCTCACCTGGTCCTGTAGGTGGACCGCCAGCCCCTTCGGGACCTCCGCCGGGGATTGGAGGCGGTCGTAGAGGCGCGATGGGCGGGGAAGATTATTAATCGGAACACTGGCAGAGGGTGACCGTCTAACCCTTTCAGCAAGGGTCGTCCTGCTCTCATCCGAGAGCGTCTCTCTGCCAGGGCTCCGAAAGGAGCCCCTATTTTTTAGCGAACAATCGTCATTCGAGAGCGTCATGGTGTATACTACAGTATGACTCTCGAATAACGAGTCAGGAGAGAAAACCATGAAAAGCGGGTGGCTGATAGGGCTAACAGTGAGTGCGTGGCTGTGGTCGGTCTTTGTGCTGGGCGATAATCCTCTCCCGCAAAAAGAGGTCAGTCTTAAGCATCGGGTGCTCACCGAAGCGCCTGTGGCGACCGCCGTGAATCGCGCAGTGCCGAACCTGCAGTTCACCGATCTCGAAGGACGCTCCTATTCGCTGGAAGAACTTACCCGTAAAGGACCTGTGGTGCTGGTGTTTATGGGCGCAAAATGCCCTGTGGCTCTGCGCTATGCAGTGCGCCTGAACGAGTTTTACAAGACCTATGCACCTAAAGGAGTGCAGATGTTCCTTGTCTACCCCAACTACGATGACGATTTAGAGACCGTTCGCGCAAATGTCAGGGAGTTCGGCTACAAGTGGTCGGTTGTGCATGACCCCGATGGCATTATCGCCCGCCAATTAGGGGCTACCATGACCCCGCAAGCGGTGGTTATTGACAAGGAGGGCATTTTGCGCTATCGGGGCGCGATTGACGACAATCGCTACGAGAACCGCGTGCGCCATCATTACCTTCGGGATGCAGTGGAGGCAATCCTGAAAAACGAGCCTGTAAAGGTTGCCACGAGCGAGACCTTCGGATGTACCATCCACTTCCGCTCGGAGGTGGTGGAATTGGCACCTGTGACCTACGCCAAGCACATCGCTCCGATTATTCAAGAGTATTGTCAGCCCTGTCATCGCCCAGGTCAGGTGGCACCGTTCAGCCTGATGACCTATCGGGACGCTTTCACTTGGCGCAAGGAGATTGTGAAGTATGTCAAGTCGCGCCAGATGCCCCCGTGGAAGCCAGAGCCGGGCTACGGAGAGTTCCAGAAGGAGCGACGGCTTACCGACGAGCAGATTGCACTGATTGCTCAGTGGGTGGAGAGCGGTGCGCCTTTGGGCGACCCCAACGATTTACCCCCGCCACGCCAGTTCTCGGACGATTGGGAACTTGGTCCGCCCGACCTGATTGTGGAGATGCCCGTAGAATACGAAGTGGGACCGACAGGCGACGATGAGTATCGCCACTTTGTTATCCCCACCAATCTGCCTGAGGACAAATATGTGCGTGCTATCGATATCCAGCCGGGCAACCGCAGTACCGTTCACCATGTGATTGTCTATCTGGACACTTCAGGTGTAGCACGCGAGTTGGATGCAAAAGACCCGAAGCCGGGCTACGAGGGGTTCGCATGGCCTGGGTTCATCCCTGCAGGAATGTTAGGCGGTTGGGCGCCAGGCTTCTCTCCGAGCGTTCTGCCTCCGGGCACAGGCTACCGACTTCCGAAGGGAGCCGATATCGTACTACAGATCCACTATTACCGCACAGGCAAACCTGAGCGCGACCGCACCCGCGTGGGGCTGTACTTCACGAAGGAACCGAATCCCCAGCCTGTTGGGATTGCGACGATAATCAACCCACTCTTCCGCATCCCACCCGGTGCTGAACGGCACGAGGTGCGCGCCATGTGGATTGCACCTCGCGATGTGGAGGTGGTGGCGATTACTCCTCATATGCACTTGCTGGGGCGTGAGATAAAAGTGGAAGCCACCACACCCGACGGCAAGACCATCCCGCTCATCTGGATTAAGGATTGGGACTTCAAGTGGCAAGATACCTACACCTATAAGACACCTGTGAAACTTCCGCGAGGCACACGGGTGGAAGTGCGCGCTTATTACGACAACTCCGAGAACAATCCCAACAATCCAAGCAAGCCTCCGAAATGGGTGACTTGGGGCGAGCGCACTACCGATGAGATGTGCCTTGTGTTCCTGCATATCCTTGGGCAAGATGGGATGGGCTTTCGCGGGGGCGGCAGAGCTGGTCGCGGAGGTTTAGGAAGGCTTCTGTTCGGAGGTAGCCCTCCTCGCGAGAACCCAGAGTAGTAAAACGGGGTAGGGCACCTTGCGTGTTCCTACCTCGAACTCTCCTTTATTTCAGGGCTTCTGCCTTACTTGAAGTAGACAATCTGGCGTTGCGCCATCTCGTTGTTGGGGTCGCGCCGAAGCACCTCCTCAAACTCCCGCTTTGCCTCTGGTTCGTAGCCGAGCATGGAGTAGGTGAGGGCAAGATCGAGGCGAGGCTGAACTGCATCGGGGTCGAGCCGAACCGAAGTCTCTAACTCCTGAATTGATTCCTCGAACAATCCCGTGAAGCAGTAGACCAGTCCCAGCAGATGGTGCGCCTCCGCCAGATTCGGGTACGCTGCCAGTACCTGCTTTAGCAGTTGCTCTGCCTCTTCATAGCGCCCTTCGTTTTTGAGCGCTGTCGCCTGCTGTAATAACGGTTTTGGGTCGCCCATTACTCGTGCTTACCTCCTATAACGCGATGAACCTCTATCAGAGCAGTTCCGTCGCACGAGTAGCCACCGTATTTGTGTTATTATACCCCACATTTCAGGGGCTTTGTTCCCATGATACCCCAGCCCTAAACGATTTCCTGCTGTCTCGAGGGCAAATCCGTAGGAAAATTCACCCCGATGGGAAACCTCAGTACCATGAGCGACTGGATTAGCCCCTTGCGCATGCGTGCCCGTGTGGGGTATACCCGCCTTCCCCGTAAGGTGTTGGCATTCTATTACGGCTGGTACGGCAACCCCACGCGCTCAGGACGCTGGCTCCACTGGGAAGGGGTGGACACCGAACGACGCCAGATTGCCACCTCCACTCACTACCCCACCCTTGGTGCTTATGATTCGAACGACCCTGCCGTGCTTGACCAGCACTGCCGATGGGCGAAGCAGGCAGGCATCGATGGGTTCATCTATTCGTGGTGGGGCAAAGACCGCTACGAGGAGAAACCTCTGCCACTCTTGCTCGAAACGGCTCAGCGTCATCGGCTTGAAGTATGTATCTACTACGAGTTTGTGCCCAAGCCGGGCGACCCCAACAGCGTGGTGGCAGAGTGGCTCGACCTGTGCAAACGATTCGGCAAGCATCCTGCCTATCTGAAAGTGGAAGGGAAGCCCGTGATTTTTGTCTATGGGCGTGCGATGGAGCAGTTGAGTCTCCCTCAGTGGGCGCAGG
>FWWL01002894.1_pt1 | contig 12881 bp, 11 predicted proteins | sample 2228331 | NCBI WGS metagenome assembly FWWL01 (sample SAMEA103939775, study PRJEB20133) | metagenome | reverse complement strand
GACTGGACGGAGCTCTGTCAGGAATATCCCTTACCATGTAGGCTCGGGATTTTGCTTCGCTCACTCTCAAGGTTTTTATGCCTACGTTTACAGATGCGTTGTAATCCCTGTCAAATTTGCCGTGTTTCTTACACTCAAAGACTAAACCATCAGCTTTGCCTTTGTCCCCGCATATATGACAGACTTGCGATGTGTAATGGGGTTTGACTACAATCACTCTAATGCCCTGCCTATTGGCTTTATGCCCCAACCTGTCTTTAAACCGCCTGTAAAACCACTGAGAAAAGAGACGCCTAAGCTTTTTGTTTTCCCACTCAGGTATGTCAAGAAACTTTAGGTCTTCTAATCCTATGGCTTGGCAATCATACACTTTGGTATGCTCAATGACAAGGTTTACGAAGGTCTCAAGTATTTGTTTCCTGAGCTCCTTTATTTTCCTATGCAGGAGTCTCTGTTCCTGATACAGGTGCTTTAGCCTTCCCTTAAGGCTTGACACTTGAGAGTCCAGTCTTTCAAGCTTTCTTATCATCCTTTCAGCCTTGAAAAACACGGGCTTACTATGACCCTCCCTTGAAACCACAACACCCACAGCCAGTCTTTTCTCGGATGGAGACAAATCCAAAGCAAATACTCTCTCTACTTCGTCAGGTAAACCCACTTGAACTTCCACAGGAATCACAAGACGCCATATACTGTATCCGTTTTTGAGATACACTTTCTTGAGTGAAACCGCAAGGACCTTTTTGGTTGTTTTAACGGCTTTTCTGAGCCTTGATGGCATGAGCTTTTGGACCCTTATCCACTGCCACTTGTTGCCATCCAAGACCTTTAAGTCCAGTAAAGCAAAGTCTCCCTTGAAAGAAAGCCTGACAAACTGTTCATCGTCCACGGCGGTTATGATTACTCCACCTGAGAAACTCGGTCGGACCATGTCAAAATAGTTTGTGCCTTGCGCTTTACTCAACTGTCTCCAAACATTGTGAACAAGGTATGGACTAACATCTAAGGCATTGCAAATTTCTTTGACATCCTTCTGTTGCAGTAGCAGGTCAAAGACTTCTTTCCTTACAATCTGAGACCTTAGTATCTGATCCGTCATTTCAAGGATGTTTCTGTGAATTCTTGATTGTATATGCTTTGGTCTGGGAATAAGGCTCTTGAGGACCGCGCTTGCTTTATGATGACCTTTCAGCAGGTTAAGGGACTCTTCGCTCCAAAGTCTTTTCAGAAGTCTTTGGACTTCCCACTTAAACGGGTTGTCTAAGGTGTCCAGATACCTATGAATGCTTTGGGGGAGTGTGAGTTCGTAGGAGGTTATGAGACTACTTATCTTAGGCACGCGGTAAAGTATAAGCAAGTTTTGTTGAGAAAGTCAAGGGCTGTTCATCACCCTATCCTCCGTGCGCCCTCTCCTTTTCTTTATCCACTCCTCAAACCCCATACCCTCCCGTAAGGCTTTGATTATCTCCTCCTCCAGCGGTGTTAGGTCTGGAGGTATCATATGGGGTCTGTTTTTCAACGTCCTCTCTATGGCATGCCATAACTTCCATAGCTCTATCTTCCCGTGGTCGCCCGAGAGCAGGACCTGTGGAACCTTCACCCCCCTATACTCGCGCGGTCTTGTGTAAACCGGATAGCCCAGCCACCTGTTGAAGGAGTCCGAGAGAAGGCTTTCGGGTTCGCTCAGGACGTCCGGCAAAAGGCGTGCAACCCCATCTATGACCGTCAGGGCTACCAGCTCACCTCCCGAGAGCACAAAGTCTCCCAAAGAAATCTCTTCATCCACTATGGACTTGACCCTCTCATCCACTCCTTCATACCTACCGCACACGATAAGCAAGTTTTCCTTCTCCTTCCACCTCTTAAAGTCCTCCTGATTTATGCGCCTGCCCCACGGCTCGGGACAAAGGGTGTAAGGCTTGCCGTGTCTTTCTACCACATACTCGTAAGCCTTAAACACAGGCTCTGGTTTGAGGACCATCCCGGGCATACCCCCGAAGGCGTAATCGTCCACCTTCCTCTTTGGAGCGAACCTCCTCAAATCCACCGCATGAACCTCCAAGACACCCTTCTTTATGGCTTGGCTCACTATCCCGTATTGGCAATAACATTCCACAATCTGTGGAAAGATGGTGAGGACGAAGATTTTCATCGCAGGAAGTCTTCCACCATCCTTCTGGCTCTTTCAAAGGAATACCTGTAGTATACGTCTATGGTGGTCCTTATGTTGGCATGTCCTGCGAACTCCTTAACCACTTCCGCCGAAAAGCCGTTGTTCACCAGGTTAGTTATGTAAGTGTGCCTGAAGCTGTGGACGGAAAAGGGTATTCCCACCCTGCGCGAGAGCCTATGGGTAAAGACCTGCAGAGCGCCCCTGCTTATGCAGAAGTTCTCCTCGTAGTTCTCTATCCATTTGAGGAGCTTCTCCGTTATCCTGTAAGTGCTCTCTCTGTCGTAGCCTATGATGGGGCTTATGCGCTCTTTCCTTCTCTTGGTGATGTCCGCCGGAAGCCTCAGCCACAGGATGGAGCTTTTATCCATGTAGAAGTTTTCCGCCCTGAGGGCTAAGTATTCTGAAAGACGCGCCCCGCTTGAAAACAGTAGGGTGTAGACCTTCTCATACTTTATACCCTCCACATGCCTTAATATGCTCTGCATTTCCTCCTTGGTTAGCGCTTTGGGGACCCTGTGTGTTAGACCGTGAGAGAGCTCTTCCCTAATGTCATCTATGACGTTCTCTATCTCCGTGTAGGTATCCTTGCCTATATAACCGCGCTTTAGTGCAAACTTGTAAAAGTGTTTTATGGCGGACAGGCGGGTAAATACGGAGGATACGCTGAGCTTGGACTCATCTGCATAAGCGTATATGACCCTTGGGTCTATGCTGAGGAGCTCTTCCTCGGATATGCCCACATGTTTCATGAAGGAATCAAGGGCTCTGGTGTAGGTTATGAGCGTCCTTTCGCTCTTTACCTTGCTCAGACTGCTTTTCCAGAGGTCAAGCAAGCCCATAAGAATATAATACTATCCATGGTTGAGAGTCTGGTAAAGAGAAACGCAAGTAAGCTCTTGCTGATTGTCTTAGACGGTGTGGGTGGACTTCCCGTAGAGGGTCCTAAGACGGAGCTGGAGCTCGCACATACGCCCAACCTGGATGAGCTCGCTAAGGTCTCTGCCTTGGGTCTTCACGTGCCCGTGGATGTGGGTATAACGCCCGGTAGCGGTCCCGGACACTTGGGGCTCTTCGGCTACGACCCTCTTGAGTATCCCATAGGGAGGGGCATACTGGAGGCTCTGGGTCTTGGCTTGCATGTAAAGGACACGGACATCGCCATAAGGGGAAACTATGCCACCGTGGAGTATGTGAAAGGCAGACCCGTGGTAATAGACAGGAGGGCGGGACGCATAAGCACGGAGGAGAATAGGAGGATAACCCAGAAGGTAGCCAACAGCATAAAGGAGATAGATGGTGTGGAGGTCCTGATAGCTCCGGGCATGGAGCACAGGACTGCCCTCATATTGAGGTTTGCAGAACCTCTTCCCGAGGGAAGCTCCGACATAAGGGATACGGACCCCCAAAAGGAGGGTCTTGAGCCCCTCAAGGCGGAAGGGAAGAACCCAAACGCCCAAAGGGTAGCCCGAGTAGTCAACGAGCTTGTGGAGAGGATAGCTCAAGTGCTAAGGGATGAACCCAAAGCCAACTATATGCTCCTGAGGGGCTTTGCCCAAAAGCCCAAGATAAGGAGCTTTGGGGAGAGGTTCGGACTGAGAGCCTGTGCCATAGCGGTCTATCCCATGTATCGGGGTCTTGCCAGCCTGGTGGGTATGGATGTGCTTTCCTTTGAAGGCTCTAAGCTTCAGGATGAGATAGACAAGCTCAAGGAAGTTTGGGAGGATTACGACTTTTTCTTTCTGCATGTTAAAAAGACCGACTCCTACGGTGAGGACGGCAACCATGAGGGCAAGGTAAAGGTCATAGAAGAGTTTGATGCCCTGCTTCCCCAAATCCTTGAGCTAAACCCGGATGTGCTGGTCATAACAGGAGACCACTCTACACCATCTGTTTTGAAGGGACACTCGTGGCATCCCGTCCCCGTGCTTTTAAGGTCTCCTTACGTGCTTGGGCATACATCGGAGCGCTTTACGGAAAGGGAATGCCTCAAGGGAGAGCTGGGCATCTTCCCCGCTAAGAAGCTCATAAACCTGATGCTGGCACACTCCTTGCGCCTTGCCAAGTATGGTGCATGAGACTAACTTAAAGAGCTACCATGAGGACCATTTGCGTTGATTACATAAAGGACAAGGTCTTGGACGGAAAGAGGATAAGCTCGGAGGAAGCCCTACGTCTTCTTGAAGGGGCGGACCTTACAACCCTTGGCTGGCTTGCCAACGAGGTGCGCAAAAGGTTCCATCCTGACGATGTGGTCACCTTTGTTATAGACAGGAACGTAAACTACACCAACGTGTGCGTGGCTGGATGTAAGTTCTGCGCCTTCCAAAGAAAGGTGGGCTCTCCGGAGGGATACGTGCTTGACAAGGAGACCATCCTTCAAAAGGTGAGAGAGCTTCTGGACTGGGGCGGGACCACCCTCCTCATGCAGGGAGGTCTTAACCCCGACCTACCCATAGAGTTTTACGAAGAGCTCCTTTCCACCATAAAAAGCGCCTTCCCCCAGGTCCAGATACATTCCTTCTCCGCGCCGGAAATCGTATACCTTGCCAAGATAGAAAGGCTCTCTGTAAGGGAAGTCCTTGAGCGCCTCAAATCGGCGGGGCTTGACTCCCTACCCGGCGGAGGAGCGGAGATACTCTCCCATGAGGTTAGAAGGTTTCTAAGCCCCGGCAAGTGTAGTGTTGATGAGTGGGAGGAGGTCCACAGGACCGCACACGAGCTTGGTATGACGAGCACCGCAACCATGATGTTTGGGCATGTGGAAAAAGCCCATCACATAGTGGAGCATCTGGAAAGGGTAAGAAGACTTCAAGACCGGACGGGAGGTTTTACCGCCTTCATACCCTGGACCTTCAAGAAGGGCAACACGGAGCTGGACATGTTGGAGGAGGCATCTTCCGTCTACTACCTGAAGGTGTTAGCCCTTTCGCGTATCTACCTGGACAACTTTAAGAACATCCAAAGCTCTCACGTGACCCAGACCATGGGCGTGGGTACGGTAGGTCTGCACTTCGGAGCCAACGACATGGGAAGCGTGATGATAGAAGAAAACGTCATATCCTCTACGAGCTACAGGGTCAGCATACCCAAGGTGGAGGACATGGTGCAAGCCATAAGGTCGGCGGGCTTTATCCCCGCCCAGAGGGACACCTACTACAGGATAGTGAGGGTTTTCCATTAGAGCTCTTCCTTTACCAACCTCTGGGCGTTGAGGTCTTCCAAAAGTTGGTAGTCCTTTCTTATGTCCCTTCCTGCCCTGGTTAGATAACCGCCCACCATCATGGCGTTGGTCATCAAAACCGCCATGCCGTGAAAGTCCCTCAGGTTCTGCTCCCTTCCCCCGCACAGGCGGAGCTCCGCCCTCGGGTTTGTGAACCTGAACATGGCTATTACCTTGAGGGCTTCCAAGGGCTTTATGCCCGGCGCGTCCTTCATGGGTGTGCCTTCTATGGGCATGAGGAAGTTAAGGGGTATGGAGTCCACGCCCAGCTCTCTGTAGGTAAGAGCCAAGTCAACCCTGTCCTCCGGAGATTCGCCCATCCCGAATATGCCACCGCAACAGGCTGAGAGTCCCAGAGCCTTTATCCTTTTTATGGTCTCATACCTTTCCTCCCAAGAGTGAGTGCTCACTATGTAGGGGAAGAAGTTTTTGGAGGTCTCCAGATTGTGGTTTATCCTTCTGACGCCGGCGGACTTTAGCCTCAGGAGGTCTTCCTCCGAGAGGGTACCTGCGGACACGCACACGTTTATAGGGAGCCTTTCCACACCCTTTATCTGCACGACCGCCTCCGCAACCCTTTCTACCTCCTGCTCGGACGCCTTTTTACCGCTCAGGACCACGCAGTACCTGTTGGCTCCGTAATCCATGCCCCTGTAAGCACCCTCCACTATCTCATCCTTGGGAACCAAGGTGTAGACGTTTATAGGCGTCTTGTAGAACTTGGACTGGGCACAGAACTTGCAGTCCTCCGAACACGCTCCGCTTTTGGCGTTGATGATGGAGCAAAACTCTATCTTGTTAGGGTCATGGAAGGCATGCTTTACCTTCTGGGCACAGTAAACCATGAGGGCTGTATAATCGTCGGGGAGGTTGAGAACCTGCAGTGCTTCCTCCCTTGAAGCATCACCACCGTCCAAGACCTTACGGGTAAGCTCCCACAGAAAAGACTCATACCTGTCCATGTCAAGGGGATAATATAATAGCTCATCTACGGTTTTTTATAATTTATATCATGAAGTGGTGCGTCTACCCCGAAGGAGAGGAGCTTCCCATAGAACTCCAAGAGTTGGCTATGAAGGTGGAAGAAGACGGGGGAAAGGTCCTTAGCATATACAGGGAGCCTTACCGCCAAAACTGGCAGCTCTTCGTCATACTTCCCCTGAGCAAGGTAGAGCCCACACCCTTTCAAAGGGACCTATCTCCCCAGCACGTTAAGCGCCTGGGAGAGGTAATCCAGCAGATGGGAAGATACATTGACCCTATAGTGGTTGTGAGAACACGGGAAGGAAAGTACTGGACGCCCAACGGAAACCACAGAAGGTCTGCTCTGTCAGAATCGGGTGGCAGGGAAATCCCAGCCATACTCGTACCGGATGAGAGCGTCGCGTACCAAATCCTCATGCTCAACACGGAAAAGGCTCACAACATAAAGGAAAAATCCTTGGAAGTCATAAGGATGTACAGGGATATTCTCTTGAGAGAGCCCCAAGCCAAGGAGAAGGATTACGCCTTTGAGTTTGAGGCAGCCTTTTACATAACCCTGGGCATCCTTTACGACGGGTATGCCAAGTTCAGTGGTTCCGCATACGCCAGCGTCCTTAAAAGGGTGGATGACTTCTTAGACGCTCCCTTGGAGAAAGCTATGGAGGAAAGGGAAAGGAGGGCAAACCTCCTGAAGGAGTTGGACAGTGTAGTGGAAGAAAAGGTGGAACAGCTCAGGTCTCAGGGTGTGAACCATCCCTTCCTAAAGCAGGCGGTGGTCAGCAGCGCCAACCCTATAAAGAGGAAGCGCACAGTGGACATGGACTTTGATACCTTTATAAAGCGTATGAGGGAGAGCTTGGAGGGTGTCACCTTTGAAGGCGTCATGTCCCAACTCTCGGAGCCTGACGTAGAGCTGTAAACGATGAAAAACGTATACCTGGTAAGACACGCCCAGAGCGAATACAACGAAAAGGGCATATTCCAGGGTAGGTTGGACAGCGACCTTACTCCCCTGGGCTTCGTCCAAGCCCGCCTGTGCGCCCAAGAGCTCTCGGACAAGGGTATACGGGTCATATACTCCTCACCCCAGAGGAGGGCTTACAAGACCGCTCTGACCATAGGAGACCTCTTGGGTCTTGACGTAATCGTGGATGAGAGGATAAGGGAGATGTCCTTCGGAGTTTTGGAGGGCAGGCACTTCTGGAGCATGGTGGAAGAAAATGGGCAGATGTTCAGAAACTGGCTCAAAAACCCCGTAAAGCATCCCCTTCCCACCCAAGAGGACATGGGAGAGTTTGAAAAGAGGGTAAGGAGCTTTTTGGAAGACATAAAGAACTCCGAACATGAAAACATCCTAGTGGTGGCGCACGGTGGGACTCTGCATGCTCTCGTGTGCTTGGCGACAGGTCTGGGACTTGAGAACAACTGGAACATACACATGGACAACACGGGCATAAGCCTCCTCTCTTACGATGGAGAGAGGTTTTACCTGCGATACCTCAACAGAACCTGCCACCTAAGGGTTTTGACTTAAAACCTTCTTAAGGTAAGCTCCCGTGTAGGAGTTTGGGTTTTGGGCTACCTCTTCGGGCGTGCCCTGAGCCACTACGTATCCTCCCTTCTCTCCACCCTCCGGACCCAAATCTATTATCCAGTCCGCACACTTGATGACATCCAAGTTATGCTCTATCACCACCACCGTGTTGCCTCTGTCTACCAGTCTCTGCAATACATCTATAAGCTTTTTCACATCTTCCATATGAAGACCGGTGGTGGGCTCGTCCAAGAGGTAGAGCGTCCTACCACCTTCCTTCTTGGAGAGCTCCCTGGCGAGCTTTATCCTCTGGGCTTCACCGCCCGAGAGGGTGGTAGCTGGTTGTCCCAGCCTTATGTATCCCAGACCCACATCCCTGAGGAGCTCCAATTTTCTCTTTATGGCTGTGTGGTGTTGGAAGAACTCGTAAGCTTCGTCCACCGTCATGTCAAGCACATCCGCTATGCTCTTGCTCTTGTAGAGTATATCCAAGGTCTCCCTGTTGTAGCGCCTGCCCTTACACACATCGCACACCACATACACGGGCGGTAGGAAGTGCATCTCCACCTTGATTACCCCCTCACCCTGACAAGCTTCACACCTTCCACCTTTGACATTAAAAGAGAACCTGCCCGGCGTGTAGCCCCTTGCCCTCGCCTCGGGTGTCTGTGCAAAGAGCTCCCTTATGTGGTCAAAGAGCTTGGTGTAAGTTGCGGGGTTGCTTCGGGGTGTCCTCCCTATGGGGGATTGGTCTACGTTTATGACGCGCTCAAACTTTTCAAGCCCTTCTATGGAGTCAAAGCCTTCCGGGTTTACGTTGGCACCGTGGAACACAACCCTTGCGTAGTTCCAAAGGATGTCGTAGATGAGGGTGGACTTTCCACTACCGGAGACCCCTGTTATGCAGACAAAAAGACCTACGGGAATATTCAGGTCTATGTTCTTCAGGTTATGAAGCCTTGCGCCCTTGATTACCAGAAAATCCTTACCTGCGTGTCTTCTCTTCTTGGGAACCTCTATGGAGAGCCTACCCGAGAGATACCTGCCCGTGAGGGACTCCGAAGACCTCTTTATGTCCTCCACCGCACCCTGAGCCACTACACGCCCTCCCTCTTTGCCCGCACCCGGTCCCATGTCTATTATCCAGTCCGCCGAAAGTATGGTCTCTGGGTCGTGTTCCACCACTATGACCGTGTTTCCAAGGTCCCTAAGGCTCTTGAGCGTGTTTATGAGCTTGTCCGTGTCGCGCGGGTGAAGGCCTATGGAGGGCTCGTCAAGAACGTAGAGCACGCCGGTGAGCTTGGAGCCTATCTGAGTGGCAAGCCTTATGCGTTGCATCTCACCCCCGGAGAGGGTGGTGGCGCTCCGCGAGAGCTCCAGGTAATCAAGCCCCACGTTTATTAAAAACCCAAGCCTGTCCAAGATTTCCTTTATGAGGCGCTCACCAATCAGTAGGTCCTTACCCGAGAGGCTTCCAAGGAGCTCCTGAAAGAACTCTACCTCCTGCCTTATGGGTAGTTGGACCACATCCCATATGCTCTTACCGTTTAGCTTGACCGCCAGAGCTTCATCCCTGAGCCTTGAGCCACCGCAAGCAGGACAGGGCTTTTCCCTTATAAACTCCTCTATCTCCTCCCTTATCCTCTCCGACTCCATCTCTTCAACAAAGCGCCTCTCCAGATGGGGGATGATGCCTTCAAACTCCGCACCCTCAAAACTTCCTCCGTAGAGAAGAAGATGGCGCACGCTCTGGGGCAGGTCCTTAAAGGGGGTCCTCACATCGTAGCCCAGTCTTTTGAGTATGTTCAGGATGGGATAGCGCAGGTAGTTAAAGTAGACCGAGTCTACTATCCTTATGGCGTCCACAGCCCTCTCGTCTGGGTCCACCAGGAGGTTAGCATCCACCTCCCATTTGACACCCAAGCCTTTACACGTGGGACATGCGCCGTAGGGTGAGTTGAAAGAAAAGAGCCTGGGGGATATCTCGGGTATGGAAAAGCCATGGTCTGGGCATGTTAGCTTTTCGCTAAAAACTTCCTCCTTGCCCGTCTGGGCATCTTCAATCTTCACGAGCCCCTGCGAGAGTTCCAAAGCCTTCTCTATGGCGCTCAAGAGCCTCGCCCTTTCCTCCTCTTCCAAGGTAAGCCTATCTATGACAACATCTATGCTGTGCTTTTTGTTCTTCTCCAAGGGTGGCACTTCCAAGACCCTTTTGTAATCACCGTCCACCTTTACCCTTGAAAAGCCCATCCTGTCCAAGTCTTTAAAGAGCTCCCTAAACTCTCCCTTCTTGCCCCTTACCAGAGGCGATAGGACGGTTATGCGCCTTCCCCCGTAGTCTTCCCATACCTTTTCCAAGATTTCGTGGGCGGAAAGACCTTCCAGTGGTCTGGCGCACACGGGACACTGAGCCTTGCCCAGGTTAGCCCAGAGCACCCTCATGTAGTCGTATATCTCCGTGACCGTTCCCACGGTGGAGCGCGGGTTTTTGGAGGTGGTCTTTTGGTCTATGGCTATGGCGGGGGAGAGCCCTTCTATCACGTCCACGTCGGGTTTTTCCATTATACCCAAAAACTGCCTCGCATAGGAGGAAAGGGACTCTACATACCTGCGCTGTCCCTCCGCGTAGATGGTGTCAAAGGCTAAGGTGGATTTGCCCGAGCCAGACGGACCCGTTATGACCACCAGCCTGTATTTGGGTATCTCCAAGTCTATGTTCTTTAGGTTGTGCTGGCGAGCACCCCTTATGATTATCCTGTCCATGACATGACCCAAATCGCTGACCTTTTTAATACCATCCCACCTTCAAACTGGTAAATTTTAACCCAAAGTAGGAGGTGGTAAAGATGGAAAGGGTCTTTGATAGGGAGGAGCTCAGAAAGAAAGCCATACTGACCCAGAGCGGTGAGGTGCCCGAGAGGATAGAGGTGGTGGGCGGTGTCATAAGGGTCTATAAAAAAGACGGAGTGCTGGAGATACCCATAGACACCATGAGGGGAAAGGCCCTTCTGGACAGGCTGGAGTTTTCGGGAGAGCTTACCCAGCAGATATACCTTTAAGCCTGTCTCCTGTTCTCCAGAGAGCCTTGGAGGGATGCCTCGTCCATGAACTCAAGGAGGGCTCCCAGCTGGGCGCCGTAGGCTATCCTGCTTAGCTGAAGCTTGGGGAAAGCCCTCTTGAGAAGTCTGGCTATGTAGTTGGCGGTAGCCTCACCCTCCACGTTGGGGTTGGTAGCCAGTATTACCTCCCTGGGTCTGAGTTTTTCCACCCTGCTTACGAGGGCATCTATGCTCAGGTCTTGCGCAGAAACACCCTCAAGGGGTGCAATCCTCCCACCGAGCACGTGATAAAGTCCGTTGTATCGCTCCGTCCTCTCTATGGCGTAAGCGTCCTGCGTCTCTTCCACCACGCACAGAATTTTCCTGTCCCTGAGGGGACTGGAACATATCCTGCAAGGGTCCCTATCCGACAAGAGCCCGCACTCGGAGCAGACCTTTAAGCCATCCGATGCGGAGAGGAGGCTCTGCAGGACCTCATGCCTCTTCTCTCTGTCCAACTTCATCAGGTTGTAAAAGAACCTGCTCGCTCCCCTCTCGCCGTAGGTGGGTATCTGCATGAGCCTATCCAAGGCGGTCTTTATGAGCTCCGGGAAAAAGTCCTCAAAAGCCAAGGATACCTCCGAAGCGCTTGCTTATCTCTTTGATTACGTTGTCCCGTGTTATGTCCTGGGCTTGGTTGAGGATGTCTATGAGGGTTTGTCGGACCTCACTTAGGGTCTTGTCCTCCAAGCCCTTTATCTCCAACACCTCACCCAGCCCGTTGAAGACCACGGTCAGACCGTCCTTCTCTATCATGTCCCTCCTCTGCCGGAGCTCCTCTTTTACCGACCTAAGGGTTTCATCAAAGCCCTTAAGGTTTTTGATGAGTTCCATCAAGTTCATAGCTCTGAAGATTATAATATAAGTATGCTTGAGCTTCTTACGGAGAAGTTGGGAAAGAGCTTAGACCGTCTGAAGTCTGCGAAGAGGTTAAACGAAAAACAGGTTAAAGACATAGTGAGGGACATAAGGAATACCCTTCTTGAGGCGGATGTGGACTACGATGTGGTCAAGTCCTTCACCAAGCGCATAACGGAGAAAGCTCTAAAAGAAGACCTTGCCAAGCCCAACCTCTCCCCCTCGGACGCCATTCTGATGACTGTATACGAAGAGCTGGTCAACCTTCTGGGCGGTCAAAAGTCTGACCTGAAAAAGGGCATAATCCTCTTCGTAGGTCTTCAGGGCACGGGAAAGACCACCACCATAGGTAAGATAGCCTACCTGCTCAAGAAGGAAGGACACAGGGTAGGTGTGGCATCCACCGACGTGAGAAGACCCGCCGCCATGCTACAGCTCCATAGGTTGGCGGAAAGGGTGGGAGTGGACTACCTGAGCTTTGAAGAGGGTCTGTCCGCCTTAGAGATAGCCAAGAGGGCGCTTGAGAAAGCCAGAGAGTATGATTACCTACTTTTGGACACCGCAGGACGCCTGCATGTGGATGAAGAGCTCATGGAGGAGCTCAGAAAGATAAAGGAGATGGTCCGTCCCAGCGAGGTAATTTATGTGGCGGACGCCATGCAGGGTCAGGAAGCCCTGGGTGTAGCCAAGACCTTTAACGCCAACCTTGGGCTTACCGGCGTAGTTCTTACCAAGATGGACGGCGACGCAAGGGGTGGGCTTGCCCTGTCCATAAAGGAAGCCCTGGGAGTGCCCATAAAGTTCATGGGCGTGGGAGAGAAGATAGAGGACATAGAGCCCTTCTACCCGGACAGGATAGCCCAGAGGATTCTGGGTCTGGGCGATATTCAGAGTCTTTTGGAAAAAGCCCAGCAAGCCATACCCGAGGATGAGGCGCAGGTGCTTGCCACGAGGCTCATGTCCGGTGAGTTTAACTTAGAAGACATGCTCAAGCAGATAAGGTTCATAAAAAGC
>FWWL01008698.1_pt1 | contig 12882 bp, 15 predicted proteins | sample 2228331 | NCBI WGS metagenome assembly FWWL01 (sample SAMEA103939775, study PRJEB20133) | metagenome | reverse complement strand
CAACGGGGCACGGAGAATCGTCCTTCCATGGTGCGGGCCACACTTACCTCCGGTCTGCCACCGACACCCCGCGACCGCCCTCTTTCGCTCTTGAGGCGCCGATAAACACGCAAAAGCCTTTCCTTCTCCAATCTCCCACCGAGACTCCGCGGCCGCCCTTTTACGCGCTTGAGAGGTCGAGAAACACGCTAATGTCGTCCCTTCTCCATCTACCAACGACACCCGCGGCCTCCACCTTTCGCCCCCCTTGATCTCCTGCCGTGCAAACTGCCCGTTGGGCTCGTGGAAGGAGGTGGCGGTGGTCAGAACGGGGCACACCGAGGGGGAAGGGGTGAAAGGGAGTATCTCCCCCCGGTGTCCTGTCCCACCAGACCCCTGAGGACCAGGGAGGTCAGCGTGGGCAGCAGCTCCTGTGGCTCCAGCCCCGTGCGGAGACATATGCGGTCCAGCGTCCCGGGGTCATCGGCCAGCGCTCGAAGGACCATCCTCTCCAGCATAGAGACCTGCATCTCCGGGGCGCCGCCCTCCAGTGCCTCGCGCCCCTGTGGGGAGCGCAGGCGTCGGACCGCCTCCGGGGGCAGTTCCTCGAGTATGTCCTCCACCGCGGAGACCAGCTTGGCTCCCTTCTTGATCAGGTCGTGGGTACCCTCCGTGAGGGGGTGGCCGATGGGGCCGGGCACCGCCATCACCTCCCTGCTCTCCTCCAGGGCGAAATCGGCGGTGATGAGGGCTCCGCTTTTGGACGATGCCTCCACCACCACCACGGCCAGGGAGAGTCCGGCGATAAGCCGGTTGCGGTGGGGGAACTTCCACGGCTGTGGTTCCTCACCCGGGGGATACTCGCTCAGAACACAACCGCTTTCCGCTATCTCGGCCAGGAGGTGGGCGTGCTCAGGAGGGTAGGCCCTGTCTATGCCGCAACCCAGCACCGCCACCGTGAAGCCCCCTACCCGCAGACATCCCCGATGGGCGTGGGCGTCTATCCCGTAGGCGGCTCCCGAGACCACCACCACGCCCCTCTCGGCGAGCCCGGCGGCGAGATGCTCGGCGCAACGGCGTCCGTAGGCGGTGGCCTTCCGAGCACCCACCACGGCCACGCAGACCGAGCCCTCGGGTATCTGCCGCCCTCGGGCGAAGAGAAGCGCCGGCGGATCGTAGATCTCCCAGAGCACCGGGGGCACGGAGCCTTCCCCGGGCAGGATGACCCGGATGCCCCGGCGAGCGAGCTCCTCCACCACCTTCCATGGATCCCTCCGGCGGCATATCCCCTCCCATTCCCGCACCCTCTCCCCTCCCGCTAGGGCCTCCGCCCTCTCCCCTCCCCGGCAGAGCAGCCTCCAGAGCTCCTCCGCCCCTCCCGCCATGCGGATCATACGGGGAAGGGCCACCTGGCTCATGCGCGGCAGGAGGGCCAAAGCCGCGCGGTAAGCCCTTTCCCTCTCCAGCTCTTCATCCCCAGCGGTGCACCCCGCCAGACGCTCTCCGGTCTTCTCCATCTCAACCGGCATTCCCCACCTCCTGCAGGACCATGGATGCCCTCATCCTCTCCAGGGAACGATAGTGCACGGCCTCCGCCAACTCAGCCACGCCCACCCTCTCCTTGCCCGCCAGGTCAGCTATGGTGCGCGCCACCCGGAGGCAGCGGTCGAAACCCCTCGCCGTAAGCCCCATCTTCTCCGATGCCAGGTACATGAAACGCCTCTCCTCCTCCCCCAGGCGGCAGGCCTCGTACAGCCTGGACATCTCCACATCGGCGTTGGTGACCGCGCCCTCCCCCCACCGCTCCCTCTGCCTCTCCCGCGCCGCCACGACCCTTTCCCGCACGGATTCCGACTTCTCTCCCCTGGGAAGTTCTACCAGTTCGCGCGGCTTCAGTCGGGGCACCTCCACCTGGATGTCGATGCGGTCCAGTAGAGGACCGGAGAGGCGATGGTAGTAGCTCCTCACCTTCCCCGGGGGACAGCAGCAAGGGCGCACCGTATCGCCCAGAAACCCGCAGGGACAGGGGTTCATCCCCGCCACCAGAAGGAAACGCGCGGGGAAGGTGGTGGTGATCAGGGACCGGGATACGGCGACCTTCCCGGACTCCAGCGGCTGCCTCAGCACCTCCAGGGCATCGCGGCGGAACTCGGGCAGCTCGTCCAGGAATAGCACCCCGCGGTGGCTAAGGGTTATCTCCCCGGGCCGGGGGAAGCTCTTCCCCCCTCCCACCAGGCCCACGTGGGATATGGAATGGTGGGGAGCGCGGAAGGGCGGCGAGGAGGAGAGCGCCGCGTCGGGATCCAGAAGACCGGCGATGCTGTGGATGCTGGCCACCTCCAGGACCTCCTCCGGGAGCAGCGGGGGCATGATCCCCGGGAGCCTCTCCGCGAGCATGGACTTCCCGGATCCCGGAGGACCGATGAGGAGGAGGTTGTGACCGCCAGCTGCGGCCACCTCCAGGGCCCGCTTGGCGTGCACCTGTCCCTTGACCTCCGAGAGGCAGGGATACGACCTTTCGCTTTCCCGGCGACGGATTTGCGGCTGAGGAACGGGCTTCCCCTGCAGGTGGTCGAGGGCTTCCCGCAGATTCCTAACCCCCACCACCCGGATGCTCCCGGGAAGGGATGCCTCGGCCAGGTTATCCGCGGGCACCACCATCTCCTCCCGGCCCAGTCTCCGGGCCCAAAGGGCCATGGCCAGGGCCCCGCGCACCCCTCTGACCTTGCCGTCGAGGGCCAGCTCTCCCACCACCAGCCTCCCGTTCAGGGCCCCGGGATCGAGCCTGCCGCAGACCGCCAGCATGGCCAGCGCTATGGGGAGGTCGAAAAAAGAGCCCTCCTTTCTGAGGTGCGCAGGAGCCAGGTTGACGGTTATGTGCTGGCGGGGAAAGGGGAGTTCGGAATTGGCGATGGCCGCTTTGATGCGGCGGTAGGACTCCCTGACCGCGGCGTCGGGGAGCCCCACCATGTGGATGCCCGGGAGGCTTCCCGAGGTGTTCACCTCAACCTCCACGCCGATGACCTCCATACCCAGTATGGAGCAGCTCTCCGCCCTGGCGTACATCGCCTCACCTCCTTTACATGTTATTCATATTATACATATTGTATAGGACAAATAACACCCGGCCTCCGGCGTCCAGAGTCCGCCTGACGGCATCGAAAGCAGGTGCTCCCCGGCTGCTGCCCGCCAGGGCGGATTTCACATGCGTGCGGCTCCTCCATCGGAGGAAGGGGATGACCGGGGCGAAAGCGTGCGGGGGAGAGCATGGCAACGGTGGGGTGGTGGAGTGCGCAGGGGACCGCCCCTCGCCATCACCGGACCTGGAGAGGGCCAGCGGTGTCGCCCTTCACGGCGAGGCCGTCTCCGCCGAGGCCTTCCTGCCGGACACCCAGGCCACCAGGCACCCCAGGACGAGGAAGGAGACCGGAAACCACCAGATGCGCAGGGCGAAATCCTTGATCCCCGATATGTAACCGCGTCGCTCGAGGAACCACAGCCCCACCGGAAGGGCGAGGGCAAGGAGCGCCGCGTTGGAGATCAGGGATACCACCACTCCTCTCGGCCCCAGCCTCCTGGAGACCCGTATGTCGGGATAATAAACGGCCGCCATCAGGGCCAGGCAGAGAAAGCCCAAAACGGCCAGGGCTACGGTGAAATTGTCGTAACTCACCCATATGGCCAGAAGGGCGAGGAGGGAAAAAGCCCCCAGGGCCAGCATGCCCAGGAAGACCTTCTGCACCAGAGATAAGATGACCAGCCTGGCCAGGGAAGGCGGCCGACGCACCCGGATACGGCGCAGCTCCCGCTCCAGCTCCAACTCCTCATCGGGACCGGGAACGGCGTTGAGGTCCCTCTCGCAGTTGAAGCAGTAATCGTCGCTGTCCAGATTGTTCCTTCCGCACCAGGGACAGGTCTTCATCCCGGCCACCTTTCCGCAGGCCCCGTCGGCCGCCTCGCCCTCTCCTCCCGCACCCCGGGTTAAGCGCTCACCCCGGTTGCTCTCCCATCCCCTAAAAGCGGCGAGCTCGACTCGTCACGTCGTCCCCTGAGCCTCCGCATGGCAACATGCCTCCTCTGCCGCTCGCCCTGTCAGAGCGCTGAAAGTTCCCTCTCCACGCTTCGACGGTCTTCTTCCACGTCCGCCCTCTCCGCCCGAGGGAGGGCTCCTCTCCTCGCCACCTTCAACAGTCCCCGACCTCGAAGGCATCCCGGATGTGCATTATTTTCCACCCCTCTTCCTTCTTCAGCAAGGCGAGGACGTCGAAGCGGCAGCGCCTCCACGCCATTCCCTTTCTCAACAGGTAATAGGCCGCAGCCCTGGCCATGCGCTCCCTCTTCCTCTCGTCCACCGCGGAAAACGCCTCCTCCAACCCGCCCGCGGTCCGGGACTTGACCTCGCAGAAGACCACTTCTCCGCCTCTCAGCGCCACTATATCCAGCTCCCCGAACGGCGTGCGCAGGTTCCGCTCCAGGATGCGGTAACCGCCGCGCCTGAGAAACCGCACCGCGGCTTCCTCCCCCGCCCTTCCCTTTACCAGGTTTCCGCCTCTCATGTGTCCTTTATACAGGGCGGCAGGGACAAAGCCTCGCCGCGACCCCCATCCGTGGCGGGGAAGGCGATTCTTGCCTAACGGCAGTGTTCATACTCCGACCACGTTCGCCAATGCGGGCATGGAAACAACGCCTCGCCGCGACCCCCATCCGTGGGGAAGGGAACACATCGAGCCATGGAGGAGGTCATCCCATGTCCATGCTCAGCTGCAGCACTCCCTGGAAGGACCTCCGGTGGCAGGGAGCGGGTCCCTTTTCCGAGATGCGCTTCAAATGCTCGGCGGTGCCGTAACCCTTGTGGGAATCGAAGCCGTATCCCGGACAAAGGGTCCACCAGGTGAGCATTAGGCTGTCCCTTATCACTTTGGCCACCACCGACGCGGCGGCCACGCTGGACGAGCGCGCGTCGCCGCGGACTAGGCACCACTGGGGAATGCCCAGGCCGGTCACCGTGTAGTAATCCACCAGAACCAGGTCCGGCGGAGGCCGCAGGGAAAGCACCGCCTCTCGCATGGCCGACAGGTTGGCCTCCTGGAGCCCGCGGGCGTCTATCTCCCAGGGAGGGATGCAGGCGAAGGACCAGGCCTCGGCCGCCTGTAGTATGCGCGGGAAGAGCTCCCTTCTTCGAGCGGGGGAGAGCGCCTTGGAGTCGGCTAGCCCCTCCAGCGCACCCAGCTCCTCCTCCAGCGGGAGGATGACCGCCGCCGCCACCAGGGGACCGGCCAGCGCACCTCTCCCCGCCTCATCCACCCCCGCCACCCTCCGGCAACCCATGCGGCGGGCCCACCTCTCAGCGGCTAAAAACCGCCCCTCCAACGCCCTCTCCCACCTCACAGACCCGACCACCGGCTCGGGGGCCACCAGATGCACACCGCCCTGCCCACGATGGAGCCCAGGGGAACGAAACCCCACCGCCGGCTGTCGTTGGAATTGGGGCGGTTGTCCCCCATGACCATGACCTCCCCCTCCGGGACACGCTCGGGCCCCCAGTCGCTCCCGTCGTTTATGAATTCGTAGTCCACCGGATAAGGCTCGCCGTTGACGTAGAGCTGGCCCTGCCGCAGCTCCACCACATCGCCTTCCACGCCCACCACCCTCTTGATGAAGGGGACCGCCTCCTGGTGGGTCACGTTGAGCACCTCGGCCAGAAGGTCCATGGAGCGGGAGAGGGGGTTGCCGCCCTGGGTGCGGTTACCGGGTTCGTTGGGGTTGAACCGGAAGACTATGATCTCCCCCCGGCGGGGCTTGCGGAAATGGTAGGTCAGGCGGTCCACCATGACCCGGTCCCCCTCCATGAGGGTGGGCTCCATGGAGGGAGAGGGGATCATGTATGGCTTGATGACGAAGGCCTGGAGGAAGATGGCCAGGACCAGGGAGGTGATGAAGAGCACCGCCACGTCTAAAAAGGCGCCCAGCCATCTCCGGCCCCAGCGGTCCCTTCCTCCTCCGGTCCCCGCGGTCACCTCCCCCGGGAGCCCGGGGTCCTCCTTGAGCACACCCTCGCCCCCCTCGCCCGTGAGTGTCCGGGGCAGGTGATCCGACATCCTGGTGACCTCGGTCGTTCAGGTGCGGCGCTTTTCCTTGATCCTGGCCTTCTTCCCCACCCGGTCGCGGAGGTAATAGAGCTTGGCCCGCCGTACCTTGCCCTGGGAAACCACCTCGATCTTGGCGATCACCGGGGAGTGCAGGGGGAAGGTGCGTTCCACTCCCACCCCAAAGGAGACCTTGCGCACGGTGAAGGTCTCCCGGGTGCCGCCCCCCTTGCGGGAGATGACCACGCCCTGGAAGACCTGGATGCGTTCCCGGTTTCCCTCCACCACCCTGACGTGGACTTTCACCGTATCTCCGGGACGGAAATCCGGGATGTCGTCCCGCAGGTATTCACTCTCTACGACGTCCGTCTTCTGCATCCCTTGTCCTCCTTTCCGTTATATTACAAACCATGGGCACCTCCACAGGCAAGGGGAGGCGCCCTCGCGCGGTCCTCGCTATTCTACCGCATCCGCTCTTTCACCCGGCGGGGGGCGGGCGACCTGTCCCCCGCACCGCCGGAAAGCGGATCCCATCCCCCACCCCCGTCCCCTCGGGATGGGATGCGTTTCCCTTTTCACGTATTTTTCGGGCGCGACAAGGACCTCGTCCCCACGCCCTTCCTCCCGGGAGGGGATCTTGCGCTCCCTCGCCCGGCCCGTGGAGCGGCGTCGCCCCGCTGCTCCGGCGCGCGGCGGGAGCCCTCCTCCTCACCCCCGCTACTCCTCCGGCTCCGCGCCCTCCAAAAGCTCCGGCCTCATGCGGCGGGTCCATTCCAGGGCCATGCGGCGGCGCCACTTCTCCACCTCCCCGTGGTGACCGGAGAGGAGGACCTCGGGCACCCTCCACCCCAGATACTCGGCCGGCCTGGTGTACTGGGGATACTCGAGCAGCCCGCCGCTGAAGGACTCCTCGCGCAGGGACTCGAGGTTTCCCACCACCCCGGGTATCAACCGGGTCACGGCCTCGATGACCACCAGGGCGGCGAACTCCCCGCCGGAGAGCACGTAATCCCCGATGGAGATGGCCTCGGTGCACAGGTGCTCCAGGACCCTCTCGTCCACGCCCTCGTACCGACCGCAGATGAGGGCCAGGTGGGGACGGCGGGCGAGCTCCGCCACCTTGGCCTGGGTGAGCCTCTCCCCCCGCGGGGTGAGCATGATCACCGAGACCTCGCTCTTCAGGCGTTCCAGCTCGTCCAGGCGGTACCCGAGGGTGCGGCTCACCGCCTCGAAGACCGGCTCGGGCTTCATTACCATCCCGGGCCCCCCGCCGAATGGAGCGTCGTCCACCTGGCGGTGTTTCCCGGGCGCATAGTCCCGGATGTCGTGGACCCTGACCTCCACCAGCCCGGAACGGATGGCCTTGCCCAGCAGCCCCTCCCCGAGGGGGGACTCGAAGATGCGCGGGAAGATGGTATAGACGTCGATACGCAAGGAGAACCTCCTCGATGCGGCCCGCGATTCCATACAGGGACCCTGCTCCCCCTCGGCGCCGAGGGACTTACCGACCTGCCGGAGGGAATCGTTCCCTCCGTCCCGCCTCGCCGCGGAGGGTCCCGCTTTACGCCTCGGCGCTGTCCTCGCGTAGGGGGGTCCCACCCGGGAATCTTTTGGACCGTGGGCCCGGTTCAGAGCAGTCCGGGAAGGGGACGGATGACCATCCTCTCCCCCCGGAGGTCTATCTCCACCACCACCTCCTCTATAAGAGGTATGAGGTGTTCCTCGCCGCCCTCGCCCCGGACCACCAGGACGTCGTTGGCCCCGGTCTCCATGACCTCCTCCACCTCCCCCAGGAAAACCCCCTCCACGTCGTAGACCCGGAGGCAAAGAAGGTCGTGTTCCCAGTAGGAGCCCGGCGGGGGTTCGCCCATCTGCTCCGGGGTGATCATCAGGTACCTGCCCGCCAGCTCCCCGGCCCTGGAGCGGTCGTCCACCCCCCGGAACTTCAGGAGCACGGACCCGGGGGCTTCCCTGCGGGCGGACTCCAGGACCAGCTCCTCCCCTCCTTCCTCCAGGAAGAAAACGTTCCCGGGGGAGAAGCGCCCCGGATTGGAGGAGAGGACCTCCACCCTCACCCAGCCCAGTATTCCGTATGGCTTGACCACCCGGCCGGCGATCACCCTGGAAGGCTTGCGGGAAGCGGAGGCCATGGGTCCTCAGTCGATGATCTCCACGATGGCGTTGCGGCCCTCCCTGACCGCCGAGGCCTTGATCAGGGTGCGCATGGCCTGGGCTATGCGTCCGTTCTTCCCGATCACCTTGCCCAGGTCGGAGGGATCCACCCGCAGCTGGAGGATCACCGACCGCTCGCCCTCCACGGAGGTGACCTCCACGCGGTCCGGGTTGTCCACCAGCGCCCTGGCCAGGTACTCGAGGAGCTCCTTCATGCCCGAACCACGGACCTCTCCGTCATCGCCTGCCACTTTTTTCCTCCTGGAACTTCTGCCAGATGCCCTTGATCTCCATCAGTCTCCGCACCTGGTCGGTGGGCTGGGCGCCCTTGCGTAGCCAGTCCAGGACCCTCTCCTCGTCCAGCTCGATGAGGGAGGGTTCCTGCCGGGGATCGTAGCGCCCCAGGGTCTCGATGAACCTGCCGTCCCGCGGGCTACGGGCGTCGGCGGCCACCACCCGATAGTAGGGCTTCTTCTTCCCTCCCATGCGTCGCAACCTGATCCTGACCAACGACCATGCACTCCTTTCCTGTATCCTTGACCTGTATCCTTAACTCGAGCGCTCAACCGCCTAGAACTGGAAGGGGAACATCTGGCCGATCCTCCTCGGGGACACCTTCCCGAACTGTTTCATCATCTTCTGCATCTGCTGGAACTGCTGCAGAAGCCGGTTCACGTCCTGGGTGCTGGTCCCGCTGCCTCGGGCGATGCGCTGCTTGCGGCTGGCCCCGATTATCTGGGGCTTCCTCCTCTCCTCCGGGGTCATGGATTGGATGATGGCTTCCACCTTCTTGATCTGTTTCTCGTCCACCTGCAGAGAACGCAGCCTGGACGGGGATATCCCGGGGATCATGCCCAGGATCTGGTCCAGCGGACCCATCTTCTTCAGCTGCTGCATCTGCTCCAGGAAGTCCTCCAGGGTGAACTGCTGCTTGCGCAGCTTCTTCTCCAGCTCCCGGGCCCGTTCCTCGTCGTAGGTGGCCTGGGCTTTCTCGATGAGGGTGAGCATGTCCCCCATGCCCAGGATGCGCGAGGCCATGCGGTCCGGGTGGAAGGGCTCCAGGTCGCCGATCTTCTCCCCCACGCTGGCGAACTTAATGGGCTTGCCGGTGACCGATTTGATGGACAGGGCGGCGCCGCCCCGGGCGTCCCCGTCCAGTTTGGTGAGTATGACTCCGTCGAAGCCCACCTCCTGGGCGAAGGACTGGGCCACGTTCACCGCGTCCTGCCCGGTCATGGCGTCCACCACCAGGAGGGTCTCGTGGGGGTCGAACCTCTTCCGGATGCCCACCAACTCCCGCATCATCTCCTGGTCCACGTGCAGGCGGCCGGCGGTATCGATGATCACCGTGTCCAGGGCCTCCTTTTCCGCCTTACGGATGCCGGCGGCGATGATCTCCTCCGGGCGTGCCGACCGGTCGGAATAGACCGGGATGCCCGCCTGCTCCCCCAGCCTCTCCAGCTGGTCGATGGCCGCCGGACGGTACACGTCGGCAGCGATCATCAAGGGGTGGCGCCCCTGGTTCCTGAGGTGGTGGGCCAGCTTGGCGGTGGCGGTGGTCTTTCCCGACCCCTGGAGCCCCACCAGCATGATGAGCGAGGGGGGGCGCCCGGCGAAGTTGATCCGCTCGTTGGTGCTCCCCAGCAGGGCGGTGAGCTCCTCGTTGACTATCTTGATGACCTGCTGGGCGGGTGTGAGGGAACGCAGGACCTCCTGGCCCACAGCCCTCTCCCGCACCCGGGATATGAACTCCTTGACCACCTTGAAGTTGACGTCCGCCTCCAGGAGGGCCAGGCGTATCTCCCGCATCACCTCGTCCACCTGCTTCTCGGACAGCTTGCCGTGCCCGCGCAGGCGGCGAAAGATGTCCTGCAACCTGTCGCTGAGCGCGTCGAACATGTCTTTCTCCGATGTCCGCGAACGGCCCGAAGGAAAACTCGCCGCCCCTGCCTCTCCCGCGATGGGCGCCGCCGGGGGCGGGGGCGTTCCTTCCACCAAACAGTTTAAACTACCGGAAACTCCCGCGCATGTCAAAGACGTGCCTTCGGTGGATCACCCCTTTGATCTTTTCGAATCCGCTTGTTTCGCCGGGATGACAGGGTGGCCTCTCAATCCGTTTCAACCCGGAAAGCGCCTACCGAGAGATGGACTATCCCGAGGCGTCTTCCTCTGTTTTTCATCACGGAAATGGCCGGCGGCGATGGGCAGCCGTTCCCTCCCTAACATCCGATTCCCCATGTGCGGGTCGCGGCCCGGGATTGACCGATAGCGGATGACTCGAGGTCAGGACAGGGGGACGGTGAAATAGAAGGTGCTCCCCTCCCCCGGCGTGGATTCGACCCACACCTCGCCGCCCCACGCCTCCACCGCACGCTTGACCGTGGCCAGCCCTATGCCCAGGCCCATGGAAGGATGCTCCTCCACCCTGGTGAAGGGATGGAAGATGTTCTCCCGTTCCTCCGGGTGGATGCCTATGCCGTTGTCCCCCACCCAGAGGACCGCCCGTTCACCCTCCTGCCGGCAGCCGATCTCCACCCGCGGATCCCGCTCCGGGTGGGAGAACTTGAGAGCGTTGTTCACCAGGTTGTACAGGACCTGATAAAGGAGCACGCGATCGGCTGACACCGCGGGAAGGGGTCCCGCCACCTCCAGCCTGGCCTTGTTCCGCTTTATATCCTCCCGCAGGGATTCCACGACCTCTTCCACCACATAATCGAGCCTGGTCTCTTCGGGGGCCTCCACGCGGTGGCCGGCGCGGGCGTAGGCCAGAAGACCCTCTATGAAACGCTCCATGCGCTGCGAGGCCTGGACGATCATCCCCAGGCATTCGCGAGCCGTCCCTTCATCCCCGCATCCCAGGGCAGTCAGGGCGCTGCGGGCGAAACCGTCCACCACGGAGAGGCTTCCCCGGAGGTCGTGAGCCACGGAACGGGCGAAGGCATCCAGTTCCTGGTTGCGCATCTGCAGCTCCCTCTCCGCCCTGGCCCTCTCCTCCACCTCCGCGTTCAACCGACGGTTGGCCTCCTCCAGCTCACGGGTGCGCTCCTCCACCATCTCCTCGAGGCGCTCGCTGTAAGCCCTCCTCTCCTCCTCCCACCTCTTGCGTTCGCTGATGTCCACCGCCGTGGCCGCCATGTACAGGGGGAGGCCCTCCTCGTCGCGCACCACCACCGCGTTCATGAGCATGGGGAAGGTGGACCCGTCGCGGCGGGCATGCCACACCTCCAGACCGGAATATTCTCCCTCTCGGACGAGACGGCGGTTTATCTCCTGGATCTCCTCCCGCTGCTCGGGACGGTGCAGGACCGTCAGGTTCTTGCCCAGAAGATCCCCGGGAGTGTAGCCGTGGACGGCGGCGAAGTAGGGGTTAACGTAGAGTAGGTATCCGTCGAGATCGGCGATGGCCACACCGAAGTTGGCGTTCTCCACTATGGTCCGGAACTCACGCAGTTCCTCCTCCCTCCGCTCCAGTTCCAGTCCCATCCTCACCGTCTCGCCGACGTCGCACATCTCCAGGAGGAAACCGCCCACGGGCTCGCGGTCGCGGAGGTCGGTGACCCTCAACGCCACGTAACGCAGGGCGCCGTCCGCCGCCTTGATGCGCAGGGGTTCCTGACCCGTCTCGACGCAACGCCCTTCGCCGGCTGAGGAGAGCATCTCCTCGAACCGCGGGAGGTCCTGCCGGAGGACCAGTTCCTCGGCGGAGGTCCCCACCGCCTGGTGGTCTAGGGAGAGGAGGCGTCTTGCGGCGGGGTTGGCGTAACGGATGCGGCGGTCCGGGTCAAGGATCACCACCCCGTTGCCGAGCAGCTCGAAAATGTCGAAAGTGATTCCTTCCATCACACGGCAACGTCCCTCGAGCTCGAAGCAAGGCCGGAGCAACCCGTATTTTTCACGATTCGGGGACGCCCTCTCTGTCTCCCCGGGGAGCCTTTCCGACGACGGTCCGGAATGACATGGCCGCCAAAGGGGGCGGCGGCCCGCACTCGCCCCCTTCCCGTGCGGGATCGAAAAGATCGACATGCGGCCTCGGCTGACCGACCGGCATCACCCCCGGGGACGGCGAAGCCGGAACAGAAGCGCCTTTTTCTTACTCCGGTCCCCCTGTGACCTTCCGGTCCCCCTGTGACCTCCATGCCACAAGCCGGTATATCCGAGCTTTTCGACGTATACCAGGGTCGGACACCCATCTCCCGAAGCCCAGCCCCACCAGGTGGTAATCTATACCACCATCTCGGCATATGTCAAACATTTGTCCTGGAACTCATACCGTCTTTCATGGGCACCCCCTTCCTGCTCCGTTACTTTCACTGCAAAGCAAGTACAGGGGGTGTCCACGATGTTTATGGATCTCGGCAACAGGGGCTCCCCCGTCCGCGTGCCGCCCTCTGCGGACGCCCGCACCGCACCGGCTCAGGAGAAGAGGGCGTCGGCGAACTCCCGAGGGTCGAAGGGATGCAGGTCCTCCAGCTTCTCCCCCACGCCGATGAACTTGATGGGGATGCCCAGCTCGTGGGCTATGGCCACCACGATCCCCCCCTTGGCCGTGCCGTCAAGCTTGGTCAGCACCACCCCGGTGACCTCCACGGCCTCCTTGAACTGGCGGGCCTGGATGAGGCCATTCTGGCCCGTGGTGGCGTCGATG
>FWWL01008697.1_pt1 | contig 12883 bp, 10 predicted proteins | sample 2228331 | NCBI WGS metagenome assembly FWWL01 (sample SAMEA103939775, study PRJEB20133) | metagenome | reverse complement strand
TGGCGTGATGCAAGACTTGGGCACGCTCGGTGGGAATGAGAGCTATGCTTATGGTGTCTCTGCGGATGGCAGGGTTGTCGTGGGCTGGGCTGATAACGCCAGCGATCTGCCTCGTGCCTTTCGTTGGACATCGGCGACAGGGATGCAAGACTTGGGCACGCTCGGTGGGCTTCGTAGTTTTGCCCTTGGTGTCTCAGCGGATGGCAGGGTGGTTGTGGGCGGGGCTTATACCGCCAGCGGTTATGGGCGTGCCTTTCGTTGGGAGAATGGCGTGATGCAAGACTTGGGCACGCTCGGTGGCGATTGGAGCGCGGCTTATGGTGTCTCAGCGGATGGCAGGGTGGTCGTGGGCGAAGCCACGAACGCTAGCGGTCAGCGTCGTGCCTTTAGGTGGACGACAGCGGGAGGAATGGAAGACCTCAACTCTACCTTAGCCTGTGCCGAAGGTTTTGTGCTTTTGAGTGCTAATGCCATCTCGCCTGATGGACGGTATATTGTGGGTGTTGGCTTTGACGGTATGCGACGCATTGAAGCTTACTTATTAGATACAGCATGTCAGACCCATCATGGCGATGTAAACTGTGATGGTTGTATAGACGATGCCGACCTACTTAGCATTCTGTTTGCTTTTGGCAGCTTAGGCAACAATCTGGGGCGTGTGGATGCAAACTGCGACCAGAGAGTGGACGACGCCGACCTGCTGACGGTGTTGTTCAACTTTGGCAGTGGTTGCTAAGCCCTCACCCACCGCCCCTCTGTTTTAGCCCTCACCCCCAGCCCCTCTCCCATAGGGAGAGGGGCGTTTCTTGTGGCTTGGGCATCCTGCCCGTCCGCACCCTTCCCACCCCCTGACCCTTTTTAGCCCTCACCTCCAGCCCCTTTTCAGCCCTCACCCCCAGCCCCTCTCCCATAGGGAGAGGGGAGAATCGGGCTCCCCCTTCTCCTTGTGGGAGAAGGGGGCTGGGGGAATGAGGGCTATCTGGACAGGGTGGGGGCGAACCTCCGTGAGGCGAACCTCCGTGACTCGTCCACTGATGTCCGTGACTCATTCCCTGACATGCGCATCGAACAGGTAAAATGAGGGCATGCGACGCAGAGACTACATTCCTGAGCGGGATGCCGACTTTGATAGTTGGCAAGCGAACTTTCGGGCGTATGGGAATGCGAATCTTGCAGGGCTGGTTGGGTGAGGAGGCATTTTATCGGGCGATGGGTGAATAATCGGGGCGAGGCGGAACCGCTGAGCGAGACGGTGTCGGCGACGATACCGGGCTAAATGGGCAGGGATACCCAAGCCACTGTAGCGCGGGCATCCTGCCCATCAGCGAAATGGGCAGGGATGCCCAAGCCACTTGTAGCACGGGCATCCTGCCCATCAGCGATATAGGCAAGATGCCCAAGCCACTGTAGCACGGGCATCTTGCCCATTAGCGAAATGGGCAGGATACCCAAGCCACGTTCTGCACGGGCGGGATGCCCGTGCTACAAGGAGCAGACGCGGCGTTAGCGTGCCTTCTTTTTTGCCTCCAACAGTCGGCTCAGTGTGGTCGTGCCTGCAGAAGCGGTTTCAGAGGGGGCAGGCGAGACCTTTTTCTCTTGGTTTGGATTTAGGTTAGCCTCCCGATCAGTAGAGGAGAAAATTTCGTTAGCGGTTCCTACTGCAGGCTGCGCATGCACACTGCCCAATTCAGTTCTGGATGGAGGCGTAGTTCCATCTATGCGCGGTTGGCTTGGGGGTGTGCTGAGCGTGCTACTGGAAAGGCGTTGACTAACGCGCGCCTTAGCACTCTGCAAACGACTGATGGAGGGGGCGGGCTGAGCCTTGCGACGAAAGCGTCTATAGGCTCCCTGTAGGAACACCTGCATCATCTCTGGAATAGTAATCACCACGCGACGCAAGGTGATGTCGGTCATCAACAGCAGAAGCGCCATCAGAAGCGCAAGGCTCCACAGCTCTTGGCGCATCGGCTGGGCTCGCAGAGGGCGGTCGAAGGCGCGTTCGGGTTCGGGGTTCACACGCCCGCCAGAAAGGTGCGCAACCTGCTCCATCAGCGAGCGGTTCTCTCGTATGAAGCGGTACTCCATCGGGTAGGGGATAGCAAGTGCGCTGGTCAGCACGACTGGCTCTCCCGTGCCAAAGTCGCCTTCCGTACTGAGCGTGTACAGTCCAATCTCGCCCAAGGGGAACTGGGCGGAATAGCGTCCTGCACCCACCATCTGGAAGGCATAGGTTCTCTGCTCTCCAGAGGGTGTGCTGACTATGAGTTGAGGGCTGAGGTTATTCAGAGGTTCCCCGTCTGGCGTGAATGCTTGCAGTTCCGCTATGCCCTGACCCTGCCGAACGGTGGCGGTGAGCGCTAAGTTCGAATGAGGAGATGGGCGCAGGGCACTGCGAACCAGCCGTGTCCAGAAGATGCTGTAGCCCGACCAGTTGAACCACCGCTGAGACCACTTCGGCTGGGCGTCGGAGGTGAAGGCGATGACTGTGCCCAGCCCGTACCGCCAGACCGCCAACAAGGGGTCGTCCTTGTGAGAGCGCATCAGCGTCTGTGCTAAGGGGCGTTCCGAAGTGAGGTTGTATGCCAACAGGGGAGGGGTGCGCGACCAGTCCACCTCGCGCAGACGCTCGTCCGACTGTACCACCTTGGGGATGAAGGCGCCCTCTTCGATAGCGTTGCGCGTCATCGCGCTCACATCGGCTGTGAAGAGTTGGGGCAGGCTTTCGGCATTGGCGGTCTGGTAGAACTGCCCCCCTCCAGCAGCGGCTAACTGGCGCAAGAACTTCTCATCTTTCCCGCTTCCGAACGCTATCACGCTGAGCGTGATGCCCATCGCACGCATCCGCTGGGCGAGCGCGATGCTCCCCTCCTGTTCGTCGCAGTCGTTGGCATCGGCTAACATCACGATATGGCGTGTGCGTGTGGGCGCCTCGATGCTCATGCCCGTGAATGCCATTTCGAGGCTTCCCCGCACAAAGATACCGCCCCCTGTACCGTAGACCCGCTGAAGCACCTGAATAATGGCGTCGCGCTGTTCTGCGGGGAATATTGCGCTTGCAGGTTGCCCCGCACGCTGACCATGACAGCCTTGAAACACGCGCCCCTCACAGCTGAACGGGTCGGCGTTCGTGCGCGCCATCTCTGGCAAAAGCCAATCGGAACCATGACTGCTGATAATCACCCCGAAGCGGTCTATCGGGCGCAGCATCTTCAGGGTGCGAATCGACGCCTCCGCAGCGAGATGGGCAATCTTATGTCCCCCCAGATACTGGTTCATACTGCCTGAGGCGTCCACTATGAGGATAATAGTAGAGGCATGGTGAACCTCGCGGTGGCGAATCTCCAAATCCACCGGCAACATTTCAGCAACAGGGGTTCCATAGTAGCCCCCCGGCTGGTAGGAGTTCTCGCCCCCTATCATGAGGAAGCCGACCCCGCCGTCGCGCACCGCGCTCTGAAGTGCCATCATCTGCTTGGGGCTGAGGGCGTTCGCTGGGTAGTCGTTGAAGATGATGGCGTCGTAGTTCAGCAGGTCTTCACTGCGGGAAGGAAAGTTGCGGGTGTCCACGAGGGTTGTCTGGATGCGGTTTGTGTTCAGCACCTTGCGTAGGGCTTCGCTGATGCCGGGGCGTCCTTCGGCTATCAGCACTTGGGGTTCTCCGCGTGCGAAGGTGAGCGCAAGCCCAAGATTGTTGCGTGGGTCGGTGTCGGGGTGTGCATTAAGGACTGCGCGTAGGCGGTGTACCCCTGCGGAGTCGGTTTGGAGGGTTGTGGTGAGGATGTTGATGCCGGGCGACAGCCGTGCAGGCAACCGCTTCAAGGGTATGCCATCCTTATCCAATTGGATTTCCCCTTCCGCATGCTCAGTGGAGCGTACAGTGATGCGCACTTCGTAAGGCTCCCCTATCTTCACTTGGGTAGGCACCTGTACCTGCTCAATCAACACCTCTGCTGAACGCTTGCCAATAGGCAGTATCACCGTATCGATGGGGATTCCTTCCACTCCCGCAACCTGTGCGACGGTGCGTGCGTCGCCTGTCGTCTCGTTGCCATCGCTCAGCAGGACGATTCGAGGCGCATAACCGTCGGGCACAAGCGCTTTCGCTAAGCGTAGGGCGCCCGCAATATCGGTTCCCTCGGGGTTCGGGCGTGAGTAGAGGGGTGGCAAGGTTTTGCGATGGGCGGGCAAGGCATCCACAAGCGCTTCGTTCCCAAAGACCACGATTGCCGAAAGAGCATGCTCAGGAGCGTTCGCCAGTGCCTTGCGTAGATAGTCAGAGCTGAGATTTACCGCTTCGTCCGAAAGGCTTGCGGAACGGTCTACTACGAAGACCGTACACACCCCGCGTAGAGGCATCTGCCACTGGAAGCCTGCCAGCGCAAACACAATCACCGTCACCAACAGGCATCGGAGCGCTAAGATGAGGCGTCGGCGGGCACGGCTGACCCCCATCATCTTCCGACCCGTCCACACCACCCATCCCAGAAGCGGGATAAGCAACCCCAGATAGAGAGGCTCGCTAAATAACACCTTGCAACACCCTACTTATTATACTCTCAAGTGCTTGAGAATCCCTCTTGAACTAGCGAATCAGTTTGCCTGTGAGCAGTTTGTAGATATCGAGCGAGAAGACGGTCAGGAAGATTGCAAGCACAATCACCAGCCCAGCGAGTTGGGCGCGTGCCATTGTTTCAGGGGTGAGCTTCCGACGGCGGATAGCCTCTATCGTGAAGAGCATCAGGTAGCCTCCATCCAAGATGGGGATAGGCAGAAGGTTAATCACCCCCAGCATAATGCTGAACGCAGCAGCGAAGTCTGCGACCTCCACAAAGCCCAGTTGTGCGGTGGCGCTGGTGGCGCTGGCGATGGAGATAAGGCTCCCCACCTCGTGGATGTTGCCCTGCCCGAACAGCAGGCGTCGCAAACTGTCCACTATGCCCACCACAATCGCCACCGAGTAGCGTAGAGCGTGCAAAAAGGCGGTGCCCACTGGCTCAGGTTGACGCTCGGTGCGCCACACGACCCCAATACGCCCCACCTTGACCGTCTTAGGAGACTCACCATCGCCTTGAACCGCAGTCGTTCCTTCCTCTGAGGAGGGAAGCACAGGCTCTTCCTCTAGGCGAGGGACAATCGTCACGCTGAAGGTTTCACCCTTGCGTCGGAAAGTGAAATCCAACGGCTTCCCAGGATTGGCTCGAATGACCTTGCCTGCTTGCTCCGTCGTCTCAATTGGCTCACCGTTTATGGCGACTAACACATCCCCGATACGCAATCCCGCTTCCTGGGCGGGGCTATCGGGCATCACGAAGCGTACTTGGGGGGTCGTCTTGCCTGAGGGCAGTCCAGCGGTCGCTCCGATAATCGTGAGCAAGAGAATACCGAATAAGATGCTGGCAATCGGTCCTGCCAGCACGGTGAGGAAGCGTGCGCTGAGAGGCTTCGATTGGAACCCCCCTTCCACATGCTCCTCATCAGGCATCATGCCCGCAATACGCACGAAGCCCCCTATCGGCAGGGCGCGGAGGGTGTAGAGCGTGCCATCCCGCCCCTGATAGAGCCGAACCAGTATCGGTCCCATGCCGATAGCGAACTCATCCACCTTCATGCCCGAACGCTTCGCCACCCACATATGACCGAACTCGTGGACGGCGACCAGCACCGTAAAGATAACAATCAAGTAAACAGCTGTCAGGATTATGCTTTCCATCGGTTCCATCCTCTAATAATTAGTTGGTCTGAGTATTGGCGTGCCCAGCGGTCTGCGCTGAGGATTGCCTCTAAGGTGGCAGGCTCCTGTGTGTGTGCCTGCATGGTTTGTTCCACAATCTGAGCGATAGCGGGAAATGGGATGCACTCCTGCAAGAAGTGATGGACTGCCACCTCGTTCGCTGCGTTCAGCACGGTGGGCATCGTGCCTCCAATACGTGCCGATTCATAGGCAAGGCGCAAGCAGGGATAGCGCTCGTAATCGGGTGCTTCAAAGGTGAGTTGCTGAACCTGCTCCAGCCGAAGGCGAGGCAAGTTCGTATTGACGCGCTCTGGGTAGAGCAGGGCATACTGGATGGGCAGGCGCATATCGGGAAGGCTCATCTGCGCCAAAACCGAACCGTCGTGAAACTCCACCAGCGCATGGACGATGCTCTGGGGATGTATCAGCACCTCTACTTGCTCAACCGATAGCCCAAAGAGCCAGTGCGCCTCTATCACTTCCAGCCCCTTATTCATCATGGTGGCAGAGTCGACCGTAATTTTTGCCCCCATCTGCCAGTTGGGATGCTGGAGTGCCTCTTCGACAGTGATGCTATCGAAGGTGTTGAGGGGTCGGGTGCGGAACGGTCCGCCTGAAGCGGTGAGGATGAGGCGCGCCACCTGCTCTGTCGAACCTGCCTGCAGCGCTTGAAGCGCGCCCGAATGCTCGCTATCGATGGGCAGAAGGGTCGCACCAGAGCGTCGGGCGGTCTCCATCACCACTGCCCCACCCCCCACCAACACCTCTTTGGTGGAGAGCGCAACGGTTTTGCCCGCTTCTAAAGCAGAAAGGGTGGGCAATAATGCAATCATACCCGCTAATGCCACCACCACCAAATCGACCTCTGGCAAGGCTACCAGCTCACAAAGCCCCTGCACCCCCCGATAGAGGGGTAAGCGTCTGTTGGCAGGCGTGGTATGCCACTCAACCCCCCCATCGGTATCGCTGTTCAGCAGACCTAACGCCTGTGCGCCAAACTCGTCCGCCTGCTGTTCCAACAGAGCCAGGTTGTTGTGAGCGCATAGCCCCACAACTTGGAAGCGGTCGGGAAGGCGACGAACAACATCCAAGGTCTGCTGACCGATTGAGCCAGTGGAACCCAGCACCACGAGACGCTTCATCAGCCTACGAGCATGATACCCGATTGAAGGCGCAACTGTTAATACCCTAATTTCCCTAAGGCAATCCCGAAATCGGCAGGAATAGAGAAGGGAAGGGCGTATAGTATAAAAGGAGGTCTTCGCTATGGTATACCGACGCGGTTTTACGCTGATTGAGCTCTTAGTGGTGATTGCGATTATCGCAATCTTGGCGGCGATATTGTTCCCTGTATTTGCTCAAGCACGAGAGAAAGCGCGCCAGACAAGCTGTATTACGAACCAGAAGCAGCTGCTCGCTGCGGCGATGATGTATCAGCAAGATTTCGAGGAGAAGTTCCACCGCCTGCTCACGGGTCAGCGCGTGCTGAACAACAACCCGAACGGTCCCGACCAAGCCTTTGGTTGGGAGGACGCCCTGCGCCCCTATGTGAAGAACACCGATGTCTATAGTTGCCCAAGCGATAATGTGCCCCGCAATGACTGTACCACTCCCAATGCTATCTGGTTCCCGATTAGCTACTCGTGGACACACTATCAGCATGGGCAATACGAAGACACCGACACCTTTGGGATATGTGCCTACTACGACTGGGCAGATTCGCGCCCAACCGCGATGATTGGACGCCCTGCAGAAACGATAGTCTTCTACGAACTCTGGACGACGGTGAGCTACGGGCGTCATATGGGGTGGTGGCGCTGGAATAATCGCAATATTGCCGACCCCAGCTGGCCCGACGCCCCGAACACCTTCGCTTTCAACTGGTGCGGTCAGGGCGATGCGCGCATGACCATCGGCGCCCATCAGAAGCTGACCACCTTCGGATTCGCCGATGGACATGTGAAGCCGATGGACCGCAAATCGATAATGGCGTGGCCCTGGGATGCAACCGCTATCCAACAGCGCAAGCGCAACCTCATCCATTGGAATGAAATCTTCAAATAAGGAGTGCAAGCCATGGACGACCGCACGAAGATAATAATTCTTGCCTTGATTGCTGTGTTGGCAATCGCAATCGCTGTATTCTCTGGCGTGCGGAGCTTTCGCCAGCAACAGGGCGAGGTGGTCGGGGAAATTGAGATGTTCCCTGGCGGAAAGGCAGGGGAGATCGAACGCCAGCAACAGGGACTGCCAGAGATGCCACCCCGATAATCGCATCACTTATTAGGATTTGTACAGGGCACAGGCACTTTGAGCTACCTTGGTGGCGAGACCCACACCTCTATCCCATGCGGACGAAACTCCAAGTAGTACAAGTTGCCCTCGCGATCCACATCATACACCTGATGGGGATACTCGTACCGAATGCTCATCAACGACTCGCCAAAGTAGGGCTGCTTCACCCGTGCCCGCTCGCCCACAAAGTTGCCTTCCGCATCATACTCCAAAATCACAAAGCCCGTAAGCACCTCAAAGAATGGCTCACCTACTTCTCGGCGTTCCCACACCGCTTCCCAACGAGCCTCACGGGTCTCCGCCGCCCTATACAGATGTCCACGCCCATCTATCTTGCTCGGCAACCAGCTGCTAAAGCCAAGCGACCGCTCCAACTCACTTAGCACCCCTGAGGCAGGAACCTGAAAAGACCGATCCTCCTGACCCTGCCGATTGTAGACCACTACTCGACTTGGAGCATACGGGAGAATAACACTTCGTATCACCTCATCGTCGCTGTAGATTATCCGTTCCTGCAGCTCTATGTCTCCTTCTCCGCGGAAACTCCATACCTCACCCGTATGGCGCGCAATCGCTCCACCCTTAGGTATTAGCACGGCGTTTCCTGACCTCTCCACCCGAAGCGTCTTGTACTCTTCCCTATCGGATGTTTCACAAGCAAATGCCAGATAGAGTGACCCTTCTACATCGGTTTCCATATGTCCATAGTCTATATCGATCTTCCCCTCACACTGCGATAACGCCCGCTGAAGCGACCCGCTCAACCGACGCGACAACTCTCTGTCTACCGTGCCGTCGCTATTCAACACCTCCACCTCATACACCCACACAGGCTCGGCGCGCTCAACCCCTTCATTCGTCTCCAACCCGCCACGACCACCACCGCCCGACTGACCTCCTTGACCCGATGAACCCTCCGCGCGCTCTATCCCACGCCGCTGAAACAGCAAAAAGACCTTCCCATCGGGCGCAACTGCCGTCAGACCTGTGAACCGTTTGCTTTCAAGCGAAAGCCCGACGCCCATCTCCGACACCAGCTGACGCACTAAGCGACCCCGTCGGTCAAACACCTTCACTACCACCTGATAATCTTCGTACTCCAGCCCATCGTACTCATCGCCCTCGCGCAAGACCATCGCGTCGGTCAGGTAGAACCGTTGTCCATCCCAGCTGACGCGGAAGTCGGTTGGACCGCCGACGGGGGGAATGTCGTCGAGCATATCGCCTTCTTTGGGGGGCGCTGTTTCATCTTCTACGGTGTGGGGGGTGAGGTTGATTTGGTGGGGTTGGGTGCCGTAGGGGATGATGAAGAGCCGTTTGGGCAGGGGTTGCGAAGTCGTTTGAGCAGGTGAAGCGCTCGGTGTGAGCGTGGGCAAGCTCACTTTGCTTCCTGCCCACAGCAACCCCAACATCAAACAGATACCCTGCAGTAGACCCGATTTAGTAAAGCATTTTGCCATTTGGCTCGACTCACTCTTTCCATTTTACTTGTCCGACGGCAATATGTTTTCGTCGCATGAGCCTCCTATCATTAGGATATCGGCTCCACCGACCTACGAAGCCACTGTAACCTTCTTCCAGCGCTATCTTTGAAGGCATATAATACAAATAAAGCACTGCAGGTTCAAAGTAGGGGTTAGGAACCGAGATATGTAGTGTTTTCTTCGCTGCGTCAATCTCTATGGTTCCCTTGGCAAGAAGTGTACCGTCCTTCCATCTGACAAGGGCGACTTGGTTCTCTTCGAGCATACCAATCGCTGTATGGATGAGGTTGTGCCCGTACCAAACCGCTTGTCCAACAGAATAGTCCAGATCATAAATCTCTATATAGTATCCGTATAATTGATAAGCCGTAGAAGAGGGATCAAAATTTCCTTTAAACCGGATAGTGATCTTCGTAGATTTTTGGGTGTGGGAGTAACTCACGGAGTGTATTCCAAATGGAATTTCGACCTCTACAACGCGTCTTTTGGCTTCATCTGTGATATGAGCTATATATGTACTCTTTCGAGGATAGAAAGTTGGCTCTTGAACATCCTTTCGAAAAACAAAGTAAAGGGTGATACCCGCTATTGTCGCTAATATCACCCCTGTTCCCACTAAGCCAAATGCCATCCTGCGGCTTATCTGAATCATATGCTACTCATCTGCTACGGTATGTATCGATAGTTAGGGTTTGGGTTTACAACAGCTGGCGGTCCGGAAGAATCGTTGTTAGGAGGAGGCTTGAGTTTGTCATGCCAGTTCGTAGGAGGTCCTTCATAGATACGATTGCCGTCTTTGTCATAGATTGTTAGGATGTTTCTGTTTGGGTCATAAATATAGTGATAAACAACGGTATCTCCACTATAATTTTCCCAGTGAATGTATCCTTTTTCATCGATATAGAAATCGTTGTCTCCCATAAACACCCCACATCGCCCTATAACGCCTATTATTTCGTGTTGTTGGAGCCTACCGTCATCATTGAAATCAATTCCCACTAGACCGATAAGGCTATCCGATGCATCAAAACGCGGATCTGGCCACCAACCATGCTCAATACCATATTCTATTATCATATCGTGATAAGGGTTTAACCGAGTTCTACCTCGATTAGCAGCACCATCGTCAGGAATGGTAGAGATAGGTCTATGCCAGTTGGGATCTCTAAATCTCGGTCCTGGCTGGGGTGGATCACTTCCCATCGGAACCGACACCCTATTACCTGGTTCCCATCTTACTGTTGGGGGGCGTTCCTATTGTTGCTCTTCTAATGAATGAATAGCCTGTATAGGAAAGCCGGGTAAAACCCCACGCAAGTTGCGATTTATCCAGAACCAATCCGCTACTTTCGGTCCCCCTGCACGTTCACGGTCTTCTACAGTCGGTAGGTAGTAGTACATCACACATTCTGCATCTTCGGCAGGTATCTGTATTGGAACACGCAGAGTTATAGTCTCTGGGCTAAATGTTATGGTACCCTCTGTAAGCAGTTCTGCGCCATAATAGGTCACCAGTCCGACAGTGTTTGGAGACAAGCCTGGATAGTCGTAGTTCTGCGCAAAGGCGATTACATGTTTTCGTAGCTTCACTTGCAAAATGAACACTGCATCCGAAGGAACCGAGGTCGTGCCAGTGGTATGGATGGTCACCTGTGTCCCTTCTTCATCACTACGCCATTCAACCCCGCGTATCTTGAACGGTATCCTGTACTCGACCACTTCGTCAGTTTCGGGGACGATGTAGAACCGCTTGTAGGGGTCAGAAGAACCCCAAGTACCCTGCATTAGGAGTAGCATGGCAGAAATGTTCGCTATCAGCAAGCTGCATCGAACAACCTTGTGTCTCATGGTATACCTCCTATCCTGATAATAAATTACCACCCAACGCGCCAAAATGCTAGGCCTCACTCAGAATCCTTTGAAAGCCCCATAGCACGAAGACGAATCGCCCCCAAACGCCACGCCACCCACTGGCGTGAACAACCCAACACATCCGCTACCTCCTGCTGACTGTATCCCTCCCCCAAGAGCCTCAGTATCTCCTGACAGGGGTACACCTCTCAAGTTCATTTTTGGAGTGAACCCCAAACTTTTCCACATGAGTCTTACCCCCCTCCGTGAGGTTCCCCCCGCAAGCGTGGGGAACCGCCCACGACTTGGTTCCCCCCGTTGACGGGGGGAACCTAAAGGAGGGGGGTGAAACTCCAGTCCGAGAAGTAAGCCCTTGCCTCAAAAAGTGAACCTGTGTCTTGTACCCCTGTCAGCTCAGCATCTTCCGCTCTTTATCACTTAGCCCTAACCGTTCAAGCACCGATTCCACCTCCAATCTCGCCAACACTTCCTCAACGCAATCCTCACAGTCCATAATCTCAATCACACACCACTCACCTTCCTCATCTTGATAGTCCAACTCCATCGTATGCCCCCTCCAACTTTGCTCTGAACGCCACCACCGACGCAAGGCGTTCCACGCAGAGCGCAAGAGCGGTGCAGGGTCGTTGGGTGTAGAAAGAGCCGTGTATGCCTCCCACGCAGAGAGGAGGGCGACTTGGCGGGCGTCGGCTTGCTGGTCGTGCGTGAGGCAGACAAAGCGCTGGAAGAGGAGCAGGGCGCGTTGGGTGCAGGCAACCACAATCGGGGGCAGATTGGGGTCGTTCATCTGTCTGCCCACCCCCCCGCACAGGTGGATGTTCTTTTGCTTCCAGCATATAGAAGCGGTTGTCTTCAAGCGAACCGTGAGGGATTGCATCGTTGCGATCCTCTTATTGTAAGAAATTCGGCAGGCTTCAGGCGATTCCTGCTGGTTTTGGAAGGGATTTGAGGCAAAGTGAGGTTCTGAGATTCGGGGTACACTCTTTACTGATGGGCAGTGCACTGATTAATCTGGCATACCTGTTGGCGGCGGTGCTGTTTATTTTGGGACTGAAGGGGTTATCGCACCCTCGAACAGCGGTGCGCGGGAACCAGCTGGGCGCGCTCGGCATGCTAATCGCGATTGTCGCTACCTTGCTCAATCGTCAGATAATCAGCTACGAGCTGGTCATTCTGGGGATTGTGGTGGGGGCACTCGTTGGTGCCATTATGGCGATTCGGGTGCAGATGACCGCCATGCCCCAGATGGTGGCGTTGCTAAATGGCTTTGGGGGCGCGGCGTCGGCATTAGTTGCGGGGGCAAGCCTTATCGAGTCGAGCTTACCAGAGGTTGCGCCCCCTGTACCGCTGGTGCAGTTGACCGCTGCGACCGCAGCGTCGGGCATCATCGGGGCGGTGACCTTCTGGGGAAGCCTCGTGGCGTTCGCCAAACTGCAAGGGCTGGTGAGTGATAACCCGTTCCAAGTCGGGTTCTTGCACTATCTGAACGGTCTGCTCTTGC
>FWWL01008694.1_pt1 | contig 12885 bp, 8 predicted proteins | sample 2228331 | NCBI WGS metagenome assembly FWWL01 (sample SAMEA103939775, study PRJEB20133) | metagenome | reverse complement strand
TGATCTCAAGCGCCTGCTCGCCCGTGTCCGGCTGCGACACGATCAGTTCGTCGATGTCGACGCCCAGCTTTTTGGCGTAGACCGGATCGAGCGCATGTTCGGCATCGACGAAGGCTGCCGTCCCGCCGTTCTTCTGCGCTTCGGCGATGACATGCAGCGCCAGCGTCGTCTTGCCCGAGCTTTCGGGGCCGTAGACTTCGATCACGCGACCTTTCGGCAAGCCGCCGATGCCGAGAGCGATATCGAGGCCGAGCGAGCCGGTGGAGATCGCCTCCACATTCATCGCTTCCTTCGAGCCCAGCTTCATCGCCGAACCCTTGCCGAAAGCGCGGTCGATCTGGGCGAGTGCTGCGTCAAGCGCCTTCTGACGGTCCACGTTGGATTCCTTGTCTACCAGTTTCAGTTCCGCCGCCATGTCACACACCTCCATCAGTTGCCATCGCTTGGGACGGCCTATCAACTGTTGGATGTGTACCGTGTTTGTTCTCAAAGAACAAGTCCGGAACAAATTTTTCTCAACCGGCAGTCAGCGACTTGATTTCCCAAAGGATTTCACGTTCTTCGCCCGGTTTGAGGCGGACTTCGAGGATATGTTCGCCGTCTTTGGTACCGGGCTTCTTGCGCCCTTGGCGGACGTCCCAGTAGGCCGTGTTGCCCAACCTGAGCCGTACCCGCACCGGCGCGCTTAGCGCATTGCTCAGTCGGGCGCCGACGACCGACCAGTCCTTGGTCTCGTTGGGCTGCGGTTCGGCTTCGCGGCCGCAGGCTGCAAAGACTTGGCGACTGTCGCCGAGGGAGATTTCGACATCCTGGCCCTTGGCATAGTCGCGCAGGCGATTTTCGGCCACGAGCTGGTCGCCCCGCTCGCTCGGTTCGAAAACGGTCAGTCCGCCATCGGGCAGGGCCACGCCGAGGCCGTGCTTTTCGTCATTGACGGTTTCGAGCACGATGCGTGCAGGCTGCAGGTCCCATTCGCCTTCGCTGAACCGCGCATTGTAGCTCCACGGCTCGCAGCGCGCTTCGTAGATGTAATCGCCCTTCACCGCGCGCTTGTCGAGGAACGCCACCTGCTTCAGCCCCTTGGCGTTGACGGTGATCGGTTCGGGCACGCGGTAAAGCTTGAGATCGCCCAATTGCTCTTCCTGCGCCATGATCGCCGCCGGCGACTGCATGGCCGCCCTTGCAAGCCGGGTACCGGTGACGACGATGCTTTCAGCATCCATCATGGCCGCCGGTGCGGGCGGCGGCGGCATCACGGGCGGATAGACCATCGGCTCGTAATAGGGGACGGGCGATCCGTCGGCAGTACTGCCGAAGGGATAACAGGTCAGCCGCAAGGGACGGGCCACGGGCGGGTCGGCCAGATCCTCGAAGTCGCTTTCGACGTTGAGCGTGCCGGCCACCGCCATCAGTTCCGCATCCGCGAAGCTCTGGCCATTGTCGTTGAGCAGGGTGAGCCAGCTCATCAATCGCAGCGCGACCCGGCCGCGCGTCCCCGCTTCGTCGAGGGTCGCGACATAATGTGCCTGCCAGTCGAACCCCCAGGCGAGATAGGTCAGCGTGATGGTGTAGGTGCCGCCCGCATCGCTCCTGGTATCGACCGAATAGACCGGCTGGGCGGAAAGCCCGGCAGGAACCCGGTCGAAGCTGAGGCCTTCGGGCAGGCCCGAACAGCGGACTGCCTCAAAGCCAGCTTCGGTCTGGAGAACGATCCCGCCATCGGCCCGGGTGCGCACGATAGCCTGCTCGCTGCGTGCGGTCCCGGTCGCGGGATTGGTCCGCGTGATGCGCACGCGATTGCCGAGCGTGCCGTCCACAAGCGCAGCGGGGCTCAGCAGGTCCGCATTGCGGTTCTTCTCGATCGTCCCGCCGGGCAGCCCGGTGACGATCGCACTGACCGCCACCATGCCTTCCGCAACACCGGTGAAGCGGATCGTCGATTCACCGGTCGGCAGCGTCACGGTGCGGGTTTCGCTGATCATAGCGAAGCCCTTCGGCACGCTGCGGTCCATTGACTGGTCTTCCCGCCGCTCCGGATCACGGTAGATAGTGACTGCCACCTTGGCCGGAGCCGACGCATCGACCACATCGCGCGCAGCGAGCGGACCGGCATGGAGACCGGAAAGCGCCAGCGCGGCGATCAACGAGGCGCGCAGCCCCATTCCCGCCGCCTCAGTACCGGGTTTCGTAAGTGACGCGGATCGTGCGCTCGCCCTCCGCCGGCACGGGCACGACCCATTTGCGCCGGTCGGCATTGAGCTGTTCGCCCGGGATGTCCTCGTTGACGATGCGGAAATCATTGCCCCACCACCCGCGGTCGAGCCCGGCCTGCACCAGGTCGACCTCCACCTGGGTGCTCTTGGCGTTGGTCAGCTTGTAGCGCATCGTCGTGCGATAGAATTCCTTCGGTCGCTCGGCCTCGACCCGCTCGACCTCGACCCCGTCGCGCAGCACGCGGTAGCGCGCCGTCCGCTCCCATTCCTCGCCGGTGATCTTTTCCCGCTGCTCGACCTCGGCCTGCACGAAAATGTCGAAGGCATCGCCAGTGCGCAGGCTCAGCTGGCTCCCCATCGGCGTGTGATCGATGGAATTTTCGCCGATGAACTGCGGCGATCCGCGGCTGTCGCGCTGGTAGAAGCGCACCGTGCCAGCCGGCAGGGCGTCGCCCAGTCCGCCTTCGCGGCTGGAGGAGAAGGCGATTTCGCTCGACACGTTGACGGGCTCCGAATCGGAACTCATCCAATCCACAGTGCGTGCGTAGATTTTGCGCGAGGCGACACCCTGCACATCGAGGAAACTGACCTGCTTCGTCTGGTTGTTCGCGATCGTTGTCCGGCCGGCAATCGGGTAGAGATAGAAGTCGCCGAGCTGCTCGCGGCTTGCGGCCTGTGTGCCCGGGCGCACCAGGCCCGGCGAACGCGAACGATAGCTGCCACCATAGCCGCCGCCGTTGGGATCGCCGGCCACCAAGAGCGTATCGGCCCGGTTGAACGTGGTGCCGGTGCTGTTCGTCAAAGTGACCCAGCCCTGCATGTCGATCGTGTTCCTGGTCTCGTCATAGAGCGCAACGTAGTCCGCGCTCCAGCCAAGCCCGGAGGTGAGATATCGGATCTGTGCCGGCCGCGTCCCGGCGCGGGTGGATTCGAGGTTGACCGACAGCGTCGGGCGGGCCCGCAGGTTGGGGGGCACCCGGTCGAACACGACGCGGACCGGCAGCCCGTCGTCGCGCAGCACTTCGATCCGGTCCCCGATACGCACCACGACGCCGCCGGCGGTGGACAGCACTTCGGCGCGCTCGCGCGTTTCGGCCCCGGTCGCCGGGTTCGTGCGCACCAGCGTGACCGTCTGGCCGATTGCCTTTTCCATCATCTTCTGCGGCGTCAGGATGTCGAAGTCGAAATTCTGCTCGACGATCCCGGTATCATCGGCGTTGAAGCTCAAGGTCTCGGGCCGGATGCGGGCGGACACGTCCGGAAATTCGACCCGGCTCCGGCCGCTGGCGATGGCGATTTGGCGGATGTCCTGCACCAATGCGACGTCGTTGTTGTAGATTGTGATGGCAACGTCGCCCTGCGCGCTCCCCTCGTCGGCGTTCTGCGCCGACGCCGCGCCTGCGGCGGCGACGATGCCCATAGCCGTGATCGAAGCGGCCCACCGAGCCGAATTGCCAAACGCTATCGCCATCGCACCCTCCCCCGTTTCAGAGACCGCCTTCTTCCTCTCCGAAAGCTTTACGATCGCTGAATGTTACACAGTATCATCTCGCGATGGCAAGTACCTCGCCAACCTTTTGCGAAATCTGCTGTACGCTGAAGGGCTTCGGCAGGAAATGCATGTTTTCCATGTCGATATCCTTGCGCAGCTGCTCCTCGGCATAGCCGGACATAAAGAGGAACGGCAGCGTCGGCGCGACCTTGCGGATGGCGCGGCCCATGGCCGGGCCATCCATGCCCGGCATGACCACATCCGATACCACGACATCGAAGCTGCCGCCGTTCGCCACAGCGGCAAGGCCTTCTTCGCCGTCCGCGCAGACGGTGACCGAATAGCCTGCGCGGGTCAGCGCGCGCTCCGCGACGGCGCGGACCATGTCCTCGTCCTCGACCAGCAGCACGCGCCCGCCACCCGACCAGGCGCTCGGCGTCTCGGCTTCGGGGCGCTTCTGGTCGGCCGGGACGGCTCCGTGATGGACGGGCAGGTAGATCGTGAACCTGGCGCCCCGCGCGCGTCCGTCGGCTCCGGCGATATTGTCGGCAAAGATGAACCCGCCCGACTGCTTGACGATGCCGTAGACGGTCGAGAGGCCGAGCCCGGTGCCGCCCATGGACCCGCCGCGTCCCTGTTCCTTGGTGGTGAAAAAGGGCTCGAAGATCTTGGGCAGCACGTCTTCGGGGATACCGCCGCCCGTATCCTGGACGATGAGCGCCGTGTAGTCGCCGGCCGGGAGGATCTCCGTGCCCATGGCCCGGACGTCGCGCGCGGTCACGCGCCGGGTGGCCATCGATAGCTTGCCCTTGCCAGCCCCGTTCGAATGGATTGCGTCACGCGCGTTGACCACGAGGTTGACGATCACCTGCTCGAGCTGTCGCGGGTCGGCCCGCACGGCACCGAGATCCCGGTCGTGGCGAACAGTGAATTCGATCTTCTCGCCCACCAGACGCTTGAGCAACTGGCTCACTTCGCTGACTACGTCGGGCAGCTGCACCACTTCGGGCCTGAGGGTCTGTTGCCGGCTGAAGGCCAGCAACTGCCGCGTCAGGCTGGCCGCACGGTTCGAATTGGCGAGAATTTGCTGGATGTCATCGTAGTCGCTGTCGCCCGGGGTATGGCGCAGCAGCATCAGGTCGCAATAGCCGATGATGGCGGTCAGGACATTGTTGAAGTCGTGCGCAACGCCTCCGGCGAGCTGGCCGACAGCCTGCATTTTGGTCGCCTGCGCCACCTGGCGCTTGAGCCGCGTTTCCTCCGAACTGTCGGCCAGCGTCAGGAGCACCGCCGCCTCGCCCAGCCCGCGCACGCCGGCCAGGCCGAGCGAGACCGGGTCATCCGGATTGCTCCGCAGCCGGACCGCCATGTCGCCGCTGTTTGCAGGCCCCTTGGCATACCGCCGCACCGCATCGGCCAGCGCGCCTTTATCGTCCTTGATCGCCAGGTCCGACGGATAGGGGGGCAAGCTCCCGCCCTCGGCCCCGACGGCGCGCAGGAAGGGTGCGTTGGCGAACAGGAAGCGCCCGTCGCGGTTGGTCATTGCGAGGCCGAGAGGCAGAGCCGAGATCAGCGCTTCGAGCTGTGGGGTCGAGCTGCTAGCCGCCGGTTCCTCGACCGCGCCCATGGCACTGCCCGGGTCGAGCAGCAGCATCAGCGACGGAGCCTGGTCGGCGGGCGCGCCGTTTTCGTCCGCCGGATCGTTCAGCGGAACATGGATCAGCATGTGCGGCGCCGCGCCCTTGCCTTCGCGGGCGAAGTAAATGCGCTCGCTTTCGTCGCTGCGGAGGAAGGAAACGAAGTCCTGCCCGGCCAGGGTCGCGCGTGCGTCACCCGCCGCGCGTTCGGCGAAGCCGGGTCCGGCAGTGCGGATCGTTCCGTCCGCCGCCACCAGAGCCGCTTCGACGCCGGCGCGGCTGAGCATCGCTCCGAGATCGCCGGAAAGCTGCGCCGCGAGCGCTCCCGCGGAATCCTCCGCCGAAAGCGACTGCAGCCGCCAGACCAGGTAATCGTCCCCCCGCCCGGCGCGTTCGGCCGCCACGCGCCAGTGCCGCGTCCCGTCGGCGCTGGCGATCCGGTCCACGGCCGCCGCACCGTCGCGCCAGGCCTCGCGGGCAAGGCGTGTCAGCGCCTCCAACGAGGGACCGTCGACCTGCAGGTTCGGCGGCGCCTTGGCGGTGCCGAACTGGTCCGCGAACAGCGAGCTGGCACAGACCATCCGGTTGGCGCGATCGGTGATCGCCACCGCCATATCGGGTCGTTCGATCGCGGCGACGGTGACCGACCAGTCGGGCGGGGCGAGCGTGTCGCCTCCTAGCGAAGGCCGCGCTCGACCAAGCGCGAAGCCCAGCCCCATAAGGACCGCCAGTCCGCCAGCATAAGCGGCCGCGATCAGGGTGTCGCCACTGATCAGCCAGAGCAGCGCCGCACTCGCCAGCAAGGCCGCGGTGACCGCAGCCAGCAGCGGCGTGCCAAGAATCCCGGATTTCTCGTTCTCCATGCTTCCGATGGCCTGCTTCACGCCTGTAATGCTCCTTCGGCATCGGCGGCATATCCGCGCAGGCGGCGCTTGCGTTTGCGGGCCACCATCACCCGCCAGATCGCCGAGGCCAGCAAGTAGCCCACTGCGGCAGCAACGACCGACAGGATCGACAGCCCAACCACAACCGCCGGAGCCGCGTCCGAGAAGAACCACGCGATCCATTCCCCCGCAGGTGCGCGGCGCATCACCATTGCCTGCACCGTGCCGACATCGGCGTGGAAGCCCATGGCATTCCCAATCATGGCCGAGATGATGAGGATGATGGGCGTCGTCGCCGGATTGGAGAGGAAGGTCATGGCAGCGGCGATCGGGATGTTGCCGCGGCCGGGCACGCACATCAGCGCCGCACCGATGATCTGGATACCGGGGATGAGGGCGAAGATCCCGACCAGCAGCCCGACGGCTACCCCGCGCGGGACCGAGCGCCGCGTGAAGCGCCATAGTTCCTGCCGCCGCGCCAGCGACCGGGTCCAGCGATTGCCTTCGAGTTGCTGACGCGTCGGCATGTTCTTGCGGATCAGGTCCGCCAGGAAGGTCTTGTTGCCGCTCATCGTCTCTCGATGCCCATGCGCTCCGCAGGGTTCATACGCAAGCGCACCTGCGACAGTTTCCCGCCGACTGTGCTCTGGATGCGATATGGGTAGTACGGGCAGGATAGCCAGAGGGTTAATCGACCGGAAACCAGCTAGCCCTTCTCGCGCAGGATCCGCGCCTTGTCGCGCTTCCAGTCGCGGTCCTTGATATATTCGCGCTTGTCCTGCGACTGCCGGCCCTTGGCGAGGCCGAGTTCGACCTTGGCCCGGCCGGTCTTGTTGAAATAGATGCTGAGCGGGATCAGCGTCATTCCCTTGCGCTCCACCGCGCCCAGCAGCCGCTCGATCTCGCGGGCATGGAGCAGCAGCTTGCGCGGGCGCTTCGGCTCATGGTTGAGCCGGTTGCCGTGGCTGTATTCGGGGATGTTGGCGTTTATCAGCCAGGCCTGCCCGTCGCGTATTTCGGCATAGCTGTCGGCAATCGTCGCCTCGCCAGCACGCAGCGCCTTCACTTCGGTGCCCTGCAGCGCCAAGCCGGCCTCGAACTTGTCCTCGACGGCATAGTCGAACCGCGCGCGCCGGTTCTCGGCGACGGTCTTCTGCTTGTCGAAGGTTTCGGGCTTGGGACGGGCCATCAGGAGCGCGCATGTAGGCGGCGCGGAGAAGCGGCGCAAGGCCGGTCGAATCCGCTCGCACACTCACTCGAAACGGGCCTTGGCAAGCGAGCCGGGACCACGCGGCGCCATCGGTTCATCGCACGGACCGCGCTGCTGATCCGCGGAAATGCCGCGAAGCGCCCATGCGTTCATTTGCGGGCAAGGATGGCGGACAAAAGCGGGACCTCCATGACGTTCGTGTGCGGAGGGACTGCCGCACGACGCAGAGTTCGAATTGCAGATTGTCGTCGTTCCAGCCGGCCGCGTGGGGGCCGAAAGTGCGCGGAGTGCCGGGACGACGGACCCAAGGAGTATGACCATGACCAAGATTGCCAAGGGCACCCGCGCCGCGCTGCTGCTCGCCGCCTGTGCCCTGCCTTTCACCGCCACCGTCTCTGCGCAGCAGGAAATGCCGCAGGCCGAAGGCATGCTGACCGTAAACGGCATGGTGCCGGCCGACCTCGAGGGCATGCCCAAGGGCCCGGACATCGAAGGCTTCATCTCGGCCCGCAAGGGTGAGCAGATGCAGGTGACCACCGCCGAAGGGACCAGCACCGTCGTCGCCATCAGCCCGGCCAGCGAAATCCGTTCCACCGGCGGCTTCCTCGGCCTGAGCAAGGACAAGCTGGCCGCCAATTCGCTGCTCAACGGCCTGCCGGTGACGGTCGAGACCGTGCAGTGGGGCAACGGCCTCATCGCCAGCAAGGTCGCGATCAAGACCCGCGACCTCAAGACTGCGCAGATGATCCGCACCGGCACCGCCCAAGGCTTCGCCGAACAGACTGCCGCGACCGAGGCGCTGCGCGGCCGCGTCGCCGACATCGACCAGTACAACGTCAAGGGCACCACCAACGTTTACTTCGACACCGGCAAGGCAACGCTCAAGGGCAATGCCCAGGCCGACCTGTGCGCCGCCGCGGCCCAGGCCGATGCGATGGACAACGCCATGCTGCTCGTCGTCGGCTACACCGATTCGACCGGAGACTACGAGTTCAACCAGGAACTGAGCGAGAAGCGCGCCGCCCGGGTGGTAAACTACCTGCAGCAGCAGTGCGGCTGGAAGCCCTACCGCATGCTGACGCCCACCGGCATGGCCGAAGCCGACCCGGCGGCGGACAACACCACCGAATACGGCAAGCAGCAGAACCGCCGCGTGGCCGTGAACATCCTCGTCAGCAAGGGCCTCGACGGGATCTAGACGACAGTCTCCAGTCGGTGCGGCAGCGGGGCGACCGGCCGCCCCACCGCAGGACAGCGGGCGGGCTGCGACGAAAGTCGCGGCCCGTTCGCGTTTCGAGAGACCGCAATGGACGATCCGCCTGTCACACCAACCGCCGGATTCAAAGCTGTGACTTTCCGTCGTCACCAGCCGTGCCCCTGCCGGGCGACGAATGCGTCGGCACGCCGCAGCAGCATCAAAAGCGCATCGTTATCAGCGCCTTGTCGCGCGCCGACGAAGCGCCCGTGCCGCATCACCACCCGCCACAGCCCGGTCTCGACCCGCCATTGCAGCTCGGCCAGTGTGGACTTCCGCGAGGGCCTGCGCGCCAGCTGCGCGACCTGCAACGCCGCCCAGTAGAGCGCCCGCCCGCTGCCCGATCCGAGCGAGGCCACGGCCGCATCCCACGCCGCGCAGAACCCTTCCGACCCCGGCTTGCCGCGCAGGCGATAGGCACTCTCGCGCCCCATCCCCACAAACCGCGCCGCCGCCGCCACCGATCGCGTTTGCGCCAGCATCCCGATAAACTCCGCCTGCCGCACCGGCGTCCACCCGTCGGCGCGAATGCGGACGGGCACGGCATGGAAGGGCGGGATCTGGCGCGGGGATTTGCGAGGGCGGAGAGATGTCTGGGCGTAGTCCTTCATCCCGCAGGATAAGGCAGATTTCGGCGGTGTAGGAAAGGAGGCGAGGTGCCTCGGCCACGAATGTCAGTCATTGGGCGGGAATCCGATGCTAGGCTTCGTAGTTGTCGAACTCCCAGCGCGACCATTGGCCCAACTTGGTGGCTACAGTCTGCCAGTCCGGACCAGTGGCGTGAAGCAATCGTTTTCGGACATATTCTTCTATGGTTACCGGATCAAACCGCTTGGCAATTAGTCGAGGTCCGCCGGGGACAATGGGGAAGCTCTCCAATTCGGCCTCCAACCATTCTGGCGAGCATACATCAAACTCGAATGCATCAGCGCCTCTTCCTCCCGTCGCACCTATTTCGGCTCGAAGCGTGTGGCAAAAGCTGCCGGAAACTGGCGTAAGGTCAGAAAGATCTTCGTCAAGTTGACCAGATAAAGAACGAAGTTCAGGCTGTAGAAGGGCGCTCTTCATCAGTGTCAGATGCCTCGAACTTCCTCTGTTCGCAATGGGATCGCGAGCGGACGTTGTGCAACTGAACCCACGGCATGAAAAAACCGTCCAGCTTGCGCCCCACCGCGTCGCATACGTTCGGCGCTCGCGGCAGGTCCTCCGACGCCGCTGCCTTGAGGTAGCTCGCCGTGCCGCACTGCAGCAGCGGCGCGCGCTCTCGCAGGCCCGATGCCTGCCTCACCCGCACCCTTTGCCCTAGTGCGCCATGAACAGCGGCACCCTGACCTCGGTCAGCATGTCGCGGTTGGCGCCGCCGAAGATGCGCTGGGCGAGCCGGAGGTGGCCGTAGGCGCCCATCACGATGCTGCCTGCGCCGCGTCCGGCAGCGGCGTCGCGCAGCACCTCCGCCACGCTTCGCCCGGCCTGCGGCAGTTCGACCAGTTCGCAATCGATATCATGGCGCGAGAGGTATTCCGCGCCCTTAAGCGGCGGGAAGTCGTAATCGTCCGCCGCGTGCGCATCCTCAGTGACGCAGGCGAGCGTGACCGACCCCGCCCGCGCCAGCAGCGGCACCGCCATCCGCAGCGCGCGCGACGCTTCCGGCGATCCGTCCCAGCCGACCAGCACCGGCGCACCGACATCGAACCTGTCCTGCCCTTCCGGCACGACCAGCACCGGGCAGCGTGCGTGCAGCGCGAGGTCGCCCACGGCCTCGAAACTACCGCGCGATGCACCGAGCACGATCAGGTCGCTCAGCGCCGAATGCCGCAGCAGGACGCTGGCGGTCATCCCGGCCCCTTCGACCCAGTTCCACGGCACGTCTTCGCCGGCGAGGCGGGCCTCGGTCTCTCGCCGCACCCGCTCAGCGGCCTCGCGCCAGATCGGCGCCATCAAGGCGAAGGTCGCACCGTAGAAATCGGCCGGCATTCCGGCATCGACGGGGACCGGATTAACGATCGTCACGTGCCCGCCGAAGGCCCGGGCCAGGTCGAGCGCGACCTGCAGGCGATGCTCGAACCCCGGCTCGTCATATGCGTGGACTGCGATGCTTTTCATCGGCCGCCTCCTCTGGAGAACGACGGCAGGCAATTCCACCGCCTGTGCGCCCATGGTGGGTGCATTGGAGCCACAACGCATTGATCTGGGTCAATCGGGGGCAGAAACCATGTGCCTGCGGCAGCGCCGGTTACGCGCCGGCGTGATAGAAATCGTACACCTTGCGCGCCACCGCATCGCTCACGCCGGGTGCGCGCTGCAGGTCCTCAAGCGCCGCCGCCCGGACCTTGCTCGCGGTGCCGAAGTGCAGCAGCAACGCGCGTTTGCGGGCCGGGCCGATGCCGGGAATCTCGTCGAGCGGTGACGCCGTGATGGCACGGCTGCGCTTGGCGCGGTGGGCGCCGATAACGTAGCGGTGGACCTCGTCGCGCAGGCGCTGGAGGTGGAACAGCAGCGGCGAGTTGACCGGCAGCGTCTTCTCGCGCCCGTCGGGGAAGTGGAACACTTCGCGGCCTTCTCTGCCGTGGCCGGGCCCCTTGGCGATGGAGATCAGCGGGACGTTGTCGATCCCCATTTCTTCCAGCGCGTTGCGCACCGTGCTCATCTGGCCCTTGCCGCCGTCGATCAGGACGAGATCGGGCCAAAGGGTTTCGTGGCTGTCCTTCCTGCCTGGCGCGGACTCGCCCTCGCCCTCCTCCGCCAGTTTCCGAAACCGCCGCTGCATCACTTCGCGCATCATGGCGAAATCGTCGTTCGACTGCGCCTCGCGGATGTTGAACTTGCGGTACTGGTTTTTGATGAAGCCCTCCGGCCCGGCGACGACCATCGCGCCGACCGCCTTGGCACCCTGGATATGGCTGTTGTCGTAGATCTCGATCCGTTCCGGCGGGGCATCGAGTTCGAGGAATTCGGCCAGTTCGCGGTTGAGCTTCGCCTTGGTACCGCTTTCCGCCAGCCGCCGCTCCAGCGCCTCGACCGCATTGCGCTGGGCCTGCTGCATCAGCCGCCGCCGGTCGCCGCGCTCGGGGATCGAGAGGCGTACCTTGCGCCCCGCGAGCTCGCTCAGCGCCGCTTCGATCAGTTCGCTTTCGGGCAGGTCGCGGTCGACCAGCACCGTCGGCGGCGGGGGCACTTCCTCGTAGAACTGCAGGATCACGTCGGCGAGCACTTGTTCGTCCTCGATCTCGCGCGTATGGCTGGGGAAGAAGGCGCGGTGTCCCCAGTTCTGGCCGCCGCGGATGAAGAAGCTCTGGATGCCCACCACCCCGTTCTTGTTGGCAAGCGCGAAGACGTCGGCATCGCCCACCCCTTGCGCGTTGATCGCCTGGCTGCCCTGGATGAAGGTCGCCGCGCGCAGCCGGTCGCGCAGGATGGCGGCGGTCTCGAAGTCGAGGTCCTCGGCCGCCCTCGCCATCTGCTTCTCGAGCCCCTGCTGCACCTGGCTCGACTTGCCGCCGAGGAAGTCCTTCGCCTCCTGTACCAGCGCGGCATAGCCATCCTTGTCGATCCGCCCGACGCAAGGCGCGCTGCAGCGCTTGATCTGGTACAGCAGGCACGGCCGGTCGCGGTTGGAGAAGAAACTGTCGGTGCAGGATCTTAGCAGGAACAGTTTCTGCAGCGCGTTGATGGTGGTGTTGACACTGCCCGCACTGGCGAAGGGACCGTAGTAATTGCCCTTCGCCCGCCGCGCGCCGCGGTGCTTCATGATACGCGGGAAGTCATGCTCCGCCCGCAGCAGGATGAAGGGGAAGCTCTTGTCGTCGCGCAGCAGCACGTTGAACGGCGGGCGGAAGCGCTTGATCAGTTGCGCTTCCAGCAGCAGCGCCTCGGCTTCCGAATTGGTGACGACGATTTCCATGCTGCGGCACTGGCTGACCATGCGCTGGAGCCGGCCGGAAAGCTGCTGGACCTGCGTGTAGTTCGCCACCCGCGCCTTCAAGCTGCGCGCCTTTCCCACATACAGCACGTCGCCGCGGGCATCGATCATGCGGTAGACGCCGGGGCGCGGCTTCAATGTCTTCACCGTCTCGCGGATCGCCTCGACGCCGGCCTTGATGTCAGGCTGGGCCGAGGCAACCGTATAGGCCGCGCGCTCCTCGTTGAAGCGCTCGGCTCCGCGGGGGTCGTGAGGAGTTCCGGCCGAGGAGGGTT
>FWWL01002814.1_pt1 | contig 12889 bp, 12 predicted proteins | sample 2228331 | NCBI WGS metagenome assembly FWWL01 (sample SAMEA103939775, study PRJEB20133) | metagenome | reverse complement strand
GCTCCCCTCCGTCCGGCCCGCCGGGACTTACTCTGCGGCCACCTTGGCGCCGGCGCCTTCCTTCTTCTTCAGCAACGACTTGAAATCGAAGCTGCCGAGGAGGGATTTCTTTTGCGACTGCGTCGCCGGCGCATCTTCGTCGCTGGTGCCGATGATGCGTTCGGCCAGCTGGCGAATGACCTGGCTGGACTTCGCGCTCCGGTTGGCGTCGGCGAAGACCTGGCCGAGCTTGGCGGCGTTGGCGGCGGACTTGGCGTCGTACGGAATGGTGAAATCGATCGGACGTTCGATCGATGCCTCGAAATCGGCCTTGCTGATTTCGGCGACACCGGCCTGCACCTTGTTCGCGACGATGACCGGCTGGGCATGTGCCGCATTGCCTTTCAGCCACGACAGCAGCCGGATGGTATCGCGCGCCGAGGCAAGCGTCATTTCCGTTGCCAGCACGACCACGTTGATATCCGCCAGCAGGTGCGGGAAATTGATCAACATGTTGCGCGGCAGGTCGACCACCGTCATTTCGAAGGCGTGGCGGAATTCCTCCTCCAGCTGCACGAACGCCGAACCATCGGTCATCAGCGGCGAATTGATCGGCGCTTCGGCCGAAAGGATCGCGAGATTGTCGTTGGCGCGGATCATGGCGCGCTCGATGAACAGGCCATCGATGCGGCTGGGGTTGTCGATCGCGTCGGTCAGGCCGCGGCCCGGTTCGAGATCGAGCGCCAGGGCGCCCGTGCCGAAGTGGACGTCGAGGTCAAGCAGCGCGGTCGGCATCTTGTGATCGTCGCTGAACAGCCACGCCAGCGAGGTCGCCAGCATCGAGGCGCCGACACCGCCGCGGGTGCCGACGACGGCGGTCGACACGTGGCGCTTGACCGCATCGGGATCGCTGCTCTTGGGCGCCATGAACACGGTCTGTGCCTGGTTCAGCGCATCGCGCAGCTGCCCGGCCGAAAGCGGCTTGAGCAGGTAGTCATGGATGCCGCTGGCGAGCAGGTCGCGGTAGAGGCGCACGTCGTTGACCTGCCCGATCGCGACGACGACCGTGCCAGGTTCGCAAACCTCGGCAAGCGCGTTGATGTCGTTCAGCGGATCGCCGCTTTCCGACAGGTCGACCATCAGGATGTTCGGACTGGCCGACACCGACAGCGACTGCACCGCGTTGCGCAGGCCGCCCTTGTTGCACTTCTCGGGCTGCCAGCCCATCTCGATGACGACAGGGCGCAGGATATCGAGCGCCGTATCGTCGCAGATATAGGCGGCGAAGGGATCACGGTTGCCGGCCATGCCGGAGCTCCAGGGCGCATTCATTAGTTTCCTCCCGATCCGCCGCCTACGCCGCCGCCGGGCAGGCTGCCCGAGGCGCCGGAGGGTGCTTTTTCACGATATGCTTCGACCGCCTGCGACGAACGGCGGACGTAGGTCTCGCCGCTGCCGCTGTTGCCGCTGATCAAATCCTCGGGATTTGCGACCATGGCAGCCATGTTGGTGTTGACCGAGCAGCCGTAGCCCGGCGAGGTTCCGTTGGTGTAGTTCATCTCGGACTTGACCGACCAGTCGGGACAGCCCGGGACCGATGCGCTGGACCGGGTGATGACCACGCGGGCGCTGCCCGGCTGGACGTAACCTGCCGTGGCCGGCGCGCCCTCGCTGACGAGGATCCCGCGGCGACCGGCGAGAGCCGCGACCGCATTCCGGGTCGCTGCGCTCATCATCGGGTCGTCGATCGAAACGCGGTCGCCGTAGCGCAGGTTCATCGCTTCGAACCAGTCGTCGAGGCGCTGCTGTTCAGAGATGGTCAGCCCGCCCGAACCGGACTGCACGTCGAACGCGTAGTTCGTGCGTTCGATCACCGGCTGCTTGGTGCTGTAAAGCGACTGGTTCTGCGGCATCCCGCCGCATCCGGCGAGGGCCAGCCCGAGGGAGAGAATCCCGACGATTTTGATAGTGCCGTTATGCATTGCTCTCACCTTCCTCACTTGAGGCTGAAGCCGGGTGCGGCCGCATCGGCCACGCCTTCGCTACGCTTTTTCTTGCTGGACTTGCTTGCCGTGCGTTCGGATTTCTCCTGCACGGGTGCGGGGAGAACCATGGCCGGATCGATGCGCGAGATACCCGGCTGGCTGCCGTCGCGATCGACCACGGTCGCTTCCGGACGAGCCGGCCCGGTGCCGCCGTTGTGCATGTAGCCGAACGTGCGCTCGAGCTCGTTGGGGCTCATGTAGCCATCGGTCGGCAAGGCGATCTGGCCGGCGTCGACAGGCTTCACCAGGTAGGGCGTGACGACGATCACGAGTTCGGTCTCGCCGCGGCGGAACGAGCTCGACCGGAACAGGTTGCCGAGGATCGGCACATCGCCGAGACCGGGTGCCTTGTTGATCGAATTCTGCGCGCGGTTGCTCATCAGGCCGGCGATCATGAAGCTCTGGCCGGAGCCGAGCTCGATCGTGGTGTCGGCGCGGCGGGTGGTCAGGCCGGGAACGGTCTGGCTGCCGCTGAAGTCGAGCTCCGACACCTCGGACCGGATCTTGATCGAGATGCGGCCGTTTTCGAGCACCACCGGCGCATAGGCGAGGCTGATGCCGTAGGGCTTGAACTGCACCGATGTCGTGCCGAGACCGGCCGACTGCTGGTAGGGAAATTCCCCGCCGGCAAGGAATTCGGCGGTCTCGCCCGACAAGGCCGTCAGGTTCGGCTGCGATAGCGTAGTCACCAGGCCCGAGGTTTCGGCGAGGTCCAGCGCCGAACCGATGTCGAGGCCGAGGAACTTGCCGAAGGCGGCGATCGTGCCGGTCGAACCGGGAATGCTCGTCACGATCGAGGCGCCGTCCGGACCGGACGTCACACCGACGCCGACCCCGGCCGGGCTGCCGGGCGTGTAGGTCGGAATGGCGCTGCGAGTGCTGCTCGAAACGCCGCCCTTGAACCCGCTCGTCTGGTCCACGGTGACGAGGTTCGACCCGATGACGCGGGCGAAGTTGCGGTTCACTTCAGCGAAGCGCACCTGCAGGTTGACCTGCAGCGGCGTTGCCATCTTGAGCCGGGTGATGACGTTTGCCCCGTCGCCGAGGAAGGCCTGGACGAGACGCTCGGCCTCGGCGGCATCTTCCGGGTTCGCTACGGTACCGGTCAGCAGGACGGTGTTGGTCCCCATCGTCGCGGTCGAGATCTTGGCTTCCGGCATGGCCAGGGCCAGCATCTGGTCGAGGCTGTCGATGTTCGATCCGACGCGCACATTGGCCGACCAGATGACATCGCCTGCCGCGTTGGAGGCGTAGATCGTGGTTTCGCCGCCGGACTTGCCGAAGACATAGAGCTGGCGCTGCGACTTGACCTGGACATCCGCCACGGAGTCGTTGGCGACGAAAACGTCGGCCATCGCCCCGGGGATGCTGATCAGTTCACCGCGACCGATCGAGATGACGACGTCCTGCGACGGCCTCACGATCGACTGGGCGTTGGCCAGGCTTGCCGGGCTGGCCGTTAGCGGCAGCGCTGCAAGGCTCAGCAAGAGCGCTTTGGCAGTCAGGCGACGTTTCATGATGTTGCCCCTCGTTTCAAACTGTGCCGGCTTGGTAGCGCGGCGGATGTCGGCGGTGCGGTGCGCTGTCATCGTCCCGCTCACCGGATCATGCTGCTGGTAGCGGCGGGCACGGTCTGCCCGGCGCTTTCGATGCCCTGGCGCGTCCCCGAGAGAACCTTGCCGGTGGCGCCGATTTCCTCTTCGGTCGTGCTCTTGCCGCGGGTGACCCGAACCGTCGGGACCTTGCGGACGACAACCTGAGTGCCGGCGGGGATCGCCCCGTTGGCCTTGGCCGTCTCGATGAAGGCCGCGGCGGCTTCCTGCGCCTTGGCTTCATTGCTGCGCGGCATGGTCGAGGTCTGGAACCGCGAGACGTCGCGGCCGGTCACATAGCTCGACGGGCCGTCGTTGGGGGCGTTGAGCGCAGCCTGCAGGATGCGTTCTTCCTCTTCGCGCGACACGCCATCGGGGATCTTGATCATGCCCGAAGCGATGGCCCGCTCGAGTTCGGCCTGATTGTCGGCGATCGAGCGCAGGGTGAGGCTCAGCGTCCCGATGGTCTGGGCAACCGCGACCTTTTCCGCGATCTTCGGCGTCACTTCGAGCGTGACGGTGCTGAAGGCGCGGACCACGGTCTTGCCGTCTTCCGACGTGCTGGTTTCGGTCTGCTGGTCGGTGGCGAGCACGCGCAGGTTGCGCAGGATCGTTTCGGTGGCCTTCAGTCCTTCGCCGTCGCCGCCCTTGACCGCCTGGGTCAGCATCAGGTCGACGCGGTCACCCGGGAAGATGAAGCCGGCGACGCCGGTGTTGGCCGACACGGGAATGGTGATGGCGCGCATGCCAGGGCTGAGCGCCGCAGCCAGGAAGCCGCGGTCGCCGGGGCTTACCAGCGATCCTTGCGTCACCGGTTCACCGGCGGTGATCGGGTTGCGCACGACGGTGCCGAGCAGCTTGGTGATGTCGGATTCGCCTTCGATGAAGTAGGCGTCCTTGACCAGCTCTTCCGGCCATTTCTGGAAACCGAGGGCATCGGCGGTGATGATGGTGCCGACGGGCAGGGCGCGCTGTGCGACCAGCACCTTGGGACCTTGCGGCTCCTGCACCGCGGCTTCCGCCTGCGGAGCGGATGCCCCCGCGAACATGCTGCGCGCCGCCAAAGCGGTGCCCACCGCGATAATCAGCGCTGCGAACAGCAGAACCAGTTTTTTCCTGTCCATGGCTAACAAGCCCCCTTCAAACGGTCCCGCAAACAGCGCGGGTCGGTATGGTTGCCGTCGATACGGCTCCAATGGTTAAAATCAGGTTCACCCCGCCACGCCCGCGCCGCCGAGAGCGGCTGCGGTATGGGGGAGATATTCGGTCGAGAGGATCCACAGCCCGGCGGCCGAGATTGCGACGCCGTACGGGATGGCCAGGCGTTCCTTTTGCCGGCGCATGATGTGCCACATGCCGCAGAACAGCGTCAGCACGCCGCCCAGCAAAGCCATGACGATGATCAGCTTGAGGAACAGCGACGGCGCGATCCACAGCGCGAGTGCAGTCAGCAGCTTGACGTCGCCGCCTCCCATCCAGCGCAGCGCGAACAGGCCGGCGCAGATGGCGAAGGTCGCGAACGCGATTCCCAGTTGCCACACGACATCGGGCCACAACGCCAGTCCGCTGGACCACCAGAACAGCGGCGCGGCGAGGGCGATCCCGGCATTCAGCCAGTTGTCGATCTGGCGGCGCCTGATGTCGGTGAACGCGGCAACCAGCAGCGCAATTGCCAAGGCTCCGAGCAGCCCGTAGTGAAGTGTGTCCAGCATGATAGCCCCTGTGGGTCCCCCTTCAGGATGCTGGAGCTACAGAACATCACTTACCAAATAGTAACCAAGGCCAGAGGTTCGTTATTAGCCATCCCCAATCCGCAAGCGCGACCCGCCCCGACGCTGCCTTCGACCGGCGGGCAATTCCTGCCGCCGCGCACGAAGGCTGGCATGTCCTGCCCGACGGCCACCGTATCCGCCGGATCGACTGGGACATCGTCGACGGGCCGGTCAGGGGATCGATCCTGTTCATGCCGGGTCGAGGCGACAATTACGAAAAATATATCGAAAGCCTAGACGAATGGCACCGTGCCGGTTGGCGAGTAACGGCAGCGGACTGGCGCGGCCAAGGTGCTTCGGGTCGGCTCGGATCGGACGCGGTGACAGGCCATATCGACGATTTTGAGACGTGGGTTGCCGACCTCGCCGCGTTGTGGGCGCAATGGCGTTCCACGACGCCGGCGCCTCATGTGCTGGCCGGTCATTCCATGGGTGGGCACTTGGCGCTGCGCACCGTAGCCGAAGGCAAGGTCCTGCCCGACGCGCTGGTCCTGTCGGCGCCCATGCTCGGCTTCGTCGGGCAGGTGCTGCCGGTTTCGCTGATGCATGGGGCCGCCAGGCTGATGGCGTCGCTCGGTGATCGACGCCGGCCGGCCTGGAAATGGAGCGAAAAGCCGGGGGAGACACCAGCCCACCGCGAGCAGCTCCTGACACACGATCCGGACCGGTACCGCGACGAACAGTTCTGGCGCGACGCGCGGCCGGAGATCGTCATGGGCCCCGGAAGCTGGGGCTGGGTCGAGCGCGCTTATGCGTCGATGCGCGGTCTTTTTGCGCCGGGGAAGCTGGAAAGCGTCCAGACCCCCGTGCTGCTGCTGGGCACCTCCAACGACAAGTTGGTCGATTACAGCGCCATCCGCACCGCAGCAACCCGGCTGCCGCACGCCGAGCTGGTCGCCTTCGGCAAGGAAGCGCATCATGAAATCCTGCGAGAGGTCGATCCGGTGCGCGACCGCGCGATGGACGCGATCGGAGAATTTCTCGACCGGGCGGCGCCGAGCAGGGCCTGAGATCGCGGGCTGTGATCGAATACGACATCGCCATCGTCGGAGCCGGGATTGCCGGGGCCAGCATCGCAGCCGAATGCGCGCCCCATGCGCGCGTTCTGCTGCTCGAGGCGGAGGACACGCCTGGCTATCATACCACGGGCCGCTCGGCGGCTTTCTGGGAAGAGTGCTACGGCGGTCCGGAGATCGTCCCGCTCACCCTGGCATCGGGGCCCTACCTCCGCGACGGCGGTTTCCTCAGTCCCCGCGGGGCGCTGTATATCGGGCGGCAGGGCGACGCGGCGGCGCTTGACGCTTTCATGGCGCGGTTCGGCACCACAGGCGCCACGATCGAGCGGATTGGCCGCGCGGCGATGATCGAAAAGCTGCCCGGCTTACGCCCCGAATGGACAGATGCGGTGTGGGAACCGCTGTGCAGCGACATCGACGTCGCGGGACTGCACCAGCATTATCTGGCTGCCGCCAGGCGAGGCGGGGTCGAACTGGCGTGCCGTGCGCGCCTTGGCAAGGCGGTGCGGGAACGCGGGGCTTGGCGTCTGTCTGCCGAGGATGGCCGCGAATGGCGCGCGTCGAGGTTGGTCAATGCGGCGGGCGCCTGGGCCGATGAAGTGGCACGCCTCGCAGGAGCGAAACCGCTCGGCATCCAGCCGCTGCGCCGGACCATCTGCCAGATCGTGACCGATCCCCCGCCGCCTTCCGACCAGCCTCTGGTCCTCGACATCGGCGGGACATTCTATTTCAAGCCCGAAGGGGCACGCGTATGGCTCAGCCCGCACGACGAGGAACCGAGCCCGCCGTGCGATGCCGCACCCGAAGAGCTCGCCGTGGCCGAAGCGATCGACCGGTTCGAAGGCGTGGTCGACTGGACTGTGTCCCGGGTCGAGCGGAAATGGGCGGGATTGCGCAGCTTCGCCCCCGATCGTTTGCCGGTCTACGGCGCCGATCCGGAATGTGCCGGCTTCTTCTGGTTTGCCGGTCAGGGCGGATACGGCATCCAGACCGCCCCGGCGGCCGCCAGGCTTGCAGCGCAGTTGCTGCTGGGTCTGCCGCACGACAGTATCACCGCCGGTCTCCATCCGGCGCTCTACAGTCCTGACCGCTTCCACTAACTGCGAAGCGCCGGTTCGCCAAGCCGCGGGAGTGTTGCCGGCTCGGCAGGAACCGGTCGGTCCCTCCCTCAGGGCCTCGCCATCTGCTGTTCGGCCGCGTCGCTCGCGAGCTTGTCGGCGCGTTCATTCTCGATGTGCCCGTCATGCCCACGGACCCAGTGCCAGCTCACCTGGTGGCGCTGCTCGGCTTCGATCAGGGCATGCCACAGGTCTTCGTTGCGGACCGGCTTCTTGCTCGCATTGACCCAGCCGCGCTTCTTCCACCCGTGAACCCACTTGGTGATGCCGTCGATGACGTAGCGGCTGTCGGTATACAGATCGACCTTGCACGGTTCGATGAGGGCATTGAGGCCTTCGATCACGGCGCGCATTTCCATGCGGTTGTTGGTCGTGTCGCGCTCTCCGCCGGACAATTCCTTCTCGTGCTTGCCCTTGCGCAGGATCGCCCCCCAGCCGCCCGGGCCGGGATTGCCCTTGCAGGCGCCATCGGTGAAAATTTCGACGTTCTTCATCGGTTTGCTAGTAGCGCGCTTTGCGCGTCAGGCGAAGGCCCCGGCGCCCGCTTCGACGTAGAAGTCCCAGCGCCGGACGAAATCCATCGGGTCCTTGCGGGTCACATGGGCATCGGCGGGAGTGTCGAGCCAGTCTTCCGCCCGGCTGGCGACGAAACGCAGGCAGGCCCCTTGCGCGAGGTCGGGAAGGGCGCTGCGCTCTTTTGGAGCCATCGGCCTGACCGATTCGTAGCCGGCGACGATGGCTTTGGCGATCTCGGGGCGGAAACGGCTTCCCTGACCTTCGAAGCTCCACGCCGCATGGGTGACCGCGAGATCGTAGGCCATGGCACCCTCGCAAGCGAAGTAGAAATCGATCAATCCGGTCACTTCGTCCCCCCGCATGAGGACATTGTCGGGGAAGAGATCGCTATGGATGATCGACGACGGCAGCGAATAATCCCATCGCCTTGCCAGCGCCCCGGCCGCGGAAATCGTCGCGGGCAAGCGCGGGTCGATCCGGCCGAGCAGTTCAGGACCAGATGACGAGAGCATCCGGTGCGTGGCATCGATATCGAGCGGATTGGCGCGCCGGCGCGGAAAGTCCTTTCCGGCCACATGCATCCGCGCCAGCGCCGCTCCTACCGCGCGCGCCTGGGCGGCACTCGGACGGTCGACTGAAACGCCGGGAAGAAATTCGATCAAGGCGACAGCCTTGCCATCTGCCAATTTCCAGGAGTGCCCGCCGCGCGTGTGGATGGTGCGCGGAACCGGCAATCCGCAAGCGGACAGATAGTCCAGCAGGTCGAGGAAGAACGGCAGATCGCCCTGATCGATACGCCGCTCGTACATGGTGAGGATGAAACGGGCGCCCCTGCCGTCGGCGCCGGTGGTGTCGATCAGCCAGTTGGAATTGGACACGCCTTCCGCGATGCCCTTGGCCGACACCAGCGTGCCGACGTCGTAGCTTTCGATGAGTTCGGACAGAGCCTCGGACGAGAGATGGGTGTAGACCGCCATCCCGGGGCGTCAGTCGAGCAATTGCCGCGGCAATTTGAATACCATGTTTTCCTCGGCTGCAGCGATAGTCGATTCGTGCACGGTGCGGAATTCGGCCAGCCGGTCGACGACTTCGCGGACCAGCTTCTCCGGAGCCGAAGCACCGGCCGTGAGACCCAGCGTGCCGACCCCGTCGAGCCACTCGGGCTGGATTTCCGCGGCGCGCTGGATGAGCTTGGCGGTCGTGCCAAGGCGCTCGGCGACTTCCACCAGGCGCAGGGAATTGGAAGAATTGGGCGCGCCGATTACCAGCACGAGATCGGCGCTCGGCGCGATCTGCTTGACCGCGGCCTGCCGGTTCGACGTCGCATAGCAGATATCTTCCGCCTTGGGGCCGCGCACCTGCGGGAAGCGTTCTTCGAGGGCCGCGATGATTTCCGCCGTGTCGTCGACCGAAAGCGTGGTCTGCGTCAGATAGGCGAGGCGATCGTTCGGTCCGAAAGCCAGATTCGCGACATCCTCGACCGTTTCCACCAACGTCATCTGCCCCGGATCGACCTGACCCATTGTCCCGATAACTTCGGGATGGCCGGCATGGCCGACGAAGATGATGTGCCGTCCCTTTTCGATCTGCCGCTCGGCCTGGCGATGGACCTTGCTGACCAGCGGGCAGGTCGCATCGACATAGAGCAGCTCGCGCCGCTGCGCCTCGGCAGGCACCGATTTCGGCACCCCGTGCGCGCTGAACACCACGGGCACGCCTTCGGGAACTTCGTCGAGTTCCTCGACGAAGATCGCGCCCTTCGCCTTGAGGGATTCAACCACGTAACGGTTGTGCACGATCTCGTGCCGTACGTAGACCGGGGCACCGTATTTATCGATCGCCCGTTCGACGATCTCGATCGCCCGGTCGACGCCGGCGCAGAACCCTCGGGGCGCGGCAATCAGCAGCTTGAGGGTCGGTTTGGCGGCTGTCTGGTCGGGGGATTGAAAGGGCGCGTTCATGGAGCGCCCTCTAGCGCTTTCGCATGGCGCCCGCTAGGGCACGCGTGATCGTAGCGACGAAGGACTTTTCATGACCGTGCAACTTCGCCTGTTGTTCCCCGTGGTTGCCTTGGCCGCATTGGCCGGATGCGCCAGAGAAGGCGATCTCGTGGTGGCAGAGGGTGTCGGCGTCACCGCAATCCGCACGGCGTGCCCTGCTGTCGGCGTGCCCGACTATACGGGCGATATCACCACTTTCCGCTCGCCCACGTCGCAGACGCTGGCCGATCTCGATGTGACGGCCGCCATCACCAACGTTCGTTCGACCTGCGACGAGACGGGCGACCGCATCTACAGCAATGCGACGTTCGACGTGCTCGCCAGCCGCAGCGACGCAAGCGGCGCGCGTACGGTGCAGCTACACTCTTTCACCACCGTACTGCGCGGCGGGTCGGCGGTGGTCAGCAAGCGGATCGGCACCGTCACGATCCAGTTCGCCGACGGCCAGTCGCGCGCCAGCGCGAGCGCGCAGGCGGGGGCTTTCATCGACCGCGCCGAAGCGACGCTGCCCGCCGAAGTGCGCGAGCGCATCACGCGCCGCCGCAAGCCGGGGGACACCGACGCCGCGCTCGACCCGCTGGCCGATCCGCAGGTTCGCGCCGCAGTGCAGCGCGCCACCTTCGAACTGCTCGTCGGTTTCCAGCTGACCGAAAGCCAGCTGGCCTACAACGCCACGCGCTAGGCCGCGCATCACATCGCCTTTGCGGTGGGGGCCGATTCCGGCTAACCGCCCGCGCATGTCCATACCGACCACGATTCATGCCGCCTTCGCCGCGAAGGTCGATACCATCCTGTCTGCGCTCGAGGCGGAGGGAAGCCTCCCTGCCGGGATCGACCGCCGTAATGTGACGGTCGAGCCGCCGCGCGATGCGAGCCATGGCGATCTCGCTACCAATGCCGCCATGGTGCTGGCCAAGCCCGCCGCCACCAATCCGCGGGCGCTGGCGGAAAAGCTGGTCGAGCGGCTGCTGCAGGATCCCGACATCACCGGGGCCGAGATTGCCGGGCCGGGCTTCATCAACCTGCGCCTCAGCGACGACGCGTGGCTGCGCGAACTGCGCGCAATCGCCGCGATGGCGGGCGAATACGGCAAGTCGGACATGGGCGAGGGACGGCGGGTCAACGTCGAATACGTCTCCGCCAATCCGACCGGCCCGATGCACATGGGCCACTGCCGCGGCGCGGTGGTGGGCGACGCGCTGGCGAGCCTGCTCGAATTCGCCGGGCACACGGTCATCCGCGAATATTACGTCAACGATGCCGGCGGCCAGGTCGATACGCTCGCCCGCTCGGCGCACCTGCGATACCGCGAGGCGCTGGGCGAGGATATCGGTGAGATCCCGGAAGGCTTCTACCCGGGCGACTACCTGATCCCCGTCGGGCAGGCTGCCGCCAAGGAATTCGGCGAGCGCTATCAGGGCGCACCCGAAAGCGAATGGCTGGAGCTGTTCAAGGCCTTTGCCGTCGAGCGGATGATGGACATGATCCGCGCCGACCTCGCCTTGCTCGGCATCCATCACGACCTGTTTTCGTCCGAAGCTGCCCTGCAGGCCGCCGGCAAGCCCGAGGCTGCCGAGGCATGGCTGCGCCAGCACGATCTCGTCTACGACGGCGTGCTCGAACAGCCCAAGGGCAAGACGGTCGAAGACTGGGAGCCGGTCGAACTCCCGCTGTTCCGTTCGACCAAATTCGGCGACGACCAGGATCGCCCGATCAAGAAGAGCGACGGGCGCTGGACCTATTTCGGGGCCGATCTCGCCTATCACCTGCAGAAGGCCGAAACCGCCGACGAGATGATCGACATCTGGGGCGCTGATCATGCCGGTACGGTCAAGCGGATCAAGGCTGCCGTCGCGGCGCTCAGCGAAGGGCAGGGCAAGACCATCCCGTTCGACGTCAAGCTGGTGCAGATGGTGCAACTGATGCGCGCCGGCGAGCCGGTGAAGATGTCCAAGCGGTCGGGCAATTTCATCACCATCGCCGACATGGTCGAGGAAGTGGGCAAGGACGTGGTCCGCTTCACCATGCTGACCCGCAAGCCCGAAGCGCAGATGGATTTCGACTTCGCCAAGGTGGTCGAGGCGTCGAAGGACAACCCCGTTTTCTACGTCCAGTACGCCCATGCGCGGATACACTCGACGCTGCGGCGTGCGGCGGGCGAGGGGATCACGCCTTCGGATGCCGCTCTGGACCGGATGACCGAGGCCGAGCTGGGCCTGGTCAAGCAGGCGGCGCAGTTTCCGCGAATCGTCGAGGCGGCGGCGGCAGCGCGCGAGCCGCACCGCATAGCGTTTTATCTCTACGACCTCGCCAGCGCCTTCCACTCGTTCTACAACCTCGGCAACGACGATCCGTCGAAGCGCGTCATCCTGGCACAGGATGCGGAGCTTTCGGCGGCGAGGCTTTTCCTCATCGACGCAATCGGGCAAGTTATCCGCAATGGGCTAACCCTGCTCGGGGTCGAGGCCGTGGAGGAGATGTAGGATGATCGCGCACGGGGGCGACAGAGGCGACCAGTACGACGAAACCGAAACCGGCGAATGGGACGATATCGCCGAGGCCGACGGCCTCGATCTCGATGACGACGGACCCCTGCCGTGGCTCGAATCGTCCGACTACGACGAGGTCGAGCGGGTCGATACGGGGCGCATCGTCGGGTTCATGATCCTGGCGCTGCTGGCGCTCGGTCTGATCATCGGCCTGTTCTGGTTGCTGGCCAACCGTGGCAGCGACCCTGAACTCGCCGCCGATGGCAGCACCGTCGCGGCACCCGCGGGGCCGCTCAAGGAACGCCCCGAAGATCCAGGTGGCAAGGTGTTCGAAGGAACCGGCGACGTCGCCCCTGCAGTCG
>FWWL01008690.1_pt1 | contig 12891 bp, 10 predicted proteins | sample 2228331 | NCBI WGS metagenome assembly FWWL01 (sample SAMEA103939775, study PRJEB20133) | metagenome | reverse complement strand
AACACTCACCGACACACACCTGGACCGGCGATAGTTCCACCTGCGGCAATGCACACGTCGCCACACTCTCCGGATACCCCGGCGCAAAGACACTGGCGATGTAGTTGTTGGGAGTAAGGAGGGTAGCAATGCCGTATCTATATTGCCAATCCAACAAATATGTCACGTTCACATCCCAGATCGGCGTCACTACTGGCCAGTTCGACCAGTATGTCCAGTTCCAGGTTAATGGATTCCAATACCAATCACCCCCATTCCCAAACCACCAACTCCTTGTCCACTCATGATTGCAAATAAGGCGACTGAGATAGAGTATGTGTTTATTTAAGTCATACATGTATTCTGCAGCAACCGTATCAACTACTGGTTTAGCTGATGATGGTTCTTGAATGACGCCAATTCGATAAATATACATTCCACGGCTGCTGTCAGCGCTTCGGTATATGCTGCCAGGGCGTGCAATGGTATTATCAAAGTATATTCTTCCATCTCGACCAAGCTCGAAGAATAATAAATGGTTACGCAATTGCGCAATACAAGTATACCCCACCACATCTTGTATTGGCATAGCTCCCAGCGATTTTATCATACTGCGTATGAGTACTGTTTGCATTGTTCGGCTCTCCCAAACGAGCTCCGACTGTCCAAGGTCCGGCAGACGATATCGTCGTATCCATAACCATTCTTTCACCTGCACGCTATCTATGTTTTGATCTACCATCAGAAACATTCCGCGATAAAGAGATAGCGTATCTACCGATATTCCTAAAACATAAAGGTATCGCGATTCTGGATCAAATGTGCAGACTAACCCGGCACTTATCCTATCACCATTCAACGAAATATACCGTGGTACGGACTGCCCCAATCGCACAGTTCCGGTTGCATTATCGAACTCGTACATCACTGGCCAGGGTGCACGTGATATAATTACGTACTTGCCATTAGGCGAGATCTTCAGTCCTGCCTGTCCCGCATTGCCTTGCATTACAGCTTGGAAGTCCATGCTTACATACATAGCACTATCCTTTAGGAACTTTTTACCGTACATCCAGTCCAGCATACTGGAATACGATGTATATAACGTTCCAAGAAATACATACATCGGCTGTTGCGGAGGTATTGTGATCGGCATGTCAGATACAACAGGTTGGCGGTCTATACCATTACGCCCAACATGGAAAGCATAAAACCGTATTCCACGTATCCCCTCTTGCCGGTTACCTACAGACACATATGTTAGTAACCAGTATCCGTCACCACGACAATCCATTGTGGCTGCGATACTCCCTATTTTGTTGTTTTGTAGTAAAGGCTCTCGCAGAGCTATAAAATCAATGTCACTATCATCCAATCGGTTTCGATAAAAATTACCGAGGCGAATATGGCTATATGCGACATTCCCCGTGCCACATGTTACTATATAGTAGCTCGATGAATCGGTGACATCGGGCACCACACACACATCTGGAGAACTCCACCACCAATCCCAACGATGTGTGGTGTCCGACCAATAGCTTCGATGGGTTGTATCATCAAGGAAGGCTTCTACTCCTGGTCTAATTTCTCGCAGTGTTCTACCACTGTATGTTTGTAGATAGACATGAGGCCATGAGAGCAAATTAGGCTGACAAGGAAACCATCCAACATGGAATAATAAATTACCAGTTTTAGGATCTGATATTGTCACCTTCCGACCAGCTGTTTTGAAGATATACGATGGGTCTTCCCAGAATCCTTCTCCCCGTCCACTGCTAAAGTCTACCCCACACCGCGGAAATGCCGAACTTAACAACCATGTATTTGTCTCCATCGCATTCCGCTGCGCGTAAATGGGCAACGTTGCTATTATCACAGTGACAACAATCAACCACTTCTTCATAGCTGTATCCTCACAATGCACCTGACATACAACTCATCAAGTAAGATGGTGGAGAGGAGGTTATAGCATACCCCCTCTCCACCAATACGCTATGCCTACGGCGGAGGACAGCACATGTGAATCGTGCAGTCCCAGTTCGGATCCGGAATGACGCAGTGAGGCTCTACCGGTGGCTCAAGCCTGCGACACCCAGTTAATGTGTTACCATCATAATTGTAGATGAAACAACAATACTGCTGCGTTTCACACGGTACAAGCCACACTTCCGGAAGAGTCCATCCTGTCGGAAACGGTGGTAGGTCTGGCGGAGGCGTTGTCGTCTCTCGCCAACAGCTCGGATGCCGGAACGAGTACTGCTCCGCTGCCTCTCCTCCAAAAGGCTGGCAGTCGCTTCCTCGTAGTCCGCGTCGAACAATCTCTTGCCTGATTGCCTCCATGACCAGCCGTCTATCATTGCATGGCGCACAGATTGGCCAAAACCAATCAATTTCTATTTGGCAGCCATCGCACCGATCCGGCGGTGGTTGGCATCGGCGAATGCGATACCGAACATCACCGGCGCAATTGAGTAAAGGATACTCCGGTGGTGTCAGCACCACAAACATGTACCGCACTTCCCACGGACCACAGTTGCAGTCGGTTGGTGGACAACAGCTATCATTTCGGGGGAATGAATCACATGGAAACTGTGCCCACGCATGCAACCCTGCAAGGAGCATCAGCATAGAAATCATGGTTTTCATGGCTATTCCTCCTTCACCGTGTAACGTGGACAAGTATGCCTTCCGGCTGAATGCCCTCACCCGAGATTGCCACGATGTAGCTCCCAGGCGATACCGACGACAGGTCCAGCTCTACCTGATGCTCACCTGCCGGATACCTCGTTCGCATCACACGCCCTGCAACACGTCCGCTCATGTCATGTACAACAATCTCGGCGTGTCCGGCTGTTGCCAATCGAAAACGAACCTCTGCTCGCTCGTGTGCTGGATTCGGATATACCGCTAATAGTACCGTACCTCTAGACTGTCGTTGTACCCCTGACTGCGATGCAACCATCACACGAGTCCATGTTCGACTCCGGTCGAAACTCACGTACGCACTGCCATCTCGGCTACCTACCCACAGCACCGAACCATTCCGACAGGCGCCGGCTAAGCGCCCCATCGCTCCATCTGCCATCACTCCTGTTGCGCTGACCATCATGACCAACACCAAGCCTGCTATTGTCTTCATCGCCTCACCCTCCCTATGGACACACATTCGTACACGATGGACGACACTGCACCGGCGTCACTGTATTCTGCCGCGGTCCCGGATTGCCCCGCGTGCCCTCGATGTAGCAACAGTACTCATCACCACAGCCGACGATACACCCATTAGCTCCATCAACTACCCAGCAGCTCGGGTGAATCACTCGCAACTGTGCGTAAGTGTTGAACCAGCCATACGGATCATAGCTGAACAACGTCATGCGAATTGCTCCGATGAGTTCCTCCAACGTAAACGACGGATTGGTCACACAATCGGTACTCCCTGCACACCCAGGCACTGGGCGATGGCATATCCGATTGAAGTAATACCCACCGATTCGCTCGTTGGGACAGTGAAACCGTGTCACTTCCACGACGTAGCAACACGTGACCGCTGAAACACCCCAACACACAAACGTCGAGATTGTTTCCACATCCACGGCGGTACAGTTCGGTCCTCGACACGGTTGCGCTGTGCTGCTAACCGCCGCCATCAACAGCACCGCAACCACAATTAGTGATTTCATTGAACTTCTCAACACATGGTGAAACATCATTGTCACAAACGCCCACACTGCTGCACGTCCTCCGCCCAAACTGCCAGACGTGCCGCGGCGGCGGCGGGCGCTCCAACCATGCCTGCCATTGTGTGTGTGTGTGTGTGTGTGTGTGTGTGTGTCAGCTTCCGCACCGCACGCACTTCCCCTGCCCATGCCCATCGGCTGGGTTGCATCAGGTATTCCACGTGTGCTCGTCGGTGCTTGCGCATGATGTGGCTCCTATGCTCACCTCCAAAATAAAACAAAAAATCGTCATAACCAAACAAAATTTTTTCCGCTGCCCCTACACCAAAGAACGGTATCGCTCTTTTACTTGACCAGCATCAATGTCCATTGAGGCTGGTTTGCTTTATACGCTCGACCAATCCAGCAATACGCTGTCTGAGCAGCACAATATCCGCGCGGTTAACAGTTAGCAACGCCGCTTCAACCGGCGGTCGTGTCATCACCAAACGGGCTGTAAACGAATCTTGCTCAGGTATCGCCGACGCAGCAAGCACCAGGTAAACCTCGAGCTGCGTTCGATAGTAGTCGAGCCATTCTGCAGCGGTTCGGTGATCGTGGCGATTTGTTTTCCAGTCCCAGATTTCCCAGCCCAATGGCGTTTTGATCAGCACATCCGGCACTCCCAACAAAAAATCACTCCCTATCGCCATCATGATCGGCTGCTCGATATACGCATGGCTATCACGATCGCTTCCCACCAGCAAGCGCTGTGCAGTAAGGTAATCCACTGTCGCACGGACGTCCTGCTGAACACGTGTTCGCAACGAGTCGTCGTGGCTACATCGAAACTCATTCATCGCATGCTCAAGCGCTGCATCGCATGCTGCCGCGTCGTATCGCCGGTCGCGGAGGAGAATTTCGAGTGTACGATGTATGACGCGCCCTGCTAACGAACCAATGACGTCATCGCCGTCGTCAAAGCGCGCCAATGCACGGCGATCGGTGTCCTCCCGCGACGGTAACCCGCAGCGATACACACGATAAAACTCCTTCGGTGATTTTTCGAACAAAAGAAGCTGCGTAGCAGACACTATCTCGCCAGCTACTTCACTCAACACAGGCTCAACCATCAACGGTCGTGGCGCTGTGGGCTGAGTCTGCTGTGGTGCGCGTGCTGCGGGGAGCGAGTAGATGATTTCGATTGGCACCTCAATACGACGCCCGATGTCATCAGGATCGGCTCGAACGCAATCAGCAACCGTCACATTGCGAATGCCGGGCTGAGTGCTCCATTCAATTCCAAACGCAGCACTGATATCACCCAGGTACCCTATCGGCTCCAGAACTGATTCTGCTGTCCTGCTCTTCGACAGTGCCCCGGCGATGAAGAGATGATCTTTTGCTCGCGTGAGCGCCACGTAGAGCAACCGTTGTTCTTCGGCATCATCGCGTTGTTGGAGGAAATACTGCGCTATTGCTCCCGTTGCTGTTGGTTCACCATCGCCTACTGTCCTAATCGAAATTCCAAGTTCTTCTGTCATCAGGACGGGATCACTGCGCCGACGCGCTGACTGGTTTGTGCCGACAAGGTACACAATCGGAAACTCCAAACCCTTGGCAGCATGAATCGTCATGAGTGTCACGACGTTGTCGTCGCTAATAACAGCCGCCTCTGCCTCGGTATCGGCGACAAGGCGGAGTTGCTCGAGTTCTTCGACAAAATCGAGCAAGTTTCGGAAGCCACGCTGTTCGAACTGCCGAGCTGCTTCCAGAAGTTTTTCGATGTTGGCTTCGATCTGAAGCGCTCGCGGCGATGACCACACCCGTGCATACCACGGTGTACGCCGAAGCAGCAAGCGAATAAGCGCCGTCGGCGGCATGCGCACAGCGATCGGGAGAAGCTCATCGAGCAACCGCGCTGCTTCTACTACCGATTCGCTTGTCGAAGACGTTGCGACGGCATGAGCCAATCGCTCGGCAAGAGAACCATGACGCGGGTGACTATTTGCAATGCATGCCAGATCAGAATCGCTCAACCCAATGAACGGTGAGCGTAGAAGCGTTGCAAGCGCTACATCATCATGACGATTGTGCACCACTCGCAGAAATGCCAAGACATCGAGCACTTCCTGCGTTTGGTAGAAACCGCGCCCGCTTTCAATCCGGAATGGGATACCTGCTTGGCGCAATGCACGTACGTACTGCTCAAACGTCTTGCTTTTCCGCGCCAGCAGTGCAATATCGCGATACTGTGCAGTGCGGATTCCACCACGTGTGTCGCTACCGATACTCAGATGTTCATCCCACACAGTCAGTGGCTCTGTGCTTGTTATCTGCACGATGTGTTGAGCAACCAGATCCGCTTCCGAAGTACCCTCAGGCATCGAAATCAGCAGTGCAACCTTACTCTGCGGGCATGACTGGGCAGGACGAGCGGTGCAGAGTTCTTCATAACCTACTGCGTAACCACGTGTATCGGTCGGCATCACAGAGCGCATGACGGTATTGACCACCGCGACCAGTGGTGGAGTCATGCGGAACGATGTTTGCAAATGCACATCGGCATCAGAACCAGCAGCAGTGGTTATGTCGTGCCGGGCACGCTCAAATACTCGGACGTCAGCGCCCCGAAAGCCATAGATACTCTGCTTGGGATCTCCGACGATAAAAAGCTCTGGTACATCCCCGTGCAGATTCGGCAGTGGAATCAAGCGGTGCAGCAGCTCATACTGAATGGGATCGGTATCCTGAAATTCATCAACGAGGATATGCTGAATCTCCCATACAAGCCGAGAACGAACGGTATCATCATCGAGGAGTGCTAAAGCTCGACGCTGCAGGTCATCCGGTTCGAATGCCGCGTGCTGTGACTTTTCGTGATCTATCCGTTGAAGTGTTTCCCGTGCAAGCGCGAGCAACATCTGCTGCGCTCTCCATGCTTGTTGCTCCACCTCGATGTTCATGCCGAGCACGGCTGCGATGACTGTGGCGCGTTTGGCTGCCTGGCGTGCTTCTGCGTGCGTGGCAACATAGCTCCACGGTGAGCGAAGGTTCGGCTGATTCGACGTGTGAAATAGTGCCAGTGCTTCGTTCAGCGCATGTCGCCAGGAAGCATCAATATCGCCGAACTGGAGCAAGTCGAAATTGACCGATTCAATTTCTGAGAGTACCTGTCCTGCGCTCGCCGGAGGTCTCTTGACACGAGGTGGAAGTTCTGCCGATTGTGCACGATTGAACAGCTCACGCCAAAACGCCCGTTGCTCGGCAATTATCTCTCGAATCGCCTTACTGGCACGTTCGAAGAATTCGTGGTGATCGGTATCGCTCTGCAGCGCATCCAATCGTTGTGGACTCGACAGAATGTCCTGCAGGCAACGTTCCAGCCGCGCATAACTTCCGAAGACATTGAGGAGGTCGGCAAGATCGTCGCGACGATTGCTGCCGATCCACTCTTCAACCGTCAGGCGAATGGCATCGCGGACTAATGTAGCTGCATCGGCGGGGCTGAGTTCGCCAAAGGTTGGAGGGACTTTTGCTTCGATTGGAAAGCGGCGGAGCAAGCTGCTGCAGTAGCTATGGAAGGTGGAAACCTGAGCGCTCATCAAGCGTTCGCGGAGTGTACGGAGCAGAAGCAAGTGTTCGGGCTCTGTTGCCACGTCGAACAAGCGATCCAACCGCGTCGCTGCACGCTCGAGCATCTCGGCGGCTGCTTTGCGTGTGAACGTCATTGCCACGATACGCCGAAGATCGCACCCCTCCAGCATCAGCCGTATGTAACGCTCGACCAACACACGCGTTTTCCCCGAACCAGCGCTGGCACTTACGATGAGCGGACCAGGCATCTGCACAGCACGGCACTGGGTCTCGGTCAGAGCTGGGGGCACATACACAAACGTCACGACCGCACTGCCCTTAGAGTTGGCGTCGGAGTCGCGCGACCGGGATTTTCATCTGCTCGCGATATTTAGCGACAGTGCGGCGCGCGACGTTGTAGCCACGTTTTTTGAGTTCCTTGCTGATTTTATCATCGCTCAAGGGATTTGACTTCGGCTCCTCTGCGATGAGCTTGCGGATTAGATCTTTGATGATGCGGGTGGAAACTTCCTCACCCTCGTCGGTCATCAGTGATTCGCTGAAAAAATAGCGCAGCTCAAAGATGCCGTAATCAGTCTGAACGTACTTACCATTGACGACACGGCAGACCGTCGAAATATCAAGCCCTGTGTCATCGGCAACGTCCTTGTAGATGAGCGGTCGCAGCGCCGAGGGACCCTCCATAAAGAAGGGCTTCTGTAAATGCGCAATCGAGGTCATCACTTTGAGCATCGTTGATTTCCGCTGCTGGAGCGCAATCAGCAACGATTTTGCATCCTCGTGCTTGCGGTGAATCCACTGTTTTGCTTCGCGGCTTGCCTTTTGAACCTGGCTGCGCAGTTGCTGATAGGCGTGGCTCAGACGCAAGTGCGGCAGTGAATCTTCGTTGACTTTGATCAAAAGATCACCGCTTTCCTCATCACGAGTGACGATAAAATCCGGGACAATCGTGATAGCAGCATCGCCGAAGGTAGAGATACTGCTGCCGGGCTTTGGATTGAGCCGGCGAATCACCTCAATGGCACGGCGCAATTGCTGCTCGCTCACACCGAGTTTTGCGGCAATGTCGGCGTAATGCTTGCGCGCAAGGTCATCGAATGCATCGGTGAGTACGCGGAGTGCGAGTTGCTCGGACTCAGTGCGGTCTTGTTTTGCGCGAAGCTGTGCGATCAAACACTCTTGCAGCGATCGGCTCCCACAGCCGGCAGGTTCGAGTTCTTGAATTTGCCGCAAGACATGCTCTGCTTGGGCAAGCGTTAGGTGATCGGGCGTATTGTTCTTCTCCTGACGCACCGCACGCTCATAGACCACCTCCGCAATGCGTTTATTGGCTTCGTCGAGCACTTCTTCGAGTGGACGCCGTAAATACCCATCGTGTTCGAGGCTCCCGATAATTTGCTCGGCAAGAATATACTCCGCTTCGTTCAGATTGAGAAGCTGCACCTGACTGAGTAACTCATCTTCGAGGGTAGGAATATCGCGGATGCGCTGGATGTATGGCTCGCTGTCGTCGTCGTCATCGCCATAAGAACCTGCAGCCGTGTCGGTCCCTTTCCACAGTTCCATGAAGGGATCGGAGGCGTCGCCCCTGTCAGGATCGTACTGAAGTTCTTCGCTGGCATCGGATGTGCTGGAATCAGAATCGGTAAACTGCCGATCGCTCTCACTGGCATAGGCATACTCTGCCGCCTTGCTTGCGATCTCGACCGCCTCGCTTGCAGGTGTAAGCACCTCTTCGCTGAGAACGTAGTCGTCCTCGCGAACCTCCTCGAGCATGGGATTTTCTTCCAATACCTGTTTGATGTACTGCTCCAGTTGTAACACCGGGTATTGCAGCAGCTTCAGATACTGGATTTGCTGAGGTGTCAGCGTCTGTTTCTGGATTAGCTTTTGCTTTTGCGACTGTTCAATTTTCAGCATTGACATTGCTCCTCCGTGCCAGTGTACAACATCTCCATGCGGTCGGTGCGGTCAATCCATGCACGCCCATAGGCACGCACGAGAGCATCACGAACAGCACGGTAAACGGTCGTTCCTGTGCGCAATCCATGCTCAATGGCGGGAGCGCATTCATGGTAGCGTTCGTAGTAGAGCTGTCCGTTCCCGCCGCGACGAATCGGGAACAAATGGCACGACAACGGCTTGGGAAATGTGGACTCCCCAGCCAGCCATGCACGATGGAACGCGCACTGCGCTATTCCATCCACAACGACAGAAAAAACACACTCGCGTCCGCTGACTGTTGCAGTGACCCATTCACCGCTGGGGCTTTGTTCAGCGAAACCGTGTCGGGCGATGACAGCTTGTGCCGACAGAGAGAGCAACGGGAGAATCTTTGGCAACACAGCCGCTATTTCTGGGAGCTCGCGTTCGTCGAGAGGTGCACCGTAGCATCCTGGAATGGTACAGCATGCACCGCGACACTGCTCAAGATCGCAGGCAAACGGTTCGGTGAAAATCTCAACGTCGAATTCGACATCATCAATGCAAAGTGTGCGGCTCATGCTGCATCGTACGGGATAGCATCGCTGGTTGCAAATTACACAACCGATCGCTTCTCGGCAGTCGTGTAATTTGGTGTCCTGTGGAATTACTCAGCCAAATGCTCTGTGGACATTTCTGTGATTGTTCCCATTGCGCATGGCACCGAAGAACTCGAGGCGGTTGCCATTGTTGACATCGCGCGTCGGGCAGGGTTTCGAGTGCGCATAGCCGGCGAGAGCGAGAATGTTATTTGTTCACGTGGTGTACGGATTGCGCCGGACATGCTCTGGAGCGATCTTGATGAAAGCCAGCGCTTCGATGCTGTTGTGCTGCCCGGCGGTACTGAAGGGGTTGAACGTTTTCTCCAGAGCGACGAGATCGCCCACCTTGTGCGTTCTCATGCAGCCGAGGGTGCGCTCATTGGCGCTATTTGTGCTGCACCGGTCGCTTTGCATCATTGGAGCATACTGCCACCGTCGTGCGCTCTCACCAGCCATCCATCCGTTGCAGAACAGCTTCAGCATTACGACTACCGACTCGACCGCGTTGTCCAGTCGGGGCGCATTATCACCAGCCGCGGTGCCGGAACAGCCGTTGAATTTGCGCTTGCCATCGTCGCTGCGTTGTCCGACCACGATCATGCCCGCAGTATCGCCGATCGTATCGTTGCCCTGTAGATGGACTCAACTCTGCAATGGCATCGGATTGACGACGGTCACAGCTGGCTTGGTATCGAACAGTACGGCAGTGCTGAGCGTGCAGTCTGCATTGTCCATGGCTTTCGTGCCTGGCATCGGTGGGGATTTTTTCCTGTGGTGGCACAGTACTTTGCCGAGCGTTGTTCCGCTGCATACGTGCTCTCTCTTCCCTCGAGTGGATACGGACCCGATGGTTTTTCGCCAGCGCGATTTTCAGAAGCGACCATCAGTGCCGACGTGCAGGCACTCGAGCGTGCACTCGACCTTATCGGCAGGCACGCTCGCTGTGTTGCCGGGCTTGCTCATTCGCGTGGCAGCTTGCTCCTGCTGTTGATGCATCGCCGACTTGATTGCCTTGCGCTCTGGGCACCCCCGCGCACGTTCGGTCGCTGGGGCAAACATCAGCAGCAGCTCTGGCGTGAGCACGGTGCACTTCCAGTGGGGACACATCCAGAGTCGAATGTACCGCTTTACTTGAGCCGTCGGTATCTTGACGACCTTGAGGAGCATCAATTCAACGACCAAATTCACCATGCCCTGACCGAATGCACAATCCCGACCCTCATCATCGCAGCAGAACACGACATAGTCGCTCCCGTTGCTGGCGCAGAAAACCTTGCTGCGCAGCTTGCGAAGGCACAGTGGCAACTTCGAGTCATTCCCGCGTCGGGGCATACATTCGGCACCGAACACCCGGCGACAACCATCAGTCCTGCCCTCGAACGCGCGCTTGCCGAAACCGATGCGTGGTTCACGCAGTGCTGCCAGCAGAATAGTAACTTCGCCACTGCTCCACCACCGGAGAATTCCTCACGATGAAAACCCCACGGAATCTCAGCTTCAAGACAAAGATTGTCTGCACCGTTGGTCCTGCGATCGGCACCGAGGATAAACTCATTGCCGCAATCAGTGCGGGGGCGTCAGCATTTCGGTTGAACATGAGTCATGGTACACAGAGCACACATCGTCAGTACATCGCAGCCATTCGTGCCGCCGAGCAAAAAACAGGAACACATATCCCGATCATCGTTGACCTGCAGGGTCCGAAGTTGCGCGTTGGCGATCTCGGTAGCGGTGTCTCGTTGATTCCGGGCAGAGAAATCATTCTCGCCGATCCTGCGGTTGTTCGCCGAAAACGTCTCAAATTCCCCGACGGCGCCATACCGGTTGATTACCCCACGCTTGCCAAGGACCTCAAGCCGGGCGATACTATGCTTTTCGATGATGGTTTGCTCTCGGTGCATGTGACCGACGTTCGCGATCCGTTCGTCAAAGCCGTTGTTGTCCATGGTGGTCTGCTCCGCTCGCGCAAAGGAATCAACTTGCCCAACGTATCGGTGTCAGCCGCTGCTCTGACCGCCAAAGACCGTCGCGACTTAGAATTTGCCATTGCTGAAGGTGCCGACTACGTTGCGGTTTCGTTTGTTCGCTCGCGGACCGACATTGAACACGTTCGGCGCTATCTGAGGCAACGGGATGCAGAACTTGGCATTATCGCTAAGATCGAAAAGCCCGAAGCCGTCTCGGCACTGGAAGAGATTATCCACAGCAGCGATGCCATCATGGTTGCGCGTGGAGACTTGGGCGTTGAAATACCACCAGCCCATGTTCCGCTGGTGCAAAAGCGCATCATTGCACGGTGCAATTATTACGGCAAGCCTGTGATCACCGCGACGCAGATGCTCGAATCCATGGTGACCAATCCTCGCCCGACCCGTGCAGAAGCAAGCGATGTTGCCAATGCTGTTCTTGATGGGACCGACGCCGTTATGCTCAGCGCCGAAACGAGTGTGGGAGCATATCCCATCGAAGCAATCGCGATGATGCGCACTATCTGCACCGAAGCTGAACGGGAGCTTTTTAGTCGCTCGCGTCCAGCAGAAACGTACCAGCGCATCCCATCAGCAAGCACAGAAAACACCGACGCCATCGCCGCTGCAGCGGCACTCATTGCAGAAAACCGCCAGATTGATTGCATTGCCACTCTCAGCTATTCAGGAGAAACAGCACGGCTGGTTGCATCACGCCGACCGCGCAGCGTGATCTTAGCTGTCAGCACCGTACCGGCAACGCTCCGCCGTGTCGGACTCTACTGGGGCGTCTATGGGATGAAACTCGATGATATCAGCACCACCGATGAAACGATCGAGCACATCAAAAAGCTCCTACTTGGGAAAGGGTATTTTGGCAAAGGGGCAACGGTGCTTTTCACCATCGGGCGCCCGCTGGTAGCGCGGTCACGAACAAATATGCTCTCGATCGAAACGCTCTAAGTTGATCGCCACTCGCAGTGCTGATAGGGTGAGCACTTAGCGATAGCGAACCTCTACGACACGCCGACGCATGTATTCGAAGTTTTCTCGTTCGAGATTCCACTCCAGTCGAACTTCCATCGGAATCCGCACCGGTCCGAATTGCTGCCACTGGGAACAGTACATCGTGCACTGCTCACGCTCAAAACCGGTGTCAGCATC
>FWWL01008689.1_pt1 | contig 12891 bp, 9 predicted proteins | sample 2228331 | NCBI WGS metagenome assembly FWWL01 (sample SAMEA103939775, study PRJEB20133) | metagenome | reverse complement strand
GGACAATGCGGAAATTAGGGCGTATTGCTATACGCCCCTATACATCCGACAATACAAAAAACAAACAACGAACACCCAAAAACGAAAAAATCCCGATTCCCTTCTGTGCCCTCTGTGGTTAAGTTTTTTCACGCCATAGAGAATATGCAAGAATTTATTCCGAGCGAGAAATAGAATTTATTTGTTATTTATATAACAATTATAAATTATGGTATACAATAAATCATACATAATATATATAAGGATATAAAATCATTCATTTTTGGAAATTAGATTTCTAAGTTGCGATGCATTTTTGGGAGCATAGCCGTTGAAATCATTGTTGAAAAATATGTAAACATCTTTCCCCTGTTGTAAAAAAACTTTTATCTTCTTCCCTTCCGATTTTAATGTTTCCAAGTCATAATCTCCGCGATACCTTCCAGAAGGTCCATGCTTCCGTATATATATCCAGTCCGCCGTGAGTACATCGTCAATTTCAGAACCTTTGTAATCTTCCCAGCATAACGCTACATTATATTTCTTCAAAACTTCAAATATTTCTTCATTAAAACCCTTCTTATTTCGCAGTTCCAGTGCTAATAAAGAACCATTAAATATTTGAAACCAATTCTGAAAAAATTCATCTAATAAACCTATCACAGGAACGAAAGAAGGTGGCATCTGAAGCAAATATACCTTCGTTTTTTCCCTCAGGGATATAACAGAATTATAGAAATCATTGAGTTCCTTACTTACATTCTTCAATCGCAATTCGTGAGAAATGCGTCTCCATATCTTGACAGAGAAAACAAAATCCGCAGGCGTAATATTTACCCATCTCTGCAATAGCGACGGATTCGGCAATCGGTAAAAGGTAGAATTCACTTCCACCGCATTAAAGTATGTAGAATAATACTTTAACCAATCCTGCGTCGGCACAGATTTTGGATAAAAAACCCCTTTTGCCCAGTGCGGATAACTCCATCCACTTGTGCCGATATATAACTTCCCTTTTTTGTTGAGACTCTTTTTATTCATAACTAATGGGATTTGTCCTATTCTTATATTCTATTACTCAACCACAGCAATTTCATCATCAAAAGTTGGCTTTAATTTCTTCCCCGGTGGCAGAACAATGAAATCATCTGAATAATCCCATTCCCCTAATAGCCAGCGAATTAATAGAATCGGGTCGCCTCTGAATTCGCGATATTCCCAACCTAAATATTGCGCGGAATTCTGCGTAAATTTCTTTGCCAGTTCACGATTGCCAACACCTAAATCTATATATCCAGCACAATTATATTTTTGTTTCCAGGTCTCCAAGGAATCTATTAAATAATCTATATTTTCACTACCATATATTTCAGTTAGTAACTCACGAATTGCTTTTTCACGGTCTGGTCCGGGCATAACGCTATCTTCTATCCAGCCGGGCGTGAACCAGTATATACCCGGATATTGATTAAAATATTCCCGATACCTTTCCCGACTTCCTAAAAAGAAGGTTATACAATCATGCGCCTTCACAAAAACTAACGGCGTATGTTTTGAGGTTATATTGATAGTCCCATTACTACAAAGTCCGTAACCTACCAATATTGCATCAAATCCCAATTCATCAACTTCATCTATTTTTCTCTGCAACCGTTCGGAGAGGCATTGAGGTGCATCATGTAATCCCTGTTCCAGAAAGAAATAATCATATACATGCGGAGACAAAGAGGAATAGTATGCTATCTCCCGCCACAAAACATGACAGGCTACAACAGCATACCTTTTCGGTTTATTATAGATTATCTTTTCCTGCAGTCGTTTTTTGAGTTCAAAGGCATCCATATTGACCTATATTTTATATCATATTAATCAAACAAACAAATTGACACTTGAATTCCCCGCCTCACCTAAATAGTAACCTACACCACCAATTTCAACACCGTCTATCAACTCTTCCTTTTTGATACCCATTACATCCATAGACATAGAGCATGCGACAAGTTTAACTCCGGAGTTGATAGCATTATTCATCAGTTCAGGCAGTGTCATAACATTCTTTGTCTTCATTACATACTTCATCATTTGTGTTCCCATACCGCCCATGTTCATTTTAGAGAGTTTTAATTTATTAACACCCCTTGGCATCATCATTCCGAACATCTTCTCCAACCAATTTTTGTAAACTTTTACTTTACCTTCTTTCCGCAGAACATTTAGTCCCCAGAAGGTAAAGAAAATGGTTGTCTTATAACCCATCGCAACTGCCCCATTCGCAATGACAAAACTTGCCATCACCCGGTCTAAATCGTTAGAGAAGCAGATAATCGTCAATCCTTTTTGTTCTGGTGTCTTACATAAAATTGTTTCCGCTGGCAAAGTCTCTTTCTGTTCCTGTCCTTTGACAATCTCAACGAGATACCCTTTCCCTTCGGGGCGAACCTGTAAAACACGGTTTCCCGTCTTCTCACACCACGCCGGCACATCGCAGGTAAATCCGACATCCGTTGCATATACTTCCAACACATCGCCTGGTCGTAGTTTTTCCATTACCTGTTTTACTTTCAGGATGGGTCCCGGACATTGCATGCCGGACACATCCAAACGGTGAGTTTCGGGCACCACTATGGAATCATCTGCCGGCGATGTTTCCGATTTAGGAACACCTGTTGATGGAGGTGGAGAAGGAATAGTCGGCTTTTTATTAAACCACGCCCATGTCCGGAAACCACCATTCAAATTCAGAACCCGAAATCCCTGCTGTTTCAAGAATCGGTAGGCAATGTATCCTCTCAATCCAACTGCACAATAAGTAATTATAAGTTTATCTCGGGGGATTTCATTAACCCGGCTCCGCAACTGGTCAACAGGGATTAGCGTTGCATCCGGGATAGCGCCGGCTTCTGCCTCTGCTGGCTCCCGCACATCTAATATAAACGCATCTTCCGGGATAGCATCGGGCTCTGCTACCTCTACATCACCACGAAGGATATTAGAGGCAACATATCCAACCATATTAATCCCGTGTTTTGCACCGCCCCATTGCGGAGAATAGGCAAGTTCCTCGTCCTCCAGGTCATAAACTGTTTTCCGATGACGAATTGCCATTGCTAAGGTGTTTATCATACTTTCAACACCTTCGGAACCCACCACCTGAGCCCCTAGGATATTCCCTTCTTTATTGAACAAAATCTTTACACTGACCGGCTGTGCACCGGGGTAATAACGGGGATGTTGCATAGGGTGAATGTATGCTCGTCTATACTCCAATCCCATAGATTTTGCCTGTGACTCTGTAATCCCTGTCTGTGCAACTGCAATGTTAAATACCTTCACAATACCTGTTCCCTGAATCCCTCCAAACTTTGTGTTCCTACCGCAAATATGGTCTGCACACACGCGTCCCTGACGATTCGCTGGTCCGGCTAATGGAACAGCAGTTCTTCCACTAGTGATAATATCGGCAACTTCTACTACATCACCAACCGCATATATATTCGGGTCACTGGTCTGCATATATTCATTGACACGGATATGACCAGTCGGAGATAAATCCAATCCCGCTTCTTTTGCTAATTGGCTATTTGGACGGACACCAGCACACATACAAACGAAATCGCTGTTGACCGTCTTACCGCTCTTCAAAATAACCCGTCCATCTTCAATTCGCTGGGCTGTTTCTTGCAAATACACATTAACTTTATTTAGCAGAAGTTCTTGCAGAATGGGAATGGTCATTTCTGAGTCCATCCGTGGCATAACATGGTCCTGCATCTCCACCAGAGACACTTCTAATCCACGATGTCTTAAATTCTCTGCCAGTTCCAGCCCGATAAATCCGGCACCGATAACACAAGCATGCTTGCTATCAGGCAATTGATTGATTATCTTGTCCATATCGCTCAGGTGATTTAATACGAAGACCTTCGGATTATCCGAGCCAGGAATAGGTGGAACTATTGGAACAGAACCGGTTGCCAGAACAAGAACATCGTAGGGAACGGTTAATACTGTATTATTAGTTAGATTTCGGACGGCTACCTCCTTCTTCTCACGATTGATAGCAATTACCTCATGATAAGTGCGAATGTCCAGACCATATCTACCCTGTAATCCTTTTACCGTCTGAACCAGCAGAGAAGAACGGTCAGGGATAATACCCCCTATATGATAAGGCATACCACAATTTGCATAAGAGACATCGCCTCCTTTTTCAAAAACGATTACCTCTAAACTATCATCCAACCTCTTTAAGCGGGTAGCACAACTCATTCCGCCGGCTACTCCACCTACAATGATTACGCGTTTCTTTGACATAGTCATATCTCCTATAATTAATGTTTATTGTTTAATTACTCATTGGAACAAATCTTTGAAAATAATTTGACAAGGTTTTCTTTCAATTCCTTTGCGTTCTTATCATTTTTTCCAAACGAAGCAATACACTCATCCAAATGTTCCTGCAATATGACCTGCCCTAAAGAACGAAGGGCACCACGGACAGCAGATACCTGTTTCAATACATCAAAACAGGGTTTTTCCTTCTCTACCATTGCCCGAAGTCCACGAATCTGCCCTTCAATCCGATTAAGCCGTTCTATAATTTTCGTCTTCTTATCCTTCTTATCCATCCTATTTCTCCTTTTAAAATACATATACTATGTATGAGTATATATAAAATAACACAATAATTGCAAATTATATTTCATATTGGGATTATTTATAATTATTAAATTACCTTTCCCTTCAGTCAATAACCGTTTCTACCTTATATAAGTAAATATTTTCTTCACCATAGAGAACACGGAGAAAGTATAGAGAGCAATGAAGGAATATAGATTTTTGGGCAGGTTTAGAACCTGCCCCTACATTATTCCTTTATGGTTATAAAATCAACCAACTTTTATCCATCCAAAATCCAACGACGAGTAAGGCAAACGAAACAAGGAATCCCAACCCTTCCGTGGTTCTCTGTGTTATCTGTGGTGATGGAGGGCGAAAGATTTTTCGCCCCTACATTTTTTATCCTAATGATTTTTCCACACCCATAAAGTTTCCACAAACCTATATTACATCAAATTTCATTTCTAAAAATTTTTGCTGTATTCCCAACTGTATGGGCTGTTACGAACATATTCGCAAGAGAAAGATAATTTCTCCTTTCCATTGAAAATGATGTGCTCATAATAATTTACCACATGGGATAAATATTCGTAGGTTGTCGAAACCAATTTTTCATACTGATTTTGAATTCAAGAACAATAGAACCAACCAAACGAGAGGTGTCCGCAAACGATTGTTGAGATTATGTAGGGGCGAAAAATTTTTCGCCCCTCTTACCCTAGATAATGCGGAGAATTACAGAGGGATTTGCATCCCTTCCCCTATCTACCCCTCCCAGTCCATTGTCTATCGTCTATCTTTCATTTATATCCAAAATTTTCCTCCACCAACCTCTTCTTCCTTCTTTGTGTCCTTTATAGTGAATAATAGTCACTTCAGACAATGCGAAAAAATGAATAACGAGCATGAAAAACGAATTAAACCATCCCAACCCCTTTGTGGCTCTCCGTGTTATCTCCGTGTCCTCTGTGGTTAATATAAAGAATCCGATGGTAGAGGTTTATACCCTTTCGGTAAAGGCAAAACAAAAGAGGAAGGAATAATTTAAGAATAATATCCTAATGGGTTATGATAATAATATAGTAAGATGTATGGTATTTATTTAGAGGTCTTCATTATGCAATAGTTTTTTTATTGTTTATCTTATTCTTCTGCTAAGGTAATCTGAATTCTACCGACCACGGGAATGAGTTTTATCTGGTCTATAATGTCACCTTCGCCGATTTTGATATGAGTCACATCTACCAGAGGTTGATTGAATGTCGGGTCAACATCAATCCATTTACCTACCCAGACCTTCTCCCATTGATGAAAATAAAAACCCGGTTTTGGAGAATCAACATATATCAGCCCTGCTACCTCTCTTGCGGGAATTCCTACTGCTCTGCATAATCCAACAAAAAGCAGACTATGTTCCGTGCAATCCCCTTCACGATGTTTCAATACATCTAAAGCATTGGTCAATTGGGCAGAATAGGAAGTTTTCATATTCGCCTTTACCCAGGAACATATTTTCTTCACTGCTTCCCATGCGTCCTTTGTATCTCCGATAATGGACTGGGCTGTCTTTACCATATCAGGATGGTCACTCTGGATAAAACTTCCGGGCTCTGCCCATCGTTTCATCTCTTCGTCCTGTATAGGGAAAGTGAGTTTGGGGATAGTATCCTCCTGTATTCTCTTCGCAGTAAATACAAAATTTTCATCCTGGGTTATAATTTGCTGGCGTTCATCACAAAAGAGATGATTCTCCTTTAACGGACCTTTTAATAACAATTTCAAATAGTCGCGTTCTCGTGGCTGTTTGATAGGTTTATCTATAATCGCCGCATTAGATACAAGGACATCATTGCTGTAGTTTACATCTGTGGCGACTTCTTTGGGTTCCAGCCGCATGGTGAAAATCTCACCGGCTATGTCTTCCAGAACCAGTCCGTCTTCTGTCACATACGAGGTTTGTTCTAAATTGAGCACATTTACTTTCGTGTGAATTTTATAAAGTTTTGTAAGCACACCATTGAATAATCGTTCTTCGGTTCCAGCAATCGTGGAGATACAGGTTAATTCCTGCTCATACAAAGGCTCAAAGAGGAATGATATCCATTCTTCTCCTACTTTCGGTTTCTTTTCCATCCATAACTGAAACTTTATAGCATCTCTCAACTTTTCCTGCGGAAGGGGTAAGTATCGTTCCACGCTTTGACCCGCCATCTTCTTTACCAATTTCAATTGATTATTTTCTACCCGTGCATGGAATTCCGTGGTGGATAACAAATCTACCAGCGTATAGTCAATGGCAATAAGTTCGCCTGTATGTGCGTAAGTGCGAACAGAACTCACTTTCATCTCCTGGTTTACTCCGCCCATATTCATACGGAAAGTACCCTCCTCTGTGAATAGGACCTGTCCCCCTTCGCCTATTGATAAAACTTGTTGCATAAAACCCACTTTCCCTTTATTCAGATACAGCCCGAACCATCTTTCTCCGGTGTATCGCGAAGGGTCAATACTTTCCTGTGCAATAGCACCTGCACAAATGCACATCAGCAATACCTGAAACAAAGATAGTTTTGCGTCCATTTCTTTTCCTTTTCTGATTACTGTTCTAATCTCGATATTTTTAACAACCTCTCAAATAGATATTCAAAAGGAACCAGTTTGAAGTAATAGGATGCTATGAATAAAACGACTAAGAACAGCAAATTAATAACAACCCATTGCGGATTTATAGCATAGGTTACTAAATACATAATGAAAATGAACTGTGGAATAGTAATCCTTATCCAGTCAAACAGGATACATGTTTTCCGCACCCAGATGGTCTGGATAAGGTACGAAAAGAAAAAACTCACCAATGAAGCCCATCCTGCTCCAATCATACCGATGTAGGGAATTAATATAAAATTCAACCCCAAATTGATAGCCACAGTGCCAATGTTTGTGATAGTAACTACATAAGGACGGTTCGTTGCGATAAGTGTCTGTCCAGAAATTCCTGATAGCACTGCAAAGACAATCCCCGCTAACAATGGCACCAAAATAGTAGCAATCTCCATATATTCTGATGAAAATAAAAGTAGAATGATATATTTCTGAACAAAGGGCAAAAATAAGATTCCCGTAAAACTTAATATGGCAATTATATTGTGCGATTGGATAAAAAACCTCTCCGCATTTTTGTCCTGTTTTGTAGCAAACAATTCAGAAATTTTAGGAAGATACGGTAATAGTAATGAATTTAACATTCGTGAGGCGATATGACATAGCCTTTTCGCCATTTCATAGACCGCTACCTGAACAGGACTGCCTGTTAGAAACAATAATACGACGGTATCAAATCGCTGAACGAGATAGTTCAGGATAGTATTTATCCACAACACCCAGCTAAACTTTACCGCAGATGTAACTTGTGATATGTCCAGATGAAATGAACAACCTGTTGGTAGTGACCACCAGAGGAGAATCACTGTCAATAGGTAACTAATAATATATGCAAAAGAGAGAGATACAATTTTCCCTTTCAGCACCAATAAGACAATAACAGAAAAAATCACCTGTAGCACAGATGCAATACCAACACCCATTGCTCTTTTTCCGAATACTTGAAACCCCGAAAGACTTGCCAGCAGAACATCCCTTAACAAACCTACAATAAACAGGAAAGGAACTATCCAGAAGTAAGTAAGCAAAAGGGAAGCGGTTAGAACATCACTGCGAATAGTCGCCAGCAAATAAAAGATTCCCCATACAATTAGTGTAATGAGAGAAACTGCTATGGAATTTAGCAGGGAAAAGGTTAATAATGATGACGAAAGTTCTCCTTTCTCTTCATCTCCCGCACTACCTATTAATTTGGGGATAGAGACCTGAAGTCCGTAGCCAAAAAAGAGGACAAAACCATCCGACCAAACCAGAATTAACGAGAAAACTGCTACCTCTTCTTTATTTAAAGATGTAGCAAGTAATTTACCGACTACCAATAGTGCTAAAAGATTAATAACAGTGCTAAGCCACGACCAGAAAGCCCCTTCTATAACACCCGATTTTTTTATCTGTGGAGTGGTTCTCATTTATGTAAACTTGCTTTTTTTATTCTTCCTGCATTTTTATTACGGGGCACTAAGAAGGTAATGTAAGTTCCTTTTCAAACTTATTCAAATAATAATTTGCCACCAGAACACCTATGTAAATAGTAGGTACCGCAATCGCTGTTAGAACCATGACCGACAAAATATAAAGGGTTCTGGGTGGACCTGATTTCTGACGGGGAGTTAACGCTTTAGAGGCTATACGCAATTCGCATTGGGATTTTTCCAGATTTGCAAGGGCATTTTGGTAAGAGATGTTTAAGTTCTCTGTTATTTGTTTTAATTGAATTTGCTCATCTTCTAATGATTGTTTTTCTTGCTTCTTTTCTGCGAATATCTGGCGAAGTTTAGCAATTTCCTGTTCTAATTCTGCCATTTGTTTTTGAAGGGCTTCTTTCTGAGTGATTTTCAGTTCCTTTTCTTTTTTTAATGTATCTATATCTGGGGCAGAATTCTCTGTACCAGGCACAGGTGTGCGAGTACCTTCGGAATATAATTCTATTTCCTTTGTTAACTGTTCTATCTCTAATGCGAGATTTGCCTGCTGGATTTGGAACGAGGTGATTTGATTCTCCAGCTCTTGAATTCGCAGTTCCATACTGGGTAAATGATAATTCGCCTCTAACTGTTCCAGAGCCTTTCTAAGATTGGCTAGTTCTGTTTTCTTATCGTTTAAAGTTTTTCCGAGATATTCTATTCCATCTCTAAGTGGACTCTGTCGCAATTCTTCTATTTTCTTCATCCCTAATTCTGCCCAGTAATTACAGACATCTGCAGATAGATTTGGATTTTTGGATGTAAACTGCAATTGAATTATCCGTTGATATTGAATTTGGTTAGTTCCTTGAAAATAAATTTTGGACTTGATAGTCATAGATTTCCGCAATTTGGTTCTACTTAATTTTACATCTTTATATTCTTCTTTCTGGGATAGAAAAAGGAGAACCTCTTCAATGATTTCGTCAGAATTATATATCTGTTCATAGTCAGGCATCGGGAATGTTGGTATATCATTTAATGTCAGGAAACTCACCCGATAGGGAACATCTTCTCTGCCGGAGATGATACTTGGGATATTATCCCTCGCGTTCAATGGAACAGGTGTCATCACCAGAAGAGTAGTCGCCGTGTAGTAATCATCCATCATTAAGGTAATACCGGCTGTAACAGCCCCAACAATTACAACCGCACAAATAGTTATAATGGACAATTTCCGTATCATAGTTATCCCTTAATGTTCGCGTTTAAGAATTAGATAAATTATAAGCAAATACATAAAGACATACAAAACGGTATGGAACATTTCTGATGAATTTCATAACCAGTTGTGTTATTATGATAAGTAGTTTACTTTTATTGTTTCCTATATAGGAGGTAAAACCATGCCTAAACAAAAAGGAAAAGAGGAAAAAAAGGAAAAAACTCCCGGGATAAAAAAGCCTTCACTGAAACAGGACTTAAGGGAGTTTACACGATGCAATATATGCTTAAAAGCCGAAGTTCGCCTTGCTAATGGTATCCTCTTAGAAGGGGAAACAGAAAATATCAGTATGAAAGGTCTATGGTTCCGCACAGAAAAAACTTTCCCGAAAGAAACACCTGTTCGTATTCATCTATATCTTGCCGGGACGCAGGATATACAATCATTAAACCTGCGAGGTTATGTTGTTAGAATTGAAGCGGACGGGATGGGTATCCAGTTTGAAGAAATCGATTCGGATAGTGTAGAACACCTTCAGCGACTGCTCATGTATAACACATCAGAGATAGAAAAAATCCATCAAGAGTTTGAGGAACACCTCGGGTTGAAAAGGTATAATAAAACATCTGCTACCGATAGTTAATTTACAACTCAGAATTCGTTCCTATGACAGTGCAGGGAAACAATACATATAACTGGCAAGTATTTACATTAAAGCCTTGGTCTATACAATACGCCCAGCAATTTTTCCATACACAGTGCTATATCCCTTCCTTCCCCGAAGTTCAAGAACAACAATCTCTAATTATTGCACCTATTTACTATACATCCACAGAACTTTTCCTGTTACCCTTTTTACTTCAAAACAAATTGAGAAAGAAGTTAATTATTATTGCCCCCGCCAAAATTTTAGACACTCCTCTTGGGAATTACATTGCCCAGAGAGGATTGGATAGTTACTCAGTGCAAAATGACTCTCAGAAATGGACATCCGATTTAACCCAACAGGATACCTGTTTCTTATGGTTCCCTCACAATGTTTTTACGGGTAAGCATAAAGTGCTGGAATATCAATCAGGTTTATCTTCTATTGAAAATCTCATAAAAAACATACAGGAGGAATATCCCGCATTATTTAATCATAATAGTCCTCAAGAATTAAAACTATACTTGTTTACAACACAACTATTCCCTTCCATATTTTCTAAAAATCCTCTGGAGGATATTTGCAGCATTTCTTATGAAGAATTGGCTATTGGAACTCTTAAAGATATAAATTCAAAAAATACGATTCTGGATAGCAACCACATTCTGGAAATTCATTTTTATCCTTCCTGTGAAATAACAAATTCTTCCAGCCAACTACATCTGTTACAAAACCTTTCTCCCAATTTAGAACAATTGCTGTTTAAACTCGTTAATAATCTCTTTCCGCTCAAATATTCCTGGAAAAACTTCCGCAACCGATTTTTGTATCTTCTGGAAAAGACAATTAATACAAGTAATAGTCCTGTCATTGAATCTCTGAAAGATATCTATGAAAAAATCTCTACTGGCGAAGTTTTTCCTGAATGGGATTTAGCAATTGACTACTTTGAAAATAAAGGTCTTTGTAAAAAAAATTACAACGGTATTCAGATTAAAACCCAACAACCTATCCCTGAACAAATAAAGAAAATTTATACTTCCCTCACACAGAAAAATAATCATAGTCCAGATTTGGAATCACAAACAGTCCGAAAATTAAAGTGGTTACCGGACTTTTTACTCTCTTATGTTCTTGCCCGGAAAAATTATGAAAAGGATGTAGCAATTTTTGAAGAGGATTTTACTCGCAACTTTCATTCGGATTGGAGTAAAGAAGCGGAAGTAGGAAAACCTTTCTTCCGACATGTTTTAGGTTCCCGAATAGGCATAGTCCTCTCGCATGGATACCTCTCCGCCCCTATGGAGGTGCGAGCATTAGCAGAGTATCTCTACCGTCAGGGCTATTCCGTGTATTGTGTAAGATTAAAGGGACATGGAACTTCACCTCTGGATTTAGCAAAATCTACTTATGAGGAATGGTATTCCGCATTAAACAGAGGTATTGCTTGCATACGGTCAAGATGTGAAGAAGTTTTCCTATGCGGATTTTCCGCAGGCGGATGTCTTGTCCTATCTGCATCCGCAAGAAAGCAAACTCAAATAGAAGGCGTTATTAGCATATCCGCACCACTAAAACTACAAAACTATGCAATAAACCTTGTTCCCACAATTGCAACCCTTAATGTAGTGTTAAAAAAATTCGGTGGTAGTGGCTGGGAACTATTTGACCATCACCCTGAAAACCCACATATCAATTACCAGAAGAATCCTCTTGCAGGACTTCAACAACTCCGTCTGTTAATGGAGAAAACGGAAGAATTGCTTCCCTCCGTATCAGTTCCCGCTCTCATCATTCAGGGGTCTAACGATACAACTGTAAATCCGGATAGTGCAAATATCATCTTTAACTCCATCGCATCGGAACATAAAAAACTTGTGTTTTTCAATCGCACCCGTCATGGGATTCTTAACGGTGCGGGCAGCAAAGAAATTTTTGAAACCGTCCACCAATTCATCAAGGAAGTCGTTGAAAGGAATAATTTATCCATCCAGTAGGAGATAAAACTATGTTTGACTTTACTATGACTGAAGAACAAATAAAACTTCGGGACGAAGCCAGAGCATTCGCTAAGTGGGTTCCGCGCGAACTCATTTTAGACATGGATGCAGAAAAGATACAATTTCCTCGCGAATTCTTAAAAGAAGCAGGCAGAAGAAACCTTTTAGGTATTCGCATTCCAAAAGAATACGGCGGGCGTGGGCTAAAATGGGTTGATGACATCATCGTTGCAGAAGAAGTAGGCGTTGCCAGTTATTCATTAGCCTGTTTATGGGGAGTAGGCGGAGACATTGTAGCAGAAGCCATTGTAGAATTTGGATGCGACGAATTAAAAAAAGAGGTAGTAGTCCCTCTTT
>FWWL01008476.1_pt1 | contig 12897 bp, 12 predicted proteins | sample 2228331 | NCBI WGS metagenome assembly FWWL01 (sample SAMEA103939775, study PRJEB20133) | metagenome | reverse complement strand
CGCCGATAAAGAGTTCGAAATACTCCCGCTCAACCGCTTTCGCGTCGGCCTGCGCCGCTGTCCGCGCAAGGACCGAATAGGCCTGACCGAGCGCTGTTTCATCGCCTTGAAGGCCCGCAAGACGTGCGAGCAGATCCGAATCAGGCGCCTTCGCGAGCAAGCGCCCCAGCAGGCGATAGTGCCCGGCCCGAAGATGCTCGACCTCATCGCGCGCTGGCCCTGCTACGGGCTGGCTAGCGTCCATCGTGATCCCCAACGGTCAGGCTTCACTCCCGATACGAATGTATACCCTAATCGACACCGTCAAGCAACAAAAAACGTCCCCTCAAGACTCGATTAGGGAAGCGCGTTTGGAAGCTGCTTCGCGGTCGGGCGGCCAAGAAGGTCTTCCCAAAGCGCGCTGCGGCGCTCCTCAAACCACTGCTTGGCTTCTTCCCAGTCGCTTGCGCGCAGGGGCCGGAAGCCATGGGCGAGGATCGACCGGTTGCGTGCCTGCTGCCAGGCGGGCGTCTGAAATCCGTTCGCATCGCGCGGCCAGACGGCAACAAGCGGATCATCCGGGTCGAGTGCTGCAAGCATCTCGAGCGCCCGAAACAGCGGCAGCACGACGATTTCGGCACCTGTCCGCGGGTCTTGCTTGATCTCGCACTGTTCGCGGAGGCGCGAAGGCACCTTTTCCACCGGCACGCGGCCCGTGTCCGGGATGCCGTGCTTCTGCGCGAGGCGGGCTTGCACCGAGGCTTCCGCAAGCCGGTAGAGGCGGGCAATCGCATCGTCATAAAGGCCAAGGGCGGCGCGGCGCTCGGCATTCAGCCAAAGGTCTTCACAAAGCGCCGGACCTGCACCTTGGGAGCATTCGGCAGCCAGCGCCCGCAACCGCGCGGCAAACCCGTCGCGCTCCAACGCCATCGCCCACTTCACGCCGCGGTCGAGCGCCTGGTTCATCAGACGGGTCGCTTCCGTGACCTCGAACCTGTCCCAGGCATCGAGAACAGAAAGGTAGCCGCTCCAGGCCTCGGCACGCTGCCGCCAGCGCTTCGGTGCGCCCGGCAGTCCGTCCTTCTGCGCGCGCATGAAACCGCGCTTGATCTCGGACAAAATGGCTAGGCCTTGGCCATAGGCACGCCGGCGCACCTGTGCGCGAACCAGAGCAAAGAGGTTGGCCACACCGAGAAGATAGCCGGGCATCTTCACGGGCCTCTCGGTTCCGGCCTCAACCTGCACAAGATCGTGCCGTCGGCCAGCCATGAACCGCAGCACCACCCCCTCCCGCGCGCTTCCCGCCAAAACCATCGCTGCGGTCATCGTTTTGGTGCCGCCGGTGTAATCGACCGTCACTTTATGTTCTGCGGCAAGCTCGACCTCAAGCGCAGAATCGATGAGGGCCAGTGCGCGATCGAGGTCATCGGGCGGGACCGCGATGCAGGCGTTATCGCGCGGGCAGGCCTCAAGGTGTTTCAGGCCCGGGCCGCGCGCGCCGGTCTTCGGGTTGTAAACGATCTCTGGGCTCTCGACCTGAACGCGCGACGATTGTGTCCCGTCCGACCCATCCGAGACGACAAAAACAACGCGGTCCCAGCGCGCCCCTTCAATCGATGTCTTAAGTGGCTGTGGTCTGCCGCCGACGGAAAGAAACAAGACTTGTTTCATGCAGGCCCCAGAATTTCGTCGAGGCTAATAGTCTCGATGTCGCCGCCGACGTCGGCACGAACGTCGTCGGCTGGCGTCATCGCTTCGGTCACATCCTCGAGAAGCTTCGCAATCTCACCATCCCTCAGCCGGACTTTCTGGCCCTTTCGGTATTTCAGCCGCTGTCCAAGCGCCGTGCCCGCGCGCGCGTCTGCGGGCGCTGCTCGGTGCGACGCGTGACCCGCGACCGGGACCGCGCGCTGGACCGGCGGGTCGAGCCAGCGGCTCGGGCGCTTTCGCGCCCAGGCCTCGGCCCGGATGAGCAGCGCCCAGCCAAACGGCAGAGGGTGCCCATTGAGATTGACCACATGCCGGGTGGTGCCCTCGGGTGCGAAACGGCCCGCGCCTTTCGCCTGTGGGCGTTCGATCCGCCGCAGGCCGGGGAGCGACTTCGCCTCGGCATGGCTTGCCCAGCCAAGCCGTACAAGCGCCGCCTCAGGCCGCACGCCGTCGCGCGCGAAGGCAGCAAACAGGGCGAGCACGTCGCGCAGCCGTGCGCCTGCCGGCCCGGCGAAGAACTTTTCCTCGACCTCCCGCCGCCAAAGCGGCGCATGCTGCGCCTCAAGCGCGGCAAGGAGACTGTCGAGGCTCTTCGGGCTCCGCTCGGGCCTGGGGCGGCGGGTGGGGTCGAGCTGCCCGCCATGAACGCGTACCGCGCCCTGGCGCAGCCCGATCGTGAGCGTAATCACCGGTGGTTCGCCGCCATCGGCAACCGAGCGGAGCCTCTCGCGGTGAATCTCACCAACGGTCTCGAACCCCCAAGCGTCAGGAGCCCCCCGCCCCTGGCGGCCTGCAGCCTGCAGCCGCTTCCAGGTGACAACGCGATCGATCCTCGTGGCGCCCTCGGGCAACGGTGCATCGGCCACAGTCACGTCGCGGAAGGGGTCGGTATCCTGCGCCCGCTTGCCGCCAGCGAGCGCGAACAGCGTCGCGATCGCGCCCGCCGCGTGCGTGGCGCGCGTGCGCTGCGGCAGGCCCACCCACTCCTCAGCCGGCGGCAGACGCGGGGGACCGAAGCTTTTGGCACAGGCCGCAGCCCAAGCCGTGCGCAGCGCACCCTTGAGCGTGGACCCCGGCAAACAAGGCCGCCCGCCCGAGCGAAAGAAGGCGTCGATCTGGTTCTTTCGGGTCTCGCCCTCGCCGCTCAGGTCGACTGCGCGAGCGCTTTCTGCGCTGATCGGGATGCGTTCCAGCACCTCCGCCTCGGTCGCCTTGCGCTGCAGCGCCTGCAGCACGTCCCGCATGACGTTCACTGTCGCCGTGCCCCGGGCACGGGCCATTTGGGCGAGCCACTGGGCGCGTTCGGCCTCGGGCAGACTGTTTAGAACCCCGCGCAGCGAGACGCGCTCGAGCACACCATCGCCGAGCCGGTAATCCTCAGGCAGAAGCTTGGCCTCCTCGCCGCCGCCGATATGGATGGGGGTCAGCGGCAGCAATACGCAGTCGTAGAGCTCGAATTGCCCGCTCATCAGGCGCGCGCCTCCTCGCTTGCCTCATTGAAGGGGATCGCGATGTGCTCAGCCATGAGCACAATCTCCGGTCGGGTCGGGTGAACACCCGTAAGGAGCCTCCCCCATGGCCCTGGCCCCTTCGGCGTAAAGGTGAGCCCGGGCTTTGTCAGCAACACCGGGTATTTGAAGGGAGAAATGCCCCGAAGCGAAAGTTCTGGCCCAACGCGGCCCAGATGCGGCTCGAGTTTCCAGAGCGCATCCTGCATGTTTTCCAGATCGAGCACCCCGCGTGAGAGGCTCATCCGGCGCGGGCCCGGGTGCGTCGCAAGAAGATCATCTTGTTCCCCCCAAAGAACTTGCCAACGCCCGCGCCCAGTTCCTGCATCGCGGCCGTAACCCCGTTGGCCTAACGCCTCAAGCCGGCGTCTGACCTCAGCGAGCGGCTCAGAGGTCTCGACATAAAGGTCAATGTCGCAATGCTCGTTAGCAAACCGCCAATCCTCTTCAAGGAAATAAAGCCCGCCCTCCTCGAGGGTTCCCTGCCCACCGCGGTGCGCATGGTTGTGCGCAACCCGCCTCGAAAGCCGCGGCTCCTTAAACGTGTCTTGAGGCTCAAGCTCGGCGTCACGCCAGGCATCGCGCAGCTGCAACCAGGCGTCGCGGCGCACAAGCGTTCGTTTCTTAATTTCCTTGAGGCGATCGAACGCGTTGGCCGGAATTGGGCGCGGATGCACAAGCGGGCGCGGCAAGAAATTGGCAGGAAATCCATCCGAGAGGCGATAGCGCTGGTCTGGATTGGCAAGCCACGCGCAAAGCGCGTCTTCTCCGGCTTCCTCCACGATCTGCCAGCAGATCTGCCCAAAAAGAGTGGGCCCAACGATCGGCGTGCCGAGCGGGGCGATCAGCCTCAGCGTGAAGCGATAAAGCGCCATGACTGACACTCACGCGAAGACGCTTGCAACCACCTCACGAATATGCTCGTCGGGGCTTGCCCGGCTAAAGCGCGCGGCGCGGCGCAAATTATCACCGATCTTCTTTTCCGTTCCTTGCGGCCCCGAAAGCGTGAGTTCGCCAAAACTCACCCGGCCATAGCCGCGCGAGCCTGAGCCTCCGAGCGCATCTTGTTCAAGAAGGCCAATCCCCTGAATGAGCCAGGCCAAGCAATCGAGATCGCGCGCGCCTTTATCGTGTTTGACGGAATAGACACGAAAAGCCGCTTCGAAATTAAAACGAGCACCGGGTGGAACCCGCTCGGATGACCGCGGCCCGACATTATCGAGCGCTTTTCCGGCGATGCGGTCGATGACCACTTCGGTTTTGATTTCCACAAGTTCGCGACCCGCTTGCAATTGTGACTCGCGCCAGTGGTGATCAAGATGCGCATCGCGAACAAGCAAGCGGGTCGGTCCGCCATCCCACTTTTCACGTTTTGCATTCGTCCCAAAGATCCGCAGGATCGGATCGTTGAGATCTGTGCAATCTCCTGGATCCCATCCCCAGGCCCGCCCGTCACTTCGAATCTTTCCAAAGGCCCATTCCATCAGAAAGCGCAATTTGCCTTTGATTGACGAGCCTGGGATATAGGGATCTCCGGCTGGAGTCTTGATCACGGTGTTGTCGATCCCGCCGATTTCCACCGTATCCTTGCCGGCCCCGATGTGAAGGCCAGTCAAGACCTGAATCTGTCCTTTTAAGGTGGCTTGGCCAACAAAGCTATCAACGGGTAAGTTCTCGTCTTTTGACATGGGCTCTCTCCGGCTTGGACTCAGATTGCGTGGCTCACGTTGCGGATCGGACGGGGTTTGGCACCATGCCCGCCGCTCTTATTTTTTTCCTCTTATTGCTTTTTCTCTTCAAACACCTTGTGCCAGGCGACGACGGCTTCGAAATGCCGGGCAAAGAGCTGAAAATCGTCAAGTGTTCGCACGACCGAGGCGTGATGTTCAACGAATTCGGCGAGCGGTTTACGTTTCTTGTCGCGCGCGGCCGCATAGGCTGTTGCCGCTTTCAGCAACGCCATTGCGACTTGCGCTTCCTCGTTGCGGGCTTCTTTTCCCTTGAGTTCAAAAAGGCGCTTATCGGCCATCACCTTCCCGTAAAAGCGGCGCAATTGTGCAGAGGCGATGCCACTTTCAACCCATAAACGCGCCTCTTTTTGCGCCCATTCATCGAAGAGCTCTTTGGCGGGATGCTTGTCGTTTTCGTAACGTTTCGGGCGCCAATCTTCGGTCGGTTTCGTCATTGTGAACCTCATCGGTTGCGATAAAGCGCATGTGTCAAAGCGAGCTCGACCCCGCGCGGGGCTGACTCACGCGGCCTGAAAGCCGGCGTGATCGCAAACAGGGCACGCACCGCCTCAACCACCTCTCTGGGCAAAGGTTTTCCGTCTGCAGTCCGAGCCCGAGCCAAGGCGTAGCCTAGACGGCCGAGCCAACCGTAATCTGCCAACCTTGCTGATTCTGCGTCGATCCGCCGCCGCGCCCGTTCGAGCGCAAGAAGGCGATAAACGAGCGCAACGCTCAGCGTTCCGTCACGAATCCAGCCACACAAGCGCTCTGCTTCCGCAAGCGCGTCTTTAAATTCCCTCCAGCTAAGCGGCACGGGCTCGATTGCCGAAATGCGGTCGCGGCCTGCGGCTTTAGCGGCCTCAAGCCGCTCTTCAGCCTCACGTGCGGCCATCGAAATCGGCGTACGCGGGTCAAAGAGCGCGATGCCGAGCGAGAAGGTGAGGTTTGGGTTTTCGCCGGCGAAGGCACGGAAATCTTCCGCCAATTTCAGCGCAAGCGCAAAGCCCTGTCGCCAGGGCGCCACAATCATGAAATCATCCCCGCCCGCAAAGACCGTGTAGGTTTCAGGAAATTTACGCTCAAGGAGTTCCGGCAGCCTAAGGCTGAAATAGGCATCAATCGTGCGAGAAAGCGCGGATGCGCGTGCGATCGACCATTCCGGCCCGAGGCCGTGGGCAAAAATTTTGCCGAGCTGATCGACATCTCCCTTGAGCAAGGCCAAAAGCGGGCGGCCAAGAAATTTGCGTTTTTTTTCCCCTGGGAGTTCTTCAAGCGCATCGAGGGCAAGGCATTCGAAAGTTTTGATCGCATCCGGTTCAATTTCATCTGCTCCGCTCAAGATCACGCCGTTTGCCTTGGCACGCTCTGCGTAATGCAATGCATCGCCCTCGCGAAAGCGCGCCACATAAGCGGGCCCTGGCCTCATCGGCGCAGGCCCATTCCCCCTAAATCTTAGCCAGCGCCAGCCGCGGCTGTTATCAGGTGCATCCTTCCCCTCGCCAAGCGCGAAGTGATAGTCGAGCGTGAGGATGGCGTCGGGGGCAAGCGCGCCGCGTTTGATCACAACCGCACGTGCTTTGGGCAAGCGCCTGCCGATTTCGATTTCAGCAGCGCAGCTTGGGCAGGGTTCAGAGGCGCTGGCCGTTCCGCTTGCTGGGCGCAGCCCGCAGACCGGGCAGCCGCCAGCCTCGTAGCGGAGCTTTAGGACAGAGTCGTTTGCCGGCTGCGAAAGCTGCCGCAGTTTTGCAGTCTCAATGGCGATGCCAAGCTTTTCCCGAACGCTCACGGCGCGCTGCCGTGCCGGGGTGCGATTGGCGCCTTCGTCTGGCTTTGGCATCAAATCCCAAGGCGCAAAGGGCTGCGACAAGGCGAGCCCGAGCGCGAGATCGCCTGTGTAAGCCTGAGCAAACCAGCAATCCGCCTCATGGCGCAAAGAGGAAAGCCGCTCTTCGGCATCGCGATAGGCCGGAACCAAGAGCAAAAATCGTCCTCCGGCCACCTGCAAAGCAGCCGATGCGGGCATGGCGAAGGCGTCTAAAACCCGCCGGACGGCGGCATCGGCTATGAGCTGAAGCCGCATCGAGCGGCCCCGCAATGCCTTCGCCAGCCCTTGGACCCCTTCGCTGCGAAAGCGAAACAGGGTTGTTTGGAGACCTGACAGATCACCAACCAAGAAGCGAAACTTGGCCGCCTCGCCATCGGTGAGCGCGCGCACATTGGTGAGCGTGCCTTCTGCCTCGTGGAAGCGGAACAAAGCCGCAGCAAAGGCGGCAACCGCGCGCGCGTGGTCGTGGAGCGAGACATCGGGCTCATCGACTGTCGAGGAAGGCACCGCCCAAAGCGTGCGCTCGGAAAGCGACAACAGCCCTTCCTCAAAGGCGGCTGGATCTCCCCCGGCAACCGCGCAAAGCGCGCCCCAGCCCTCGACAAAGGCCTCCCACGCAGCGCGATAACCATTGGCCATCCCGTCGGCCCCTGGTCGCGCCAGAGGGAAAATTGCGTTCGGCGCGAGCGGCTCGGGCAAATGCCACTGCGGCTTTGTCACACCCCGGCCGATCTCCACGCTTGACACAATCGCTTTGAGCGGTGTCGTGAGATAACTGGTGCGGTCCTTTGTTGCGGGTGCCGTTGTCTCAGATGCCGCCTCTTCTGCCGCTTCATCGCGCGCCGTGCGCTCTCGCCCCGTGGCAAGCCGGTCAGCCCAGATGACGAGCTCAGACAAAAGCACGTTTGGCGCAACGCGATACTCCTGCAGCGGTCGGTGATGGTCGACGGCGAGGGTCCGCACAACGGACCGGTCGAGCGCGCGCGGCCAGGGCAAGGTGCCATCGCCGCACTGTTCGAAGAACAGATCAGTCCAGAGCGCGTGCCCATGGCTTTGTCGACCATCCTCTATGGGCAGCACATCGGAGGCGCGCTCCCGAACCTTTTCGGGCAAGGCCTGCCCAACATGGGCGCGCTGCAAAAGCTTGCCAATATCGTGAAGCAGCCCCGCAACGGCCATCTCGTGGACCGTGGGGTCCGTCATTCCGCGGCCTCCTTCACTTCGATCTCCTCTGGGCCAAGCGCCAACCGATAAAACGCCTTTGCCCGCGGGCCAACGCGCTGGAGAAGCCGCAATCCCCGTGGTCTGAGCCCGGTCTGTTCGGCCCAGCGGGCAAGGCGCGCGGCTTTCTCTTCCACCCATTCGGCATCAAGCGGGTCCGGAAGGCGTGTGTGCTCATGTCGCCGGGCCGCTCCCGGCTCGGCAAAGCGGCGATAGAGCGAAAGATACTCCCCCCGCGCGGCCCCAACCCGCGGGATGCCCACGCGACCCCGGCGCGCCGCTAGGGCAAGCCAAGCGAAAAATGTCGCAAGTGCGGGCGGCAGGACCAACGGCGAGCCATCCCATAAAAGCTTCCCTGCTTGCAGATCAACCACAAGGCGCGGGTTCCGCCCCTCGTTTTCAAGCCGTGCGAAAAAGGCCGACAACGCCTCGCTTGCCGCAGGAAGCCGATGCAGCCGGGGGAAGGGAATGTCGATCAGCATCACCGACACGGCGTGCGCGTCGATGAGCTGGCCTGCACTCAACATCGGGCGCGGCATCCGTGCAGGGTAGAACACCCCGGCATGCGCAGCTGCCTCGGGTTCAATCAACACATGGCTCAATCGGTCCTGCGGGCGGCCAAGCACGCTCATCAGCACGCCCAAGATCGCCGCGGCCGGCTTGCGCCCCCCAGCGATTGACACATAGAGCTCGGTTGATGGATCTGCCGCAAGCGGCGCCAAAACCCGCCACGCGCATTCCGCAAACGCCGCCGCAGCCCGCGCGGCGTCAACATCACCGGAGTCGGTTTCAGCCACCACGATTTCCGCCGAAGCGGCCAAAGCGTCAACCCCCGGCACCTCCCACTCGCGGCCCCACGAGACAAGCGCGCCCTGAGCAGGGTCAAAAAGAACGCGGCGCGCTAACTCGGCCGCACGGCGTGTCGTCAGAAGCACAATCCGCTCGGGCAACCACTGCTCAACCTGCCAAAGCGCGTGCAACGTCTCAGTGACCACCTGCGGCGTAAGCCCAACCGAAGCCACAAAAACCCGCTTCATCAGCACGCCTCAGCCTGAATTTGCCCAAGCCCCATCACGGTTTCTTTGCCAAGATGAACAACCGGCACCCAATCTGCCAAAGCCGCAATCCGAGGGGCTTCTGAAAAATCCAGAACCAGGCTGCCCAAAAGCCCGCCGATGGCCTGCGTTGTCTGTTGCCGCGCGGACCAGCGCACCAGCCTTTGCCAGCGGACATCTTTTTCGACGAGCCGCACACGGTCGGCCTCGGCGGCGAGGGCCTGGAAATCTGTTTCAGGGTCAAGCCGGCCGTAAAATTGTGCCATCAGCGTCACGCGGCGCAGCAAAGCACGTGCAAGCCGCGGCCCATCGATGCGCGCCTCGTTGAGCGGCTGTCGATCAGAGATCACCTTTAGAGGGCTCAGGAGATGCCAACGCCGAAGCGGCGGCAAGGCCGGAGGCGGGGGCAAGGCTTTCGGCACAGCCACGGGGCCCGCTGCGGCAAGATCAGCCCCGTCCATGCTCCGCGCCAGAACCAGCCGGAAGGGAACCCTCTCGCGCCCAAGTCCTCGCGCCGCCATCTCGCGCGCGGCCAGCACCAAAAAGGGTGCTGCCGCGATTTCGGGCCCAAACAGCCGAAATCTCAGGACCAAAGGCTCGCGCCCAGGCTCGCGCGCGCCGCCCTCCGCCAGCGCGTTTGCCGCATAGCGCGCAATAAGCAAAATCGGATGCGGCGCATGGGAATACCGGCGCATAATTCCGGCTGCCGGGTCAGGCACAGTCTCAAACAGCCGGGGATAAAGGCAAACCGCAACAAGGGGGCACCCTGGGCACGAAGGCCTTTTCATCACGCAAACGATGTGCCTGAACGACGCTGCCAACACACCCCGCAACATTGGCCCCGGAAACGTCGGCGGCCGCCACGGAGCAAGGGGCTCAACGACGCATCGCACTTCTGCCCAGGCGAGTTCAACCATAAGTGTAGAATACCGGAGCGGATAATATTTTCAAGAAAGACAAGCTTGTTGCCAACATTGACCGAAAAGCAACGCACGCAGCTTTTGAATGCTCGCCTCGGGCAAAAGCCCAAGCTTTCAGAGCCACCGCCTAAAGCAAAACGCCGGGTCACTCTACCACGCTTAAACGCGCTTAACGGCAGGACAAGAAAATAGCGAGACGCAAAAATGCCCCCGCGCGCCCGGTCGTCGACAACGCTGTTTGCTCAAAAAGTTTGGTCGACACCCGCAGGCGCGCGCATTCCTCGAATTTCGGGCCGATTGGCCTGCACGCCGCGACGACACCCCGAGGCGCGCACAGTCCTTGACGTCCGGGCGCGCTGTGTACGCACAAGCGATTGACGCCCACGCGCGGGCATTCCGAACACGGTGTCGCTTTGGCTTGACGACACTCCAAGCAACGCCCACACGCGCAGGCGTTCCGGATGGATCGTTTACAAGGACAGTCGCGGCCGCCTCGACGTCCACAGCCGCGGGCGCTCTGTTAACTCGGTTCGCGCGCCAAACCTCAACCGCGTCGACACCCACATGCGCGGGCGTTCCTTTCCTCGCTGCGTTCGGCTTTGATGCGCAGGCGCGCACAAAGGGGCATGGCTGCGCTTGCTGTTGCCAAGGCCAAGCGAGCCGCAACCCCATGCTGGCCAGCTCTTTGCCGGGCGATTTGTGCTAAGGGCACGCCCGCCTTCCCTGATGCTTTGCTGAAACTCGGCCCACCACCGCACCAAGTCGACCTGGCTCTGCGCGCGAGAGAGATCAAACGGCACGGTACGGGCACGGCACGGCGACTTGGCTCTGCGCGCAGGAAAAATCAACCCCTTGGACACGCCGCCGTGCGCCCTCTCATCGCCCCCAAGCTTGCGCAGATGCGCGTGGGGCAGAAGGTGCGGGTTTGCGCGTCGGATCGAAATGCACGCGTGGCCCACGCGCCCCCGACCTTCGCGCAGCTTCCCCCTTGAAGCGCGCACGCTCCCGCATCTTCGCCGCCACCGTTGTCGGCCCGATGCACAGGCCCGCGCGCTAGCACGCCTTTTTGCCAGGCTCAAGGCCCATGAGGAGACGCCACGCCCGCGGCAACAAGAACACCGCTCGGCCACACCACAAGCTTGGCAGGGGCTCACAAGCCGCGTGTGCTCTGGCAAGCTTGTCTTACGACCCATGCCAAGCCTGCCGCTCATCCTTTGTGCGTACGATGTCTCTGAGCCAACGCGGCTAACCGCTGCCCGCGTCGCCGTCTCTGAGTTCAGCTTTGGCGGGCAACGTTCGGCCTATGAATGTTTCGTCACTGCGCGCGACCTTGCCACCCTTGCCGCAACCGCCGCCCTCCCGCTTGCGCTGCACAGTGATCGGCTGGGCCTTTTCCGGCCTGCGCCCCAAGGCAGCTTCACACTCGGCCTTGGGTGCATCGCGCAGCCCTCGCCCATCGTCTACGTCGGTTAATGCCCATGTCAGCTCCTCCCCATGCGCAGCCTCTATCTTGATCGCAAAGGCCTCACAATCGCTTGGGAACAGGGCACGCTTGTTTTGCGCTCGCCCGAAGCACCGCTCCGCCGGCTTCCCCTGCGCGGGGTCGAGCGGCTTATCCTGGCTGCCCCTGCGACCATCACCACAGGGGCGCTCCAGATGTTGTGGGAGCGGGGTGTGGCTGTGACCATCCTCTCCCCCCGTCGGGCCGAGCTCGGCCCCTTTTTTGCCGGCGCCCCCCATCTCGATGCCCGCATCCGCCTTCGCCAATTCGCCCTTCTTTCCGACAGTGAGGCGCGCCGGCAATGGGCGGCCGCTCTCGTGCGCTTTCGCTTCCGACAGATGCGGCGCGTGGCACTCAACCTTGCCCGCGCGCGGCAGAGGGGGCGGGCGCTTATGGCCCCCGCGCTGGCAGCGCTCGCCCATGCCGAGGCGCGCCTTACCCGCGAGACACCTTCGCTTGCAGCCCTGCGGGGGCTCGAAGGCGCCACCCTCGCCGCCTGGTTCGCCGCTTACGCACAGCTTTTTCCGCCCGCGCTCGGCTTCACCGCCCGCCGTCGGCGCCCGCCGCCCGACCCCGTCAATGCCGCGCTCTCACTTGGCTACACCCTTGCCACCGCCGAAGCGGTTCGCGCCGCCGCGCTTGCCGGGCTCGACCCCGCCATCGGCTTGCTGCATGGTCTCGCCCACGGACGCGCCGCCCTTGCCCTTGACCTCGTCGAGCCCACGCGCCCGCAGGTCGACAAGCTTGTCCACGACCTGTTCCACAGCCGCAAGCTCACCGCGCGCCATACCACCGCCACCCCCGAAGGCGGCGTGCTTCTTGGCAAAGCAGGCCGCGCCATCTTTTATGAAAGCTGGGAAGCCGAAGCCGCCCCCCACATCCGCGCGCTCCTTCGCGGCCTGTGCCGCTTTGCCGTCCGCCAGCTGCGCGCCCTTCCGCCCGGACCAGCCGAATCGGCAGCCGAATGGGCCGGCCTCGCATTGCCCGAGCTCGACGACTCTTCGGGCGACCCCCCCGATCCTCATCCCGCCACGTCTGACCCTGCCGCCTAACCCCACAGCGCCATGCCGCCTGAACCCACCGACGACCTGCTCACCGCGCTCTTGGTCATCGACGGCCGTCAACGCCCCTTGAGCGTTGACCTCATGGGCAAAGCGCTGGTCATCTCGGGCGAAGGCCTCGCCCCGAGGCTGCACCCCATCCACGCCATCGATCGCGCCATCGTCCTCGGCGATGTCCTGCTCGCCGCACGCGCGCTGCGCGCGCTTGCCGATGCCGACCGCCCCCTTGCCCTGGCCGATTCCGATGGGCGCGTGCGCGCTGTCCTGCGCGCCTTTGGCCGCCGCCGCACCCCCATGGCCGAGCTGCTCGACCGCCTGGGGTTGCCCGACGACGGGCGCCAGCACGACCCTGCGGCCTGGCCGGAGTGGAAGGCGCGCCTGCGCGAC
>FWWL01008687.1_pt1 | contig 12898 bp, 10 predicted proteins | sample 2228331 | NCBI WGS metagenome assembly FWWL01 (sample SAMEA103939775, study PRJEB20133) | metagenome | reverse complement strand
CTACTTCACCAAATGGGGAGACGGAGCGTGCGATATACAGCCTATAGCCGGACTTTATAAGCACGAGATATACCAACTTGCCAGGGACCTAGACCTGCCTGAAGAGATAATCCTTAAACCTCCTACTGCTGATCTTTGGGAGGGGCAAACGGACGAAAAAGAAATTGGTATGACATACGCTGAGCTTGATGCCGTTCTGAAGGGCATAGAAACTGGGGAATTGGCAGGGCTTAATCCGGAATCTGTGGATCGGGTGCGCCAGATGATTGAAGCAACCGAGCACAAGCGGTGTCCAATACCAATGTTTGAACCCACATAGGAGGATGACCTTGATGCGCGGGGTTTTGAGCGGTGCATTTGCGACACTCTTTCTTTTATGTGCCGTTCCGCTGCTGGCTCAAGATAATTCGTCTCTCCCGCTCGGCACCGCCGTACCCGATGCTGATGTTTCTTTGCAGCCGAGTGTTACAATATCGTCTTCCGGAATTCAGCCCTCCCTGCAGATTAACGCTCCGGAAGGCGAACTCCCCTCTCCAGTTGCACCGTCTGAGCTGCCAAGCCGCTATACTTCTCCGCTACTCGAACCACCGTTATCGGAGGATCCAAGCGAATTTGCTCATGTTGAAGCTGACCAAGTACACACGACTCTCGAAAACGGCGATCCCGCTCTTACAACAGCCGTAGGAAATGTGAGGGTTAGGTTCAGAGATTTACTGGTTACTGCTCAGCGAGCCCAAGTCGATTACAGAACAGATATCGCAACTTTCGAAGGCAATGTTGTATTGCGAATCGGCGTTCAAGAGGCACGCGGAGAACAATTTACCTTGAACTTAAGAAACCGAGAATGGACTGGATTGAATGCCTCGACTACAATAGAGCCGAGGTTCGCTCGTGGTTGGCTTCAAGCGCCGGTATTTGCAGAGGCGAATCGCTTGCGAGGAATCGGACAAAGGCAGTTGCACGCGTTTAATGCCGACGCCACAACATGTAACCTGACCGTACCACATTATGAGTTCGTATCCAAAGCCGTTTCTGTTTATCCGAACGACAAGATAATCCTACGCAGAGTTACTCTGTATGCACTTGGGCGAAAACTTTTCACGATACCATACATAGTAGTACCGCTTAGACAGATACAACGAAACCCGAACCTCATCCCGCGAGTCGGCCAGAATCAAGAGGAAGGCTTTTTCTTAAAGACGTCCTATTCATATCTTGGCACTCGAACCCAGGCCGGTTCTTTGCTTCTGGACCTAATGACAGAGAAAGGCATCGGCGGTGGTATTCAGCATTCTTGGCAGTTTGCCAATGCATCCGGAGAAGCTCGCTTTTACCAAATACGCGATCGAACTATCGACCGGAACACACTAACTGGCAGGCTTACGCACACTCAGCTTTTCTGATCGGTTCTTCCGATCTTCTCGACCGATTTCCGTTCTAACAGTTATCTTTATGCCCCCTATAGCAAGACACTGGTAAATAATCTGACGCTCAGCCGAGATCGACCAGGAGCTACCACTTCTTTCGCAATAACGCAAAGCATCAACAACGCATTTATTCGCACTTCAAACCTGACAGCATATATGCGACATAGGCAGCTCTTCGGCCAAGATGCTTCACTCGATGCTGGCCTCAACTATACAGCATTCACAAGCACTGGCACACAAGTAAGGTTGACCTCGCAAATGCTTTTCTCCAAACGTGAGGACAAGTTCGACTGGAACATATCTGCTCAAAAACTGAACGATCTGAGTGACGAGGCCTTCGTTGGACAAGGAATATTCGCTGGCATCGAAAAGCTTCCAGAAATAGGAATTGTCACAGATACTACTCGGATACGAGGACTTATACCGTTCGACATTCCCGCCAGGCTCAGAATAACCAACGGTCAATATGTGGAGCTTCCTTCCAATACCAGTTTAAACCGAACATTTTTTGAATTATTCACCCCTGTCAAACGTCACGACTTGACGGATACGTGGAGCCTAGCACTTGGAACAGGATTCAGACAATACTTCTACAGCGATGGTACTGCACAGTATTCAATTGATGCTAACACGGAGCTGTCTAAGCGACTTGGGCCAAAATCTTCGTTCGATCTGACATACCGATATCAAATGCCGAGAGGCTTTACACCGTTTCGATTCGATTTCTTAGGCAGATATAACATAGCTACTGTCGGCATTAATTACCAGGACAGTAAGAAAGTGCGTTTCAGCTTGCTAACTGGTTACAATTTTGAGCAGCCTCAGTTCCCTTGGCAGGACATAATCGTCCGACTTGCGTTCCAACCGACGAACAGTTTACTCTTTTATACTGCTACAAGTTACGACGTTAACAGATCCCAGTGGCGAACGTTTATCAATCAGTTGCGAGTTCGTGCTGGCGATGCATTTAAGCTCGACGTCGGCACAAGATACGACACACTTCGAAAAGAGATTGCAGCCGTTCGATTGGTTTTGGATACGGCAATAGACAAACTCACGCACCTGCAAGCGGTAGCCTCATATAACGGTTTCAGTCGGAACTTCGATTACTCCGGCATAATGCTCACTCGCGATCTTCACTGTTGGGAAGCTTCGCTAATCTACACAAGACAGACAGGCTTCTTTGAGAACCAAGGGATTATGCTGAGCCTCCGAATCAAAGCGTTTCCACTGTTTAATGACTTTGGGATTGGCGCATTCGGTCAAGCTCTCGATACAAGCGTTGGACAAGTTTATTAGGCAATGAAAAACGTTCTGATTAAAAGTATGCCTCGTTATGTCCTTTTGGCTTCGAAGCGCATCATTCTTGACAAGTCATAAGTCACAGGAGCATACTTTTCGACAGAAGATATGCCCTGCTATATTTATGCTGAACTTAGGTATCAAAATTATAAGCTTTTCAATTTGGAGGATCTAGATTTGCAAAAAGCAGTGCAATTTGGCGCCGGAAACATTGGGCGTGGTTTCACTGGACAGCTTTTCAGTGAATCGGGATTTGAGGTCGTCTTTGTAGATGTGGTGCCAGAACTGGTAAGGATGCTTAACGAGCGTCGATCGTATCCTATCAGGATAGCCTGTGAAAACCCTTGGACTGTTACAGTTAAGAACGTGCGAGCAGTAGACGGCCAAAATGTAAAAGCTGTCGCAGACGAGATTCGCACAGCAACACTTATGTGCACTGCTGTAGGAGTAAACGTGCTGCCGAAGGTTGCTCCTACAATCGCCGAAGGCATTAAGGCAAGAGCCGACACCGAAGTGAAAGAGCCGATCAACATCATTATTTGCGAGAATTTGCAAAACATGGCTGAGTTTCTCAAAGGAGAGGTTAAGAAATACCTAGCCGATCATTATCACGATTATCTTGAAAACAAAGTCGGATTCGTTGAAAGCGTCGTCGGGCGAATGGTACCTGTAATGACCGCGGAACAAAAAGCAGAAGATCCCTTACTGGTTGTGGTAGAGCCTTATAAACACCTGCCAATATCAAAGTCTGGAATCAAAGGCAATTTTCCTGAGATTGCAGGAATCGAACTGGCGGATAACTTCCAGAGCTTCGTAGACCGTAAGCTGTATACACACACCGCCGGACATGCAGTAGCAGCATATCTGGGTTACCTTCGCGGATACTATTATGTGTATCAAGCAATGAATGATGCGCAAATCAGCACTGCCGTGCGCGCTGCGATGATAGAAACGGGAAAAGCGTTAGTTAAGAAACATGGGCTTGACCCCGCTGAACATCAGGCTCATATTGAGGACCTAATATCGCGGTTCGGCAATGTTGCACTTGGAGACCAAGTCTCAAGGGTAGGAGGTGATCCCCTTCGCAAGCTAGGTCCTAATGACAGGCTTGTTGGCGGAGCAAAGCTGTGTTTGGAATACGACGTTTTTCCCACAAATTTATGCAAAGCAATAGCTGCTGCGCTTAGGTTTGATCCGCCAGGAGACCCAACCGCCCCCAAAGTGCAAGCAATGGTTCGCGAGTTGGGAATCGCTGGAACGCTCAGAGAGATCAGCGGCTTAACTGAAGACTCCGATATCACGCGCGAGGTTGTTCGTCAATACGAGTCTGTAGTCGAAGAGTTCGGAAGAAAGCAGGAGTAAAAGCGCACACGCAACTTATTCGTTAAAATCATCTACGATTCAAGAATCCTCGGGGAGGAAATGCCGTGTATTATATGCGGGAAGAAATACATCAGCAACCGGAAGTTATAGGAAGTATAGTTGCCAACGAGCGTAAAGCAGCAGATGAAGTAGCACGTGAGATTTTGAAGCGTGATGTATCATTTGTCGTGATAGCTGCACGAGGAACGTCAGACCACGCTGCAATCTACGGGAAGTACCTGCTCGAAATTGCAAACGGTTTTCCGGTAGGACTGGCGGATCCTTCAGTGTTCACACTCTACAACTCTGAACTTCGGATGGGTCAAGCACTGGTGATTGGAATTTCGCAATCTGGTGAGGCTGCCGACGTTGCGGAATATCTTGAAAAATCCCGTAAGCTCGGTGCACTAACTTTGGGTATAACTAACGAGCATGGATCAACTATTACCAAAGTAGCTGATCACGTAATATTTTGTAACGCCGGAAAAGAATACGGTGTAGCAGCAACAAAAACTTATACGTCTACCCTCGCAGCTTTGTACATGCTGAGCGCATCTTTAAATCGTGACGAGACCCGATTGGACAAGCTTCTTGCTTGCGCCGAAGCAATGAGATCAGTCCTTTCTATTGAGGACTACATAGCGGTGAAGGCTGAGCGTTACAGATACATGCGCGAAGGACACGTCATATCGCGTGGACTAAACTTGTGCACAGCCTTGGAAACAGCACTTAAGATGGCAGAGACCAGCTATGTTATCCTCAAAGCCTACTCGGCTGCCGATTTTTTGCACGGCCCAATTGCTGCAGTAGATGAGGGCGAACCCTGCTTCATTTGTGCACCACCAGGAAAGGCTTTTGCTGCTATGTTAGACGTAACTCATCGACTAAAAGAGATAGGTGCCGAAAACGTGATTTTATCAAGCGAGGACGAGATCCTTTCTCTTGCAAGAACGCCGGTTAAGCTCAATGTTAGAGTAGACGAAGAACTCAGTCCCCTAGTCTACATCATTCCTGGTCAACTCCTATCTTACCACTTGGCTGTTACTCGAGGTCACGATCCCGATAGACCCCGTGGCTTGTCAAAAATAACAGTAACCAGATGAGAAGAAACGATCGGAGGTCTTAACTAAGGCGTTCCCGATGTAAGAAAAATAGGAAAATACCGAGGCAAGAATCAATTCAATATTTATAAAATGAAATGAGAGATAGCTAATGGCAAACAAGAACCGAGTCCGAGACTTATTTCTGGACCTTGTCCGTATCAACAGCCCATCGAAGCAAGAACGTGAGATAGCAGACTACGTGAAGTCTAAGCTTTCCACACTTGGCTTCTGCGTCGAAGAAGACAACGCGGGTTTGAAAATTAACGGATCAGCAGGTAACATCATTGCGTTCAAAGAGGGAAACATTGTCGGAGCGCGATCGATCTTTTTCTGTTGTCACATGGATACGGTCGAGCCGACAGATAAGCTGAACCTGATAATAGAAAACGACTTAATCAAGTCGGACGGAACTACCATACTCGGAGCAGATGACAAAGCAGGCATCGCTGCGGTGATTGAAGGCATTGAATCCATTTTGGAAAGTGGAGAACCGCATGGAAATATACAAGTGCTGTTCGATGTGAGCGAGGAAATTGGCTTGCTAGGCGCAAAAGCCCTGGATCTTTCCAAGATCAAGGCAGAGTTGGGTTACGTGTTCGACACTCATAAGCCTGTCGCTGGGATTATACTAAGCGCACCTACTCACGAGGTCATCACGGTTGAGATTTATGGCAAAGCTGCACATGCAGGAATCGCACCTGAAAAAGGAGTTAGTGCGATAGTAGCTGCAAGCAAAGCAATCGCTAGAATGAAGTTAGGCCGGATAGATGAAGAAACTACGGCAAACGTAGGAATTATCTCCGGCGGGAAGGCGCGGAATATAATTCCAGATCGCGTTACAATTAAGGGAGAAGCTCGCAGCCGTAACGAGGGTAAATTGCTCACTCAAGTAGAGCATATGAAACGTTTGTTTGAGGAAGAGGCTGCGAACATAGGTGCAAGAGCCATAGTTGAAACCTACAGAGAGTATACAGGGTTTCGCTGGACGGAAAATGATGAAGTGGTTAAGCTAGCTGCAGAAGCATCGCGCCGGATTGGTATAGAACCATCTTACCACGATGGTGGAGGTGGTAGCGATGCCAACATCTTTAACAGCGCAGGAATTCCGTGCGTTGTGATAGGCGTAGGATACGAGAATCCACACGCAAATAATGAGTGTATCAATATAGAAGACCTAGCTAAGGCCGCCGATTACGCCGCGGCACTCGTGCTAACCGCAGCGAAAAATCCAAATTGAAATTAACGACACTTATGCGAGAGCCCTTATTTGGCATGGCTAACAGAGGCATAGAATCCAAATTCATAAGGATTGTACAATGTTGACCCGCTCTCGAGGTCGAGTGATATCGATAGATGCGGCAAGAGGAGACACTCTTGAACTAACCGGAGAGATCAATGGCGAACAGAGTAAGGCTATTGCGTATATCAGCTTGGTCGGACCAGTAAGCGCGGAAGATGAGGTATTGCTGAATACAACTGCTATCAAAAAGGGACTTGGCACAGGCGGCTACCATTTCGTCATCGCAAACCTCAGCTCACCAGAAAACACAGAAGATAATGCCGGCCATATTGTGAAGGCGAGATACACTCCAGTACAACACAGTGTTCTTTCGGTAGAGGAAGAAGACTCGCCCGAACGCAAAAGCATAGACGAGTTCCAGTCGTTGGATGGCATGCCTGTATTGATCGGGCAACTTCATAGCCAACTGGCACCTGCGGTAGCCGCTGTGAAGCGCCTTACTCGTCCTCCTGCTCGCGTAGCGTATGTAATGACCGATTCTGCTGCCTTGCCCTTGGCTTTCAGTCGCAATGTTTATGAGCTTCGCAACAAGGGACTGTTAGACGCAACAATCACTGTAGGACAAGCATTCGGCGGCGAGATCGAAGCCGTCAATATTTACACGGGACTAATCGCGGCAAAGCAGGTAGCAAAAGCGGAAGCAATAGTTGTCTGCCCAGGACCGGGCAACGTAGGCACCGGAACCATTTACGGATTCTCGTCGATAGAACAAGGGGAGATTGTAAACGCTGTAAACATACTCGGCGGGACGGCGATAGCAATAGCGCGGATCAGTTTTGCAGACCCGCGCCCTCGTCATCAAGGTCTCAGCCACCATACCCTTACCGCACTTGGTCGCGTGGCTCTTACAAAATGTACGCTTGTGCTTCCTATGATGGATCAAATGCGACTGTTGAGAATACAAGAACAAATCGCACACAGTGCTATTACGTATAAGCATAAGGTTCGAATCGTAAATGGTCTTCCCGGTATAGCCGAATTGGAAGACAAAGGCTTCAGGCTATCAAGTATGGGCCGAAGCTTTGATGAAGACCCTGAGTTCTTTCTTGCAGCCTCCGCCGCAGGAGCACTCGCAGCAGAGATGCTTCGCAATCAACGAGAGTTGTAAGCTTCAGGTTGTAAATGCAAATGTCAATACTCAACGGAGGTCCAAGTTATGCCAGCATCCGAAATTAACATAAGCGAGTTCGAGTTCAACAACGAAAAGCCTCTATTTCGCGTAACTTTGCAAGATGCAAACGGAAAACAACGAGTGGTGCTACCAACCAACCTCCAACAAGATGCAGACACTCTACAGGGCAAAATTCGCACCCTTGTCTTTAGTGCCATAGACCTTCGCATAAGTGTAACGCTCATTCACGAGGACTCAGAGGTAATTGGCTCCATCGAGGTCCAACCCAATAATAAAGTTTTGGTCCGTGAAGTCAGATTCCCTGTAATAACGTGGCAGCCAGTTGAGCCGTTCGATAGTTTACTTATGTCCACAGCCTGGGGCGACAACATTGAGCGACCAACAAAGACCATTCGCGAACGCTGTGGCGGAGAGTTAACATATATCTATCCTTCTGAACTTGCGATGCAGTATATGGCACTCCACAATCCTGCTAGATGCGTATATTTAAGCCGCTATGGGGTATCCGACGAAAGCTTCCGACTTGCCGCTAAGAGCCTCAAAGATGATGAGCTTGAGTTGGCTGTAGTTCACTACCCGTTCGTCCAATCTGGCAACTGGCGATCTCCCCAATGCGCCTTCGCGGTTCTTACAGGCGGGTGGCATGCAGCAGCAGACCTCTACAGCTCTCACATGCGCGACAAATTCAACCCACCCAATATCCCTAAATGGATGCACGAAGATTTTCACGGCTGGGTACAAGTTGGGTTAGCTTTCGAAGGAGATAAAGTGCTTTATCGCTTCGACGATCTTCCGAAGTTATTTCGAAAGGTTCAGCAAATCGGCCTTAACACTATACACATCTACGGTTGGAGCGGACACGGATTCGACACCGAGTATCCCGATTACAATATTAATCCCAAGCTTGGATCTGAGGTAGACCTACGCAACGCCATGGATGCAATCCACACAATGGGCGGCCACGCGATACTCTATACGAACGGCAGGCTTATCGATCCCGCCAGCACTTTCTATAAGGAGAAAGGTGGAGATAAAGCCATTTGTCTACAGGAAAATGGGGAGCCTTACATAGAGCGCTATGGCACAAGCGTCGAGTTTCGCATTGCCTGTCCTACGTGTGAATCCTACCGCGATTACCTTGCCGAACAGGTCGCAAAGATCGCCAGTGAATTACACGCGCATGCAATCCAGATCGACCAAATAAGCTGCAACCCTGGCTACTTGTGTTTCGACAAGAACCATCCCCACCCTACTCCATCGACTAACTTCCTGCCCGGCATAACTGCAGAGTTGGCAAAGATAAGGGAAACTCACAAAGCTATCGATCCAGACTTTTTCACTTGGTGCGAGGGTTGTCATGAGCGCTATGGACAATTCTACGACGTCAACCAAGGTCACGGAGAGGAGTTCACGTGGCAGATCGGTGAATCAATTCCTGAACAGTTCAAGTTCAACTATCCGCATTATATCGTTACAGGCATCTCGAACGGTATTCAGAAGCTATGCCATACATTCGCCCAAGGTAAGCCTTTCGATTTTCACATCAAGGAACTAGATGAACCAGCTTTCGCCAATCTTGTACAGGAGTTGGTTGCAGTGCGCAAAGCGCATCCCGAATACTTCCTCCGTGGAGTTTTCAGGCACAACGTAGGGATCGAAACGTCCGTTAAGATCAGGGTTTTCGTAATCCACAGCGAAAACGGAATTTTAGTAAACTTGTGGTCGCCCGGCCTTGAACCAAATCAGCGTGCTGATGCATCGATTAAGATACTCGGCATAGATTGGCCGCCACAACCGGTGTATCCGAGCGACCTTTCAATTCAGACCAATGGAAGCTGGTGGGAAGTCTCATGGACCGGTCCAGTAGCGACTATGATTACAACGCGCACCAACTAGAACGCTTAATATGGATGCCGTTGATCTTCGTACTGCCGGTCGCCGCGCTTCAACTAGTAAGAGCTCATTCAAAAGGATTTTCCCCAGGATACAGCACGGTCTTAGGCAATGGGAAATTGATGTCGTCTATTCCTATAAGTTTTAGCGCGTCAAAGAGCACTTTCCCACAATGTGCAAAGCCGACCGCCCCGTGGTGCGGGAATCTTTTGCTAATACTTCCATGGCTTCGACAATCGATATCAAGCACATGCCCCTCTGCTATGTAGCTCACAAGGTGATTATTAATGTCTCCCTGCAATCTGAAGAAAGTAGTCGGACCTGGACGTATTTGCCCATCGAGCGTACCTCGTGTAATACTGGGCGGCGTATCGGGTTCTTCCATAAGCCGCTTCATGATGAGCTGATACTTCATAGAACAATTCTTCATACAGCAGCTAGGCGTGTTTCCACAGTGAAATCCCATAAACAGGTCCGCCGCTTCAGCCCCTTTGAGGTCCATATCCGAAGTGAGCATATCAGCCGGAACAGTATTGTTGATATCCAGTAATGTAACCGGATAGTCAGTCGCCATAGCACAACAAAACTCGCTCAGAGCTCCATAAATGTCTACCTCGCATGCTGCAGGTATGCCTCTCGACGCCAGACGAGAATTTACGTAGCATGGCACGAACTCAAAAGCTGGTTCAAACGAAGGCCAACACTTGTTTGCAAAAGCCGCATATTTTCTCGAGCCAAGGTTGTCTTCCATAAACTTGAGTAGTGTAGCCTCAAACCGTGCGAGCTTTGGCAGCAGATCAGGGTACGTATTCCCCTCTCCTAGTTCCTCCGCCATATCCTTTGCAATTGACTTGACCACCGGTGAGTTCTCGTCGAACGATTGATAGAGCCTTAGAAGATCTAGCTCACTGTTTTCCATTACCTCAACACCAATATCATAGAGTGGCTTGATCGGTGCATTGCAAGCAAAAAAGTCCTGAGGACGTGGACCAAAAGTGAAAATCTTTAGATTCTTAATTCCAATAACGACGCGGGCTACATCTACAAAATGCTTGATTTTAGGCGCTAGCTCTTCGGGAAGTCCGATGGGCATTTGCGGGATATATACTGAAACATCGCGCAGTGCAAAGTTGTAGGAAGCGTTCAGCATCCCGCAATAGGCATCTCCTCTGCCGTCAATCAGATCCTCCTTTGTCTCTTCAGCTGCACCGCAAGCCATTACGGGGCCATCAAAACGCTGAGCGAAAATCGATAGCGGTCCCTCGGGACCAAAATTGCCCAGATAGATAACCGCAGCATTACAGTCCGCAGATTTTGCTTCCTCAAGAACCTTAACGGCATCAGCTTCGCTTTCGATGATAGTATTGCAAGAATAAACGTTTAAGCCGATCTTATTGCAAGAATCGACCAGTTTTGCCATTCTAGTCCGAGATAGCGAAATTGGAAAGCAATCTCGGCTAACACCGACAATGGCCAGTTTAACTATAGGTGCATTAGTTAAGGACATCTCATCTGTCTCCGTTTTGTCATTAATTTTTATGCCGTGCCAAGTTATAAATCGTTGTTGAGTCTACTCGAAAAACATAGATACCCGACTAGTAGTCAACCAAAGCACAAGTTAACTCTCCTCCGCAAACAACTTCGTCACCCACTTTAGACTCAGCTCTTATCTTCCAAATACCACGACGTGCCGTTAGTAGCTCAACCGAAGTAACAACTTGATCTCCAGGCACGACGTTTTTTTTGAATCTAACGTTGTCGATCGCAGCAAAGTAGGCAAGCTTACCTTTGGCTTCCGGACGAAGCATAAGAAGATAGCATCCTACTTGGGCCATATGTTCCACTAGCAACGCTCCAGGAAAAATCGCTTGACCAGGCATATGGCCTTGCAGAATCTTTTCGTTTGCTGTAACGTTTTTGATACCAACACACCTAGTTGCATCCTCGCTGACCTCAATTATGCGATCAACTAGGAGAAATGGATAGCGATGGGGAATAGTTTCTCGAATCTTTTCAATGTCAATAATCATCGGAATCCTCAATTGTTGGTTACTCAATGCTGGCAATAGCCAACAATCGGTTATTTTCTTTGCCCGTATTTTTCCTGATATCTTTTGTGTGCGCGAAGAACTTCATCTTCAGGTATGGGAATCGGTTTGCCCCTAAGCATCGCCAGATATACGGTCTTTGCTACGTCTTCACACATTACTGCAGCCTTCAGCGCTGCTTTCGGATCAGGCCCAACTGTGAAAACTCCATGGTTCTGTAGCAGTATAGCAGGCGAAGAACCAATATATTCAACCACAGCTTTGCCTATTTCTTCTCCGCCTATTCTACAATATGGCCCACATGGAATTGGTCCACCAAACTCGTCCGCTATAGCTGTCAAAACCGCCGGAATTGGCTCACCTAACGCCGCAAAACTAGTAGCATAGTTTGAATGGGTATGCACAATCCCGTTTACACTGGGCATATGAGTATAGATATAAAGATGTGTCACCGTATCCACTGAAGGCGCTAGCTCGCTCTCTATTATAGCACCATCGGGACCAACCACACTCATACACTCCGGAGTTAGCTCATCAAAGCTCACGCCGCTCGGTTTGATGACAACGTATCCAGTTTCAGGATCCCTTCCACTAACATTGCCACTGGTCATAGTAACCAGATTGTTCTTCGGCAGTTCTTTGTTCATATCACAAACAAACTTGCGCAGATCTGGTAGAATCAACTGACACATTCCTTTCTTTAACAACTAACTTTAGTGGCTTCATAGCTTTTATAGATCAACCAAGGCGATACTGTAATCAACAATCAACGAACTGTATTATAGCGATTACGCTCCATAGAAGCTTTGAATAAAATGTTTTGCAAAAATCTACAGCGCATAATCCATGCCTGATAATGCGGATAAGGCTAACGCAAATTTATTATTTAAAGTCGCAAATGAAACATAATAGACGCGCTGCTTTTAAAACCATAACATGCTGTTCCAGAGTCATTTGTGCTCATATATTAATCAGGATCGCCTTCGAATTGTCAGGACAATCAGCAACATTGCAATAGTTCCAAACGTCAAAGCTGAATTGACACGCACTAGAGAGGAAAACCCCAATGTCCTAGAAAAGAACGGAGCTAACACCCGAAGATTGAGAAATATCAACATTGCACCTATCACTATTCCTAGCTTGCATGGGTCAATTCGTCTACACGCAATAGCAGCAAGCGGAGCCGCTATCACTCCACCTATCAAGAGTGGGATAGTAATTCTCCATAAAAAATTGTCTAAACCCAACGTTATGGCAAACGTTATTGTGATAGCAAGAGTAGTAACAAACTCAGCCACGTTGAAAAAGCCTACTGTATACCTGGGTTCACC
>FWWL01008686.1_pt1 | contig 12900 bp, 8 predicted proteins | sample 2228331 | NCBI WGS metagenome assembly FWWL01 (sample SAMEA103939775, study PRJEB20133) | metagenome | reverse complement strand
CTCGCTCCAAGATGGCCTGAACAACCCCTTGGAATCACGAGTGCCCCAGTCGCTCAACCCTTTCGGGACGGGCTCTGAGAGGAAGGGAGAGCGGTCTCTTGTCAGTTTTGCGAAACCGGATCAAGCCGAAAGCTGGATCTGTCGGCACCCTTCCCGGCCTTCGCGTGGTGGCAGGAGCTTGGTGTCGCACAACCGCCGGGAATGCTGCTGCCGCCCGGTTTGTCAGCGCCGGGCAAGCTCTGTAAGAGAGACCGCTTGAACCATGATCGAGACGGCCGGGGACCCGATATAGAATGGCTGCGCGCGAAGTCCTGTTCTCTCTCGTGGAAAAGGCCCTGTTTCGCCCGTTCCCCGGGCTCTATCGTCGGCTTTACAGCGTCTACAAGGCGCGCTCAGACCGCGCAGAGCGCGCCGTGTTCAACCGCTACATTCACGCCGGCGACATCGTCGCCGATGTCGGCTCAAACATCGGCATCTATACCCGCTATTTCTCCGATATCGTCGGCGCGCAGGGCATGGTCCACGCGTTCGAGCCGGAAGGGCGCAATTTCGGGCTTCTGACCCAGGCCGTCGCCGGGCGACCCAATGTACAAGCCAATCACGGCGCGGTCGGCGCGGTCAGCGAGACCATCCATCTGCATGTCTCGGCCGATCTCAACGTCGATCACCGCACCTACGCGACCGGAGAGAACCGTGCGACGGTCCCCGTGCAATGTCATGCGCTCGACGATTATTTCGCGCCAGGCGCGAAGGTCGACTTCGTCAAGCTCGACATCCAGGGCTACGAGTTTCAGGCCCTGCAGGGCATGAGCCGCGTCCTCGATGACAATCCCGACGTCAAGATCCTGCTCGAATATTTTCCCGAAGGCCTGCGCACCAACGGCGTGACGACGACGCAGTTGCGTGGCCTGCTGCTCGGCAAGGGATTCAAGCTTTACGAGTTGACGCCTGAAGGCGAGCGCCCGCTCGACGGGCGCGAACCGCTGATCGACGCCACGGGCTACACCAACCTGTTCGCGAAGCGCTGACCGGACGCGGCGCGGGCGCTCGCCGCAGGCAGGATGAGATGAGCTTCGGATGAGCGACCGCGCGCCCTCCCTGCCCATCCGCATCCTGCGCGAACCCAAGCGCATGGCCTATCGGCTGCTCGAAATGATCTGGAGCGCGATCTTCGTATCGCCTCCGGGCCAATCGCTCCGGCGATTCTGGTTGCGGCATGGTGGCCATGTCGATGCGTCTCAGGCGAACACCGCCCTCGTTGCGCATGTCTTCTATCCCGATCTTTTCAGCGAGATCCTGGCGGCGCACCGCACGCTTCCCGAATGCGCGGCGCTGATCGTCACGGCCCCGCAGGAAAAGCTGGCGGAGATCAGGTCGCTGTGTCCTCCCGGCGTCGATCTGCGCCTGCATGCCGCGCCCAATCGCGGCCGGGATGTCGCGCCGTTCCTGATGCTGCTGAATGCAGGCGCTCTCGATCCGTTCGACATCATCCTGAAGCTCCACACCAAGAAGAGTCCGCATCTGCTCTTCGGTGGGCTGCGGCGGCGGATGCTCTATCTCTCGCTCGCCGGCGACAGGAGCAATGTCGCGCGGGTCCTGTCCCATTTCGCGAGGTCTAATGCGGGGCTTGTCGGAATGAGATCGCTGTTCCGGTCGCGTCCTTCGTTCTGGATGGCCAACCGCAACCGCGTGACCGCGCTCTGCGCCCGCATGACCCCCCCGGCGGACCCAAAGCTCGCGTTCTTCGAAGGCACGATGTTTTGGGTCAGGGTCTCGGCGCTCGCGCCTCTGCGCAGTGCGGCCATCGCCGAAAGCGAGTTTGAGGCGGAGGCCGGCCAGCTCGACGGCACCCTGCACCATGCGCTCGAACGGGCCTTCTCGCTATCGGCTATGGCCGCCGGATACGATGTGAGAGATTTGCAGGGCCGCCGCCTTGGGCCGGCGGAGAGTGATCTCGCGGCATCCTGACCGCTCAGCTAGGGGCGACCACCGTCGTCAAGGCCGGTGCGCTCGCGCTCTCGTCCTTCAGCTCGACGCCGGTCACGCTCCGCCGCAGCGCCTCGCCTGCCAGCCAGACCAGCCTGAACGCCGCCTCATCATAGCCCAGCCCGCCCGGGCGGATGTTCGAGATGCAGTTGCGCGCTTCGTCGGTCAGTCCGCGCCTTGGCGCGAAGGTCAAATAGACCCCCAGCGAATCCGGCGACGACAGGCCCGGCCGCTCGCCGATCAGCATCGCGACGAGGCGTGCGCCCAGAACCTCCCCGACCTCGTCGCCCAGAGCGACGCGCGCCTGCGTCGCGATCACCACGGGGGCGAGCGTCAGGCTCCGTGCCCGCAGCAGCGGCAGCAGCGCAGCCAGCAAGGGCGCGGCGTTGCGATGGATCGCCGTCGCCGACAGCCCGTCGCCGATGACGATAGCCAGATCAAAAGGTCCATTGCGTTCAGACAGGGCGGCGCGGCTCGCCTCCGACAGCGCGCGCCCGAGATCAGGCCTGCGCAGATAGGCCTCACGGCTTGGCGCGGCGCTTTCGGCCTGCAGAGCCTCCAGCCCCAGCGCCGCAATATCCGCCGCCAGATCGCCCGGGCGCAGCGGTTCATGCACGGCGTCGCGCGCCTGCGCATGAGCGAGCCCGAAGCGCAGCACCTCGCGCATCGGCAGCGATGAACCCGCGCGCCCCAGCCCGATCCGCGCCGGCGTCAGCGCCGCAAGCTGCGCCCAGCGCTCGGCCAGACTCAGACCCGTTTCGTCGCCGCTCACGCCGCCTTGTCCTGCATCGCCGCCAGCAGCGCCTGCCCGCCCTGCCCCCCGCTCAGCCGCCCGGCCGCGTCGGTGATCTCCATGCGCTGGAGCCACGCCTCGAATTCCGGCGCGCGCGTCAGCCCCAGCACCTCCCGGACATAGAGCTGGTCGTGGAACGAGGTCGACTGGTAGTTCAGCATGATGTCGTCGGCGCCGGGCACGCCCATGATGAAGGCGACCCCCGCGGCCCCGAGCAGCGTCAAAAGCGTATCCATGTCGTCTTGATCGGCCTCGGCATGGTTGGTGTAACAGATGTCGCAGCCCATCGGCAGGCCGAGCAGTTTTCCGCAGAAGTGATCCTCCAGCCCGGCCCGGACAATCTGCTTGCCGTCATAGAGGTATTCCGGCCCGATGAAGCCGACGACGGTGTTGACCAGCAGCGGCGAGAACGCCCGGCAGACGGCATAGGCGCGCGCCTCGATCGTCTGCTGGTCGACGCCGTGATGGGCCCCAGCCGACAGGGCCGAGCCCTGCCCCGTCTCGAAATACATCAGGTTCTCGCCGAGCGTGCCGCGCTTCAGCGAGCGCCCAGCGTCCAGCCCCTCTCGCAGCAGCGACAGCGTCACGCCGAAGGAGGCGTTGGCGGCTTGCGTGCCCGCCACCGACTGGAAGACGAGATCGACCGGCGCGCCCTGTTCGATCAGCGAAATCGTCGAGGTGACATGCGTCAGCACGCAAGCTTGCGTCGGGATCTCGAAGCGCACCCGCAGCGCATCCAGCAGCCGCAGTAGGTCGCCGATGACGGGCAGGCTGTCTGAGGCCGGGTTGACGCCGATGACCGCATCGCCGCAGCCATAGAGCAGCCCGTCCACGATCGAGGCGAGGATGCCCGCCGCATCGTCGGTCGGATGGTTCGGCTGGAGCCTGACGGCCATCGTGCCCGGCAGCCCGATCGTATTGCGGAAGCGCGTCACCACGCTGCATTTGCGCGCGACGAGGATCAGGTCCTGGTTGCGCATCAGCTTGGAGACTGCCGCCACCATTTCGGGCGTGAGGCCGGGTGCGAGCGCGGCCAGCGTCGTCGCCGTCGCGGCATCGGAGCAGAGCCAGTCGCGGAACTCGCCGACGGTCAGCGAGGCGACCGGCGCAAAAGCCGCCGCGTCATGGCTGTCCACGATCAGCCGGGTGACCTCGTCATCCTCGTAAGCGACCAGCGCCTCGTTCAGAAAGGTCCGCAGCGGCAGGTCGGCAAGCGCGATGCGCGCCGCCATCCGCTCCTCCATGCTTGCGGCAGCAAGCCCGGCCAGCACATCGCCCGAGCGCAGCGGCGAGGCCTTGGCCATCAGCTCCTTCAGATCGGAGAAAGCGAAACTCTGCCGCCCGGTCGAGGCGCGATAGGCCATGAAGCGATCCTCTTTTGCCGCTCACGCGACAGCAACCTCGGCCCTCATCCTGAGGAGCAAGCGCAGCTTGCGTCTCGAAGGATGCTCCAGAAGCCGCTTCCGGCGCAAACTGGACGATCCTTCGAGACGCCGCTCCGCGGCTCCTCAGGATGAGGGCTCGGCTTATCGGCTGCGAGCAAAAGCAAGCCCCGGGCCGGCGCGATTGCCGCTGGCGCGCCGGCGCATTATCGCTCACAGCCATCCGGAGCAGCGGGCGCCAACGCCCGCCCGTGACGAAACGCGCCATCGCGGAGCAGGCCATGTCGGATCGCAGGACCATCGGCACGTTCGATTATGTCGTGATCGGCGCGGGCTCGGCCGGGTGCGTCGCCGCCAACCGTCTTTCTGCAGACCCAGGAAAGAAGGTGCTGGTGCTCGAAGCCGGCGGCATGGACGACTGGGTCTGGTTCCACATTCCGGTCGGTTATCTCTACGCCATCGGCAATCCCCGCGCCGACTGGCTGTTCAAGACCGAACCGCAGGCGGGCCTCGGCGGCCGCGCATTGGCCTATCCGCGCGGCAAGGTGCTCGGCGGCTGCTCGGCCATCAATGCGATGATCTATATGCGCGGGCAGGCGGCCGACTACGACGGCTGGCGTCAGCAGGGCCTGACCGGCTGGGGCTGGGACGACGTGCTGCCGCATTTCCTCAAGCACGAGGACCATGTTGCGCCCGGCCCCGATGGCATGCACCGCGCTGGCGGCGAATGGCGCGTCGAGCACCCGCGCGTGCGCTGGGACATTCTGGACGCGGTGCGCGATGCCGCCGCCGCAGCCGGGATCGCGCGGATCGAGGATTTCAACACCGGCGACAACGAAGGCTCGGCCTATTTCCAGGTCAACCAGCGTCGCGGCCGGCGGCTCAGCGCCTATCGCGCCTTTCTCGTGCCGGCGCTGGAGCGCGACAACACGCGGCTCGAAATCGGCGTCATGGTCGAGCGCATCGTCATCGCGGACGGGCGCGCGGTCGCGGTCGAGTTCACCCATAATGGCGAGGCCCTGCGCGTCGAGGTCTTGGGCGAGATCGTGCTCAGCGCCGGCGCGGTCGGCTCGCCCGCCATCCTCGAGCGCTCCGGCATCGGCGACGGCGCGCGCCTGCAGGCGCTGGGTCTGGACACGGTGCTCGACCGGCCCGGCGTCGGCGAGAATCTGCAGGACCATCTCCAGATCAGGCCGGTCTACAAGGTCGAGGGCGTGCGCACGCTCAACACCGACTACGCAAAGCTCTGGCGCAGGCCGCTGATGGCGCTGGAATATGCGGTTCGGCGTACCGGTCCGCTGACCATGGCCCCCTCGCAGCTCGGCGCCTTCGCCAAATCCTCGCCGGACTACGCCACCGCCAATCTCGAATTCCATTTCCAGCCGCTCTCGCTCGACACATGGGGCGCAGGGCTCCATCGCTTCGGGGCCTTCACCGCCAGCGTCTGCAATCTGCACCCGTCGAGCCGGGGCAGCGTTCACATCAGGACGCCACACGCGCCCGACGCTCCGGCCATCTCGCCCAACTACCTCGCCACCGACGAGGACCGCCGCGTCGCGGTCGATGCGCTCAAGCTCGCCCGCCGCATCGTCGCGCAGGCCCCGCTCGCCCGCTACCGGCCGAGCGAGCATCTGCCCGGCCCCCAGATCGCCGGCGACGAGGCGCTGCTGGACGCCGCCGCCGCGCTCGGCACCACGATCTTCCACCCGGCCGGCACCGTCCGCATGGGCCGCGAAGAAGATCGCCACGCCGTGCTCGACGAGCGCCTGCGCTTGCGTGGCGTCAGGGGTCTGCGCGTCATCGACGCCTCGGTGATGCCGGCCATCACCTCGGGCAACACCGCCGCGCCCACCATGATGATCGCCGAGAAGGGCGCGGGCATGATGATCGAGGATGCGCGGGCCGCCTGATGGAGCCCGGGCCGCCTGCACCGATGCCAGGTCTGCGGCAAGCGCCGCTGCCATTGCGCGCCTTGCGCGCGGTCGTCGAGATCGTGCTGGCCGCGCTCATCCTGCTCGACGAGCTGGCGCGCCCGCTCTACCGGCCGCTCGCGCGCTGGATCGCCTCCCTGCGGCTGGTCGCCCGCATGGAGGCCGCGATCGCGCGGATGCCGCGTCTGGCGGTGCTGCTACTGCTCGCCCTGCCGCTGGCCGTCGCCGAACCGCTCAAGCTCGTCGGGCTCGTTCTGGTCGGGCGCGGGCAGTTCGTGCTCGGTGGAATCGTACTGGCGCTGGCCTATCTCGCCAGCTTCCTGATCGTCGAGCGCATCTACTACGCCGGGCGCTCCCAGCTCCTGAGCTATGGCTGGCTCGCCTGGGCGATGGGCCATCTGACGCGCCTGCGCGCCGCACTGCTGGACTGGGTGAAGGCCAGCGCCGCCTGGCGCTTCATGCAGGCGCGGCGCGAGGCGGTTCGCCACTGGTGGCGCGGCCTGCGCGGCTGACGTTTCAGAACCTGACGTCCAACCGCCCCTTCAGCGCATGATCGCGCTGGCCGTCGCCAAGCGCCGCCGTATAGGCGACGCCGAGGCTCGTCATTCCGGAGGCGCGCCATGACAGGCCGGCCTCGGCCACCAGCGCATCGCGCGCCACCGGCGCGGCATAGACGTTGAACGCCCCGCCGCCGCTGGCGAAGGAAAGCCTCGCGCTCGGCGTGGTCTCGCCGAAGGCGTGGCGCCAGCCGAGCATGCCGCGCGCGAACAGCGGCATGCCGCCGAGTTGCGCCTCGGCGCGCAGACCCAGCGTCTTGAAGCCGAGGTTCTGGCTCGATCCGCTGGCGCGCAATGCCGCCGCCCCGCCCTGCTCCGTGCCGGCCTCGATGCGCACATGCACGAAGGCGATCTGGGCGAAGGGCTCGAAGGCGACAGCGCCCACCCGCAGATCATAGCCGATCTCGGCGAAGCCCTGCGTGGTCGAGCCATTGCCATCATGCCGCAGCACGTCGGAGAAGCCGCGCAGCAGAACCTGCCGGGTCAAATCGGTCTCGTTCCACGCATAGGCCGCGCCCGCCCGCAGATTGACCGCGCCGAGCTTTGCGCCGCCATAGAGCGCCGCATGGACCGCATCCTGCGTGCCGCTGGAGCGGCGCGCGTCGAGGTCGAAATGATGCCGGGTGAAGCCGGCCAGCGCGCCGATGCGCCAAAGCGAGACGCCGCCGGACTCAAGCTCCACGCCGGCCAGCATGCCGCCGCCGCGCCGCTCCAGCGAGCCTGCATTGCCGTCGCCGTCGCTGCGCCCCGCAGCCCCGATCGCCTCGCCCCAGAGCGTCACACGGCTGCTCTCGATGCGCGGGGCGGGCAGCGGCACGCCGCCCTTGCGGCCGGGCAGGTCGGCGCTGAACGCGCCCCGCACCGTGCCCAGCAAGGCAGAGGTCTCGAACGGCGCGCGCAGGCGGTTCAGCACCGCCTCGCGCACGAGATGGCTGGTCTCGATCGCAACCGAGACGCCCTGCGCATGCGCCTCACCCGAGAGCGCGTCGAAACCGGCCCGCGCCTCGGCGATGGTCGATGAGATCAGCGCGTCATAGATCCGGTTGCCCGCGCCGAGCGCTTCGGCCGCGCGGCCCGCCCCGGTCTGGTTGCGGGTGATCGCCACGAAAGGACCGGGGCCTGCCCCGAACGAGACATCGTTGCGCGCCAGCGTCAGCACGACGTCGTTGGCGCCGTAGCTCAGCGTCGGCGTCAGGAAGGCGAGGTTGGTGGTCAGGCCGGAGAACGTCCCGCTGACGCCGCCCTGCGCCGCCAGGATGACGTAGCGCGTCGACAGCGCATAATCGCCCTGCTCAGCCAGCACCTGCACGAGGCCGCCGGTCAGCGTCGCCGTTCCGGTGGCGTTGATCCGGTCGGCTTGACCCGCCGCATTGGCCTCGACCTGATAGGTCGAGCCCGGAGCGAAGGCGACATTGCCGGCAACGCTGAGCGTGCCGATCGAATTGCCCGGCGCGACCGCGCCGGCGACGGCGTTGATCCCGCCGACCGTGCCCGTGCCGCCAAGCGTGCCGCCATTCAGCGTGACGACCGAGCCAGCGAGCGAGCCGTTGACGACGAGCATGCCGGCATTGAGGCTGGTCGCGCCCGTGAACGAGCTTGTCCCCGTCAGAGTGAGCGTGCCAGAGCCGGCCTTGACCAGCCCGCCCGACCCCGAGATCGCGCCCGAAAACGTGGTGGAGGCGTTGTTGCCGCCGCTGGTCAGCGTCGCCGTGCCGATGGCGGCCGTGCCCGCGCCTGCCAGCGAACCGATGCTCTGATTGAAGCCGTTCAGCGCCAGCGTCGCGCCCGCCGCCACCGTGAAGGCCGAGTTCGGCGAGAACGCGCCGGCAGCGCCTGCCTGAAGCGTGCCGCCGGTGACGCTGGTCGCGCCGGAATAGCTGTTGGAGCCCGAGAGCACGGCTGTGCCCGGCCCTGCCTTGGAGAAGCCGCCCGGCCCCGTCAGCGCGGCGCCAAGTGTGAAGGTAAAGGCCGGATCGGCGATATCGAGCCCGCCGCCGCCATTGCCGAAGGTGATGGTGCGCGCCGTGGTGAAGCTCGTGCCGGTGATCTGCAGCACGCCGCCATTGAAAGTCAGCCCGCCTGCCGCCGCGCCGAGATTGGCGTCGCGCGAGACGCTGAGCGTGCCGGCGGTGAGGGTGGTGCCGCCCGAATAGGTGTTGGTCGCGGTCAGGATCGTCGTGCCCGAGCCCATCTGCACGACCTTGCCGGCGGAGCCCGCCGTCAGCGCGTCGTTCGAGATCACGCCGGCGAAGGTGTAGCTGTCCGAACGGTTGAAGGCGAGCGTGCCGGCATTGGCGACATTGCCGATGATCGAGCCCGACGCCCCGCCATTGCCGAGTTGCAGGACCGTGCAGTTGCAGATCCGCGTGCCGCCCTCATAGCTGTTCGCGCCAGCCAGGATCACGGTCCCCGTGCCGGTCGTGCCGGGTCTGGTCGTGACCAGAATGGAGCTGGAATTGTTGAACCCGCTGATGACGCCCGAGAACGTCGTCGACGAGCCGCCATCGACCGTCAGCGACAGGCCAGGCGATTCCGTCGTGCCGCCGGGAATCTTGACCTCGCCAGCACCCGTCAGGTTGCGGATCGTCGGCGAGGTCGCCTCCCTCAGATCGAGGATCGCGCCCGCATCCACACGGGTTGAGCCGCTTCCCAGCGCCGTGCCGAAATTCGTCGTTCCCGCCAGTGTGCCGCCTGCGACGATGATCATCGCCGAGCTGTTGATGCTGACCGTGCCGTTGGCGACCCTGACCGTGCCCGCCACGCCCGCGACGCCGAAGGTCGCCGTCGCGCCGGCATTAACGGTGAGGTTCCCGCCGATCTGGGTCAGCAATCCGGCGACCGAGGAGAACCCGCTGCTCGTGTTCGAGGCGAAGACGACCTGCTGCGAATAGGTGCCCGTGCTGGCGATATCGGTGCGCAGCGCGCCGCCGGCCAGCGTGATCGTCCCCGAGCCGAGCGCGTCGATATTGGCCGGGCCCGGCGAGTTCAGATGGTTGGCGATGAGCAGCCCGGCATTGATCGTCGTGCCGCCGGTATAGGTGTTCGCGCCCGAGAGCGTCAGCGTCCCGGCGCCAATCTTGATGACGCCGAAGCCGCCGGAGACGATCCCGCTCTGCGTCGCAGCGCCTGTGGCGACCTGAAACTCCGTATCGGCGGTCAGCGTGCGCGGTGTCGCGTCGCTAACGCCATCCGCATAGACGACCTGCGCGCGTAACGGCGCGGCCGAACTCAGCATCGTGCCGGCAAGCAGCACGCCGAAAACGCGACGCCGACGCGTCGCGCCGCCTTGCCGAACGCTGTAAACCACGCAAAACCGTCCCCTGCCCGACCGCCACGTTACGACAGCGGCGGGGCTTGGCACATGGATGAATGTTCACAGGGACGAGGCCGCGCCGGACACTCAGACGATGCCGTTGCGCAGCTCCGTTTCGCCGCGCGCCAGCCGGTCGAGATTCTCGACCAGCAGATCGACGACATTGGTTTCATAGGCGCGGGTCTCGCCGGCGCTGTGGGGCGTGATGATGACCTGCGGCATACTCCAGAGCGGGGATGCCGCGGCCAGCGGCTCCTCGACCGTGACGTCGAGCCCCGCGCCGGCGATGCGGTTCTCTTTGAGCGCCGCGATCAACGCCGGCTCATCGACGACCTTTCCGCGCGCCACGTTGACCAGCAAAGCCGAGGGCTTCATCGCGGCGAGCGCTGCCGCATTGATCAGGCCCTCCGTCTCGGGCGTCAGTGGGCAGGTCAGCGCGACGATGTCGGCGTGCGCCAGCGCCTGATGCAGCGCGTTGGGATGGACGATCTCGTCGATGCCCGCGACCGGGCCGGGCTGGCGACGCACGCCGACAATGCGCAGGTCGAAGGCCGACGCCAGCTTCGCCAGTCTTTGCCCGATGCGCCCAAGGCCGACGATGACCAGCGTCTTGCCACCGAGTTCGTCCTCCCTGGCGGTGCGATCGCCGATCATCGGCCGCCAGTGCCTTGCGGTCTGGTTGTCGCGGGCGAGGTGGACCTGGCGGGTCAGCGACAGGATCAGCGCCATGGCGTGTTCGGCAACGGCGCGCTCATTGGCCCCTTGAGCGCTGGCGAGCCTGATCCCGGCCTTGGCCAGCGCCGCCTTGTCGTACTGGTCCGTGCCGGCGCTGACCGACTGGATGAAACGCAGGCGCGGCGAGACCGCGATCAACTCGTTGCGCCACAGCCCCGACAGCACCAGCACGTCCGCCTCGGCCGCTCGCGCCTTGAGTTCGTCGAGGCTGCGCGCCTCGAAACTTTTCGCCGAGCGGCCCCGCGTCAGAAACTCGGCCTGCAACTGATAGGCGGCATGGGCGAAGCCGATGGTCAGCTCGGATTCGGGCGGCAGGCTGGGCATGGGTGGTGTCCTCGAGGCTCGGTGGGGCTGATGCTAGCCGCGTCCGACGACGCTGTCGCTTGCGTCCCGCACATGCAGGGCTCACGTCGGAGCACAGAAGGCCGCCAGTGCCGCTTCCAGTCGCAGCCACTCTGACTCCGCGCCCGGCAGCCCGAAGCGCAGCCAGCATGGATCGTAGCGGAAGCGCCGGACATAGACGCCGTGTCGACCGAGATGCGCGAACAGCGCCGCCGCGTTCGGCGTCTCCAGCAGGCGAAAAAGCGACGTGCCGCCGACGACCGCGCCAAGCTGCCCGATCAAGCCGTCGAGACGCTTGGCGGCGGCCTGGGTCGAAAGGGTAGCCGCAGCGAGCCAGCCTTGATCGGCAAGAGCGGTCGCGGCCACGGCCAGCGCCGGTCCCGCAACGGCCCAAGGGCCGAGCCCGGCGCGCAAGGCGGCGACCGTCTCCGGGGCGCCGATGGCGAAGCCGACACGCAAGCCGGCCAGCCCATAGCTCTTGCCGAAGGAGCGCAGGACGATCACGCCCTCCGGCAATGCCGGGATGAGGCTCACCTCCGGCGTGAAATCGCAAAAAGCCTCGTCGACGACAAGCACGCCGCCGCGCGCCCGGCACTGCGCGGCCAGCGTCGTCAGATCATGGCGCGGCACGATCCGCCCATCGGGATTGTTGGGATTGACCACGACCAGCGTCGCCGCATCGCCGATCGTCTCCAGCGACTCGATCTCGGCGACGGCGTGACCGCCCTTGCGCCAGGCCAGCGCATGCTCGGCATAGGTCGGCCCCAGCACGGCGACCGAGCCCTTGGCCAAGAGCCGCGGCAGCATCTCGATCAGGATCTGCGTACCCGGCCCAGCCACGATCCCGACTCGCTCCGGCACGCGATAGACGTCGCGGGCGGCTTGCAGCAGCGCCGCCTCCTCCCGCGCTCCCGGCAGCCGTTGCCACAGGCTTAACGGCAGCGACGGAAGCGGATAGGGATGCGGGTTGATGCCCGTGGAGAGATCGATCCAGGGCTCGGGCGCATCGGGAAACAGCGCGCGGGCCTGCGCGAGATCGCCGCCATGCCAGATCTCGTCCTCAGCCAAAGTTTGCTCCGCAAGCCCGCATGAACCTCTCCGACACCCTGCCTTTGGCGTTGGCCGCCCTCGCGATAGAGGCGGCACTCGGCTATCCACAGGGCTTGTATGCGCGGATCGGCCATCCCGTCACCTGGCTTGGCGCGCTGATCGCCGCGCTCGACCGGAGCTTGAACCGCGAGCGCGATTCCGCGACGCGGCGCAAGGCGGCCGGCGTCGCGGCGCTTCTCGTCCTGCTCGCCGTGACGCTGATCGCGTCGCTGCTCCTCGTCAAACTCTGCAGTCTTCTCGGCCCGCTCGCTCTGCTGCCGCTGGCGCTGCTGGCGTCGAGCCTGCTCGCCCAGCGCAGCCTGTACGAGCATGTCGCGCGCGTCGCCGACGGGCTCGAAACCGGTTTGCCGGACGGGCGAAAGGCCGTCTCGATGATCGTCGGCCGCGATCCCGACAGCCTCGACGAGGCCGGCGTCGCGCGCGCCGCGATCGAGAGCCTGGCCGAGAACTTTTCCGATGGCATCGTTGCGCCGGCCTTCTGGCTGGCGCTCGGCGGCCTGCCCGGCATCGCGCTCTACAAGGCGGTCAACACCGCCGATTCGATGATCGGCCACAGGACGCCGCGCCATCTCGCCTTCGGCTGGGCCGCCGCCCGGCTCGACGACCTCGTCAATCTGCCGGCCTCGCGACTGACGGCGCTGCTGCTGGTCGCATCGGCAGCCACCATGCCCGACGCCGACCCCGCCGGCGCATGGCGCGCCGTCCGCCGCGACGCCGCGCGCCACCGCTCGCCCAATGCCGGCTGGCCCGA
>FWWL01008685.1_pt1 | contig 12903 bp, 3 predicted proteins | sample 2228331 | NCBI WGS metagenome assembly FWWL01 (sample SAMEA103939775, study PRJEB20133) | metagenome | reverse complement strand
GTCCGGCCATACTTCAACTAAAAGAAATTAGACTTCCTTAAAAAAGCAGTTCTTCGAGCTTTTTATTCAAAAGAGGAAGGTATTACTGCCACTAGTTTTGAAAATAAAGATATTGTAATGATTCTAAATAATTATTTTAATCTTGGAACTGATATTATTGTTGAGAATAAGCCAAATCTTGATAAAGAAGTATATCTTGATTGGAAGTATTATTTTGTCAAAAACATACCGTTGAAAGGGGATAGCGGAGGATTATTGCTTTTTATTCCAAGTTTTCATATTTTAAGAGCTTTAATTTTTTCTATTTTTCTAGTATTGATATTTATTTTTTTGGAAATGATGATACGAAAAAGATTTTTTGTTAATATTTCCAGAAAGAATATTTTGTTTAATTTATCACTTTTTGGAAGCATACTTTTTTTAATTAGTTTTGCAGCAAGTCTATATAAATTAGATAAAGAGGCAATTAATCTTAAGAAATTACCCTACCTTATTTACAATGCAGTAATGAAACTTGATCCCGAAGCAGATATAGTCAATAGATTTTTTGAAAATGGTATAAAAATAAAGAAATAAATTTAACTTGGCCAAGTTTGAATCAGGCTACAGGATATAGATATGCGATAAATCAACTTCCTAATTTTATTCCTGATCAAAATAGCAATTTTACTACAGAAAATAGCATTCAATTGAAAGTAGATAAAGATGGCGTTTATTATTTTCACTTATTGCCTTCAATACCAGGAAAAGATTCTGCTGTGCCTTCTCATTTTAAAATAATGATAGATTCTACTGCTCCAAAACCTGCTATAATTCAAGCTAGTGAATATAAAGTTAAAAGAGGGGAGCTAGTAAGATTTGACTTCAGAAGTAGCGATGAATTAAGTGGCCTGCAACAGGGATTTTATGTAAAATTCAAAAAGCACGCTCAATTTCTTCCAGTAAAACCGCCATTATATGTTCCATTTTTGGACAAAGGTGAATATATCATAACCATAAGGGCTTTTGATAAAGCTAATAACTTTAGCGACTCTTCAATAAAGATAAAAGTAGAATAAAATTACATTTGACATAATTGGGAATATATGACGTAATTCAATTACGTCAAATTATGATTTATCCACAGTTTATCCAAAAAAGAAAGTTGAACATATTTTAAAATAAGTAGAAAATATAAGTGATAGTCTCGTCAAGCGAATTAAATCAAATCTCGGTATCCGAGATAAAAGAAATGAGAAGCAAGAGAGAAAATTGGATAACACTAAAAGAAGCCTCTCAAATTTCAGGCTATTCTCAGGATTATTTAGGACAGCTAATAAGAAAAGGAAAATTGCCAGGCAAACCTGTTGTAAGCAAAATTGCCTGGATGACCACAAAAGAGGCAATTTTAGAATACAAAAATAGAGAGAATTCAAGAAAAAATGGCAACCAAGAAGAAATAAAAAAGTCAAGTTGTTTTGATTTTAAAGAAACTAAAGAAAGGATATTTTTGGAATTAAGAACTCTGGGTCTATTTTTCAAAACTTTCAAAACAATTACAGCTCTAATTTTAATTTTAATAATTAGTTTTTCATTTCTGACATTTTATGTTATTTTTGCTTCAACTAAAGGTCTGGCAAAAGCAAAAATTTGTCCTGGTGTTGATGAAGAAAGTGCTAAATTAAAATTCTAAAATTAAAATTTTATGTTAGTTCAAGATATTATTCCTCCCCAAAAAATAAAAAGAATAAAAAAAGAAATTAAAAATACACTGAAGGAAAATATTAATTTTAGTTTAGGCATTTTTATTTTAATTTTAATTCTTTTATCCTCAGGAATTAAATTTACTTTTGCGAATTTATTTAATGAAAATGAAGAATTAGAAAATGCAAATTTTTATGCTTTAAACAGTAAAATATTAACTTCTGAAAATCAAGAAGTTTGGATGAATATTGAAAAAATTTTAGGAAGACCGGAAAGTAATTTTCAAAATATCAATCCTTCTGAAGAAAATTCAACTTTCTATAAAGGCGGGAAAGCATCTTTAATTATCTACAATTTTAGAAAAGAAGAATATTTGACTGAAAAATTGAACCAAGATGTTATAAAAGAAACTACAACTCAAGAAATTGTAAACAATGAAGAAAATCAATCTGAACAATACACATCAGAAAATCAAGATGAAATAATAACAAACACAACCCAAGAGTCAAATCCCATTCCTGAACAATCTCCTACAACTACTCTAATAGAACAACAAGAAGAAGATGAAGAAACAGTAGAAGAAAATGAAAATGGACAAGAAGATGAAGAGACAGAAGAAGAAGAGACATTAGAAGAAAATGAAAATAGCAAAAAGAACAATGAAAATTCAGAAAATCAAGAAAATAACCAGGAAATTGATCAAGAATTAAAGGAACCATCCGAAAAAGAAATAATCGAGCAAGAACCCCAAGAAACAAGCTTTTTGAAAAAGCTCTTATCTAAATTTAGATTTTCTGAGGTTTTTGCCAAAGATGAAAAATTTTTGGCAAAAATTAAAATTGCATTTGCAAAAAAAATAGACCAAGAAAATATAGACCAAGAAAATATAGACCAAGAAAATCTTGACAAAGAAAATGAAAACAATATTTCCCAAAATATTACTTTATGGTGGTCTTTTGATGAAGAAACTTGGCAAGTAATAGACTCCAATTTTCCGCCAGAAAAAACGGAGTTTGGAATTACAGAATATGATGCTCCATTTCTAAAAAATATTGATGATATTTATAATTTAAAAATTAAATTTGAAGGAGTTAGTGACAAAGAACAAAAACAAATTATTTATTTGGATAGTATTTGGATAGAAGTTAAAAGCCAAAAAGATTTATTAGAAGAATTAATTTTAGAAATGCCAAAAAAAGATTGGCGGGCAAATGAAGAACCAGAATTTTCAATCAAAAAACAGCCCGAAGATTTTCCGGCTGAATCCAATGAAATAATGCTTGCAAAATCCAAATTTGAAATTAAAAGAATTGAAATTAAGGAATTACAAATAGAACCTACTGTGGTGTGGGAAACCCCCCAAAAAGGCAAAATAAAAACAGAAGTTCTTCAACCAGGAAAACATACTCTAGTAGTTGAAGTTTTGTGGAAAGGCAAAACTTATATTTTAGAAAAAGAATTTAGCTGGGGAGTTCTTGCCATAAATTTCAATAAATCAATATTCATAAATAATCCTGCATCAAACAATCAAGATACTGTATATTTTCAAATTGCAACACTTGACGATAAAGGACATACAGTATGTGATGCAAAATTATATCTTAAAATATTGAGCCCAGAATCTGAACAAGAAACATTATCAACCGAAGATGGAACAATACAAAAAAGCGGAAAATGCGGCCCAAATAATGTTGTAGATATTCCAGATTATTTTGCCTACTATCTTCCAAAAAAAATCGGCAAATACGAAATAGAATTGAGTGCACAAACAGAAAATGGAACAAGAACAATTACTGACTCCTTTGAAGTTAAGGAATATGTTCCCTTTGATATCGAAAGAATAGGTCCTACCAGAATTTATCCTCCTGCAAGTTATCAAATGACATTTAAAATCAAAGCAAATGAAGATTTTAAAGGAAAAGTAATAGAAACAGTCCCAGAATCATTTGAAATACTTGATTTAGGGCTTAATATCTCAAATAAACCTGAAGAAAGAAAAAAAGAAATTGTCTGGGAAGTTGATTGGAAAAAAGGAGAAAGTTATCAATTTTCTTATCAATTTAAAGCTCCAAATATCAGTCCTTATCTTTATTTGTTGGGACCATTAAGACTAGAAAAAGATAATGAATTTTTAGAAAAAATAGAGGAATTGATAAATATTGAGAATTCAAATTTAGTGTTTGAGGAAATAAGAGAATGGCAGATTGCTGCTGATGCCCTAGATCCTCAAGAAGCAGAATATATGATTGATGTTGGGCCGGTCAATGGGTCAACAGCAGTAAATTATGTTTATGCTTCTTTCTATAATCCTTCCAATTCTAATAAGACAATTTTGATAAAAAGACTAGCAATAAGAGTTGATTCTACAGCTGCAGCAACCTATGCTAATTTGACAACAAGAAGAATTACTTCACCTGCTCCATCAGGAGGTACTTTAATTTCAGCTTCAAATATTCCAAAGAAAAATGCTAGTTCTACTAATCCAGTTTTGGAAATAAGATACGATGGTCCCTCGGTTGCTTTTTCTGGCTCTCAAAGTTCTAGAATTTTAAGTCAAACCATGTCTTCAGGGCCTGGAAGATGGTATAGCAGAAGAGATATTCAGTTTGGAGAAAATGATGAAAAAATTGTTTTAAGATCGGGAGAAGGAATTGCAATTTATCAAGAAGCTGCAGGAGACGCTGATCAGAGAATCAGAATTTATCTTGAATGGGAAGAGATAACAAATACCCCTCAACCACAAAATGAATTCTTGTTTGCCTTTCCAAGAATAGCAAGCGCAGCAGGTACAAACTATGTTTATAATTCTTTCTTTAACCCAACAAATTCAGGAAAAAGCGCAATTGTCAAACGAATTTGGTTTGGAACAGACACTTGTGATGCTGGTGCAATCTATACAAATAACATAGCTTTGAGAAGAATATCCTCTGCTTCTGGCGGCACCCAGATTCTTACTTCTGAAATACCTAAAAAACATACAGGAAGCGCTGATACTGCTATGGATTTAAGACATAGCGGAGTCACAGTTAACTTTGTAGGAAGTTCAGATGCAAGATTGGGCCATATTACCCCCTGTGGCGCAGCTGGTCAACCGCATGGGTTTGCCAGAATAGATTTTGATCAAAATGATGAAAAATTGATTTTGCAGCCAGGAGAAGGGATTGCCTTAATTTCGGAATCTGCCGGTGATGTTGATCAACTGGTAAATATGATTATTGAATGGAAAGAAGTAGATATTAACAATACTCCAACGGCTCAAAATGAATATATTTGGGCTTCAGGAAGAATAAGCGGTGTGTCAGCAGCAAATGGCACTACATTCTATACCTTTTTTAATCCAGTAGGATCCGGTAAGACAGCAATCATTAAAAGATTAGTAATTAGAAATGATGCCGATGGAGCTGCAAACTACGCTACTTTTAATTTTCAAAGAATTAGCACCAGTTCGGGCGGAATACTAATTGCCGACTCAGATATTCCAAAAAAGCATACCGGTTCTGCTACAAGTTCAATGCAAATTCGTTGGTGCGGCGCAAATTGTGCTAACGCAATTTCTGCAACCTATCTTGGTCATTGGAGTAATGCAGCTGGAGGTATTTCTGATTCTGGAATTTTAAAGGTCAACGGGCCGGGGGGTACAGGTCAAGTTATTGGGCAAAGGGAAATTGTTTTTGGAGGAAATGAAAAATTAATTTTACAACAAGGAGAAGGGATTGGATTTTACATTAACTATCAAGCTGGGGATTTGGATCACTATATAAAAATTCTATTTGAATGGCAGGAGACAACTACTACTGTTGGTGCGCAAAATGGATACTTGATTGATATCGGGCCAGTACCTGGCTCAACTGCTACAAATTATAATTATGCCACATTGCTAAATCCTGCCGGCTCAGGAAAAGTAGCAATTATAGAAAGAGTCAGTTTAAGAATTGACACAGTAGCGGGAGCAATAGGTATTCCAATCAGACTTCGCTATATTAGTTCTGCTTCCGGAGGAACTCAAATTGCTACTGGAAATATTCCGAAAAAGCATTCAAATTCTCCAAATAGCATAATGGATATCAGAAGATCTGGTCCTACAGCAACTTTCAGCCAATCAATAGATGCTAGTTTAGTTAGTGTGTTGACTCCAACTGCAGTTGGAGGTCTTGCAGCACCTTCAATTACTGGATATAGAGAATTTTTATTCCAAAATGATGAAAAAATAATTTTACAACCAGGACAAGGAATTGCTTTATCTCAAAATCAAGCTGGAGATGTTGATTTTAGAGTAAAGGTTCTATTTGAATGGAAAGAAATTGATTTGAATAATTCGCCATCCCCTCAAAATGAGTATCTCATGACAACAGGCCCGGTTATTGGAAGCACAACTTCTGGTTATGTTTATTCAACTTTCTTCAATCCTTATGATTCTGGAAAAAACTACATTGTAAAAAGAATCGGAATACATGCCAATAGAACAGGCGCGCTTACTAATCCAGGATATATTCCAGCAACTCTAAGAAAAATAACTTCTGCTTCTGGGGGGACTTTAATTTCAAATAATGATCATCCTAAGAAACATCAAGGCAATGCAACTTCTTCTGCCGAAGTTAGATACGGTGGAATAACTGTTAGTTTTAGCGGATCATCTGATTCTAGACTTTTGGGAGTGACAGTACCTGGAGCTACTAATCAAACCTATGGTGACTATGATATTGAGATTATTTTCGCAGATGAGCTAATTTTAAAGCCGGGAGAAGGAATTGCTTTATATCAAGAAGCAGCAGCAGGAGATACTAATCTAAACTTTTTCTTTTCATTTGAATGGCAAGAATCAGGAGTACCGGTCAGTCCTCCCGTATTTTATCCCGCAGATGGCACCAATCAAATCGCTTTCAACAATATCAGACAAAGCACTACAACTCCAACTTTTAGAGTTTCAGCAAGTTATATTGCAAACTTTGACAGATTTCAGATTGAGCTAAATACAGCCCCTGATTTTACAGGAACTTCCCATATTCAAACTTTTGCAGGAAATTTTGCTCCTGATACTCCTTATAATCTTTTAGCCGACAATCTTTCTCCTCCGTTACCTTCAACTGATGGCATAACTTATTATGTTAGAGCAAGGGCTTCCGCAGATTCAGGACAGACCTGGAGTCAATGGTCAACAGTAAATCAACCAATCTGGACTTTTACTTTCAAAGCATCGGGGCAAATTCCAGATTGGTTTCAGACTACAGACAAACAATTTGAAACAGGAACACTAAATAATACCGAAACAACCGGCTCAGGGAGTGTAGCTATAAAAAACTTACCGCAAGCAGTAATCAGTTTAGATAATGCTACCTCTGTTGCTACAGCTCCTGGAACATCTCCTGCCACCACCACAATTCAATTTACTGTCAATAATAATCCAAATAGGCTTTTGATTGTTGGAGTAACAATTAATAATTCAGGAGGAAGCAATGTCTCAAGTATAACTTATGGAACTTCAAGTTTAATTCAACTTGGCTCAGTAGTAAATCCGGGAAATACTAGGGCAGAAATCTGGTACCTGAAAGATCCTCCGGTGGGAACCCAAAATGTTGTAATAAGTTGGAGTGCTGGAACTCCCAGGGCTGTATTTGGAGTTGCTGCTTTTTACGAAGTTAATCTAGTAAATACTTTCGGTCCAATTGCAACTTCAACTGGAAACAGCATCAATACTTCTTTGAATGTTGAAAGTGTCTCAGGAGATTTAGTATTTGATGTAGTTAGCGTAAGAAGGGGAGTAACTGACACTTTCCGTCCAGACACATCCCAACTTCTAATTTACAAAAATATGGCAGGAACAGCAGGAGTAGGAGGTGATTCAGGAGGAGGGAGTACAAAACAAGCAATATCATCTACAACTACAATGAGCTGGCAAGTAGATACTGTTGCAAGAAACTGGGCAACAATTGGAGTAGCAATTAAACCAAGGCCAGCAGGACTTGCAAGCTCCGGAACTATAATATCTTCGGAAATTAATTTCTCATGGGTTCCAGGAAGAAGTTCTTGGGGAGAAATTTATTTTTCAACTCTAGAAACCAATGGCGATATTAAACTTCAAGTCTATTACAGTTCTTCTACTCCTTGTGACACAATTATCCCAAACACAGATCTTGCCGGTAATGAGTCTGGATTTGATGCTAGTGAGAGTCCCATTGATATTTCGCAATTAAGTACTACTACTTATAACAAAATTTGTTTGAAAGCAAATTTACAAAATATCAACGGTACCCCCTATCTACAAGATTGGATGATAACTTGGATTCCTCCAGCTGTAGCAAGAATTACGATTATTGGAAAGGTATTTCAGCAAGATAGAACAACAATTTCTACCAACGGCTCAACAATCCATTTAGCTATTAACTCAACTAGTTTTGGAACAACAACGGCAAATACTGCTACTGCTGAGTTCAGATTTAGGGTGCCTCAAAATTCCTTATCCTTAGGAACTCCAGTGACCGTATTCATCGAAGATGATCAAGAATCTGGAGCAAGTATTACCAGGTATCAGGGGTCTGGAGACTTAATAAACTTTCATATTTTTGACAAACATATTGCTCTATCTCATAGAGATTCTGGCCCAATTACAAATTGCAACATTGGTCACTTTGACTCTGACAATAACCCCTATGTTCCTTTTCAAGTTGATGCAGGATGCAATCTGACAGCAACAACAAGTCATAACTTACTTGTTTTAAATTCATATACGTATAACACCGAAGGCTCAAATGTTAATACTCCATCTTTAGAGATCGAAAACAATGCTACGATGAATGCATCAACCTCTTTGATTACATTAAGAGCAGGCAATATACCATTTAAGATAAATGGAAATTTCAATAGGCAAAATTCTACAGTTCGCTATCAAGGACCAGAACAAATTTCCACCACCACCATAACCTTAAGACCTACAAATAACGGCTCAATCAATCAATGGTTGGTTTCAGGAACTACAACTAACTATTTGGCAGTAAATGAAGAAACTGCTGATGGCGATGCAACTTATGTCTACAGCTCGGCGGCAGGAAATATAGATTTTTATAAAATAGCTCAGAATCAAATTCCACAAGGAGCTTATATAAATAAAGTTACAGTTTATGCCATGGCAAGAAAGTCAGGCTTGGCAACTGCTCAATTTAGAATCGGAGTAAGAACTTATGACCAAAACTTTTGGAGTCCGGAAATAGCAGCAAGCTCAAATTACACTCTAAATTCTCATACCTTCAGTACAAACCCTGCTACAAATGAAACTTGGACTACTGATGAGATAAATAATTTAGAAATTGGAGTCTACAATGTTTTAGAGGGAAGAGAAGTAAGAGTTACTCAAGTATATGTGATCATTGAATATTCTTCTCCGGTATATGTTACAGCAATAGATTATTACAATCTGGAAGTTCTTGCCCCAAATAATGTTGGTTATGTTCTGGCAACAACTACAAATCAGATTTTAAGAGTTTTTGGGAATTTCCAAGCAGGACAGTCTGGAAATTCAGGAAGTATTGATGCTTTAGTTTATAATCCTGAAATTTCAATTCAAGGAAACTTTTCAATCTCTTCCTCAAATAGATTCATTGCACCCTCAACTGCCAATTTTAGCATTGGAGGAGATTTCAAAAATCAGGGAAGATTTAGACACTCAAACGGAAAAATAATATTTACCTCAAGTCAAACAGGAAGATCAATTGATATTGGACAAAGCAGATTCTTTAATGTTGATTTTGATGGTAGTGGTTCTTGGTTCTTTGCAACTTCCACAATTTTAGATGGGAACTTAAGATCAGTGAATGGAACATTATACGGAACTTCTTCAATTACAATAAAGGGTGGAAATGTTGATTGCGGAGTTACTTGTGGCACAATTGATCTTTCTGGAGGAACATTTAATTTGGAACAAACAGGAAATATTGGGACCAGCGGTCTTAATACAAATTGGACTTTCTTCAATCTTACTTTAGGAGATGGTTTGAATCCTGCAACTACAACTTCTCAAGGAGGGGGTCAAATTAGTGTATTGAATGTTTTGAGTATAGAGTCTAATCACAAACTAAATGCAGGAATCAAGAAATGGATTCTTCAAGGATCTGGAACACCATTTGTTATTTCCGGAACCTTCATTGCTGCAACCTCAACCATAAGCTACACCGCTACAACCTCGGCAAATATCGCAGCAACTACCTACTATAATCTTTCTTTTGAACCACAATCAGGAAATCCAACTTATACTTTCCTGGGCAATTCAACCACAACCAACAATTTCACAATCCAAGCAGGAGAGGTTATAGCACCATCTTATCTTGCAGTTGCTGGGAATTGGACAAATAACGGCAATTTCAGCCATAGTTCAGGAACAGTTGAATTCATTGATTCTTCAAAGCAAACTAATATTTCTGGTTCAACTACTTTCTTTAATTTCAAGTCAGTAGCTGCAAACAAGATTCTTCAATTTAATTCAGGACAAAATTCAAGCACTACCATTCAAGGATTATTTGAACTAAATGGGCAAAATTGTTCTACAACTATAGCTTTAAGATCAGAAACTCCTGGTTCTCAATGGTATCTAAATGTAGTTGGAATTTCTGCCTCAACTTCAATTTCTTTTGTCAAAGTTAGAGATAGTAATGCTTCCGGAAGCGATTTTGTGATTGTGGCGAATAATTCGTTTGATGATGGCAACAATGTCAACTGGTCAATAAATCTTGGAATATGTCCTGCTCCTTCAATTTCTGTTTCAGGTTATATTTATGTTGATGAAGGAAATACTCTAGCTACTACTTCTCTGACAGTTTATGTTGCAGTAAATGGAGTATTGAAAGGATCAACTCAATCCTCATCTTCAACTGGACAATATACCTTTTCTGTCTCTCCGGTTCCTTCTTCAGGACATCCTATTACAGTATTTCTTGACAGCATTTCTGCAACTGGCTCTACAATTACTCTTTACAATACTGGAAACATTACTGATTTAAATATCTATCAAAATAGAGTAATTGTCAGGCATCATAATGCAGGTCCAATAACTAACCAAGAAATTGGTCATTATGCCTCAACAACTCTTCCTTTTGAGGTTACTGGAAATAATTTAACAGTAGACCCAGGAGTAAAACTGCTAATAATTTCTGGAAATAGTTATAGACCACAAGGAAATGTTTCTACACCAGCACTAACTATAAGAGGAACTTTTGAACCAGAAGGAAACACTATAACGCTAAGAGCCGGAGGAGAGCATCCTGACTGTTCAAGACAAGCTGAATCTGTTATGCCATTTTGTATTGCTTCAGGAGGAACATTTTTGCCGGCAAGTTCAACCATTTCCTTTGAAGGATCCAGTACAACTGCAATTTTTGCGACAAATTATTATAACTTAAGAACAAGGGTTTCTTCTGGAAGTTTTACCTATTACTTTAGATCAGGAGATATAACCATAAATAACTTGAATTTGGCAAATGGTGGGGGAAGTATAACTTTAAGACAAGATGGAGCAACTCCAAATCCGAACCTTACAATTGAAAATGATTTAATTATTGAATCCGGCCAGACTTTTATTGCTTCCTCAAATGCTAATTTAAAAATTGCAGGAAGTTATTCCAACCAGGGAACCTTTACTCACAACAATGGAAGAGTAATCTTTAATGCTACCACAACCGGAAAAACTATAGACCCAGGACAAAGCGCATTTGGTAGTATTGAATTTAATGGAACAGGAGGTTCTTGGACAATGCTTGCCACAACTACTATACAGAATAATTTTGATCTTCTAGCAGGCAGTCTTACCGCGCCTTCCAGCACACTTTATATTGGAGGAAATTTCAGAAATAATGCAACTTTCAATCATGCAAGCGGCACAGTTGAATTTATTAATGCAAGTACAACCAGCAATATCTATGGATCTACTACATTTTTCAATTTGGTCTCAAAAACTCCAGGGAAAATTTTAAAATTTGAGCCTTATGATGGAACAATTTTTACTACAGTCCTGAATCAGTTATATTTAAGACCAGAACCAGTAAATTGCGATACTCCAATTCAGATTTTATCAATTGTTGATGGTCAACAATGGGCGATAGAAGTAAATATTGCTGGAGGAGCAACTACCACTTTAGATTATCTTCGAATAAAAGATAGCAACGCTCTTACTCCTTTAACAGCTACTAATTCTCTCAATTTAGGAAACAATACCAACTGGACCATTGACAAAGGAGCTTGCGCCCTTCTAATTAATGTTTCCGGTTATGTTTTCAGAAGCGATATGATTACTACTTCTACCCAGCAATCAGTAGTAGAGATAGCAGTAGAAGGTGAATTGGTAGCTTCAACAACTGCATCTTCAACCGGACTATACGAATTTACAAATATCGCTATCTCACCTCTGGCAGGCGCTCCAATCACTGTTATGATTAGAAATCAACCAGCAGAAAGAGCTGTCTCTTTTCTAAGATATAGCGGAAGCGGCAATGTAACTGATTTGAATCTTTTTGATCAACATATTGCTTTACGTCATGATGATGCGGGACCTGTTAAAAATACCGATCTTTCGCACTATACAACAGGAATGCCATTTACTATCTCCGGTACTAATCTGACAGTCAATGATGGCTACAAAATATTTGTTTGGCAAGGCAAAACCTATAGTCCAGGAGGCAATATTGATACTCCGGGACTATTGATTGGAGAATCAGGAGGAACACTCAATCTTGAAATTTACACCCTAAAAATCAGAGCGAATGGCAGCGGACCAGAATGCGTTGGAGATGTAGAAAGCACCATCCCATTTTGCGCTCTTTCAGGAGGAGTATTCAATTCAGCAACCTCTACTGTTTCATTTGAATCAACTTCCGGAACAACTACAATTTTTGCAACAACCTACTACAATCTAAGGACAAATCCTGCAACTGGAACTCCAGTCTTTGTTTTCCAAAACTCCACCACAACAATAAACAATAACTTTATTGCAACTACCTCTCAAAATTCTCAAGCAACAATCAATGCGAATCTAAATGATCCTCCGTTAATTGTTGCTGCAAATTTCACTGTAGGTCCCGGACAAACTTTTGAAGCATCTGGCTCTTCTTCTCTTGAAATAGGTGGTAATTTTGAAAATAAAGGAACATTTAACCATAACTCTGGAAAAATAATATTTACCTCAAGTCAAACAGGAAGATCAATTGATATTGGACAAAGCAGATTCTTTAATGTTGATTT
>FWWL01008684.1_pt1 | contig 12905 bp, 15 predicted proteins | sample 2228331 | NCBI WGS metagenome assembly FWWL01 (sample SAMEA103939775, study PRJEB20133) | metagenome | reverse complement strand
TACTACAGCGGGGATTTTGCAAAAATACCCCTCCCTATCTGAACTCAAATCTGTAGTTAACGTAATCCCTTACTTTGCAGAAATCTCCAGAATCTGAACTCAAAGTGTTCCCCCTGTACTCGAAAGTGTTCCCCCTGATGGAATCGAAAGGGAACACTTTGGTCTGTACAGATTGATGGGGAACACCTCGAGACACAAGACACACAAGATGTAGTGGTCATATCCGTTTTCTAAACAGCCCAACGACAACACCCAAAATAACAGCATCGACAGCAGGAAGAGGTTCGTATTTGGGGTTGTCAGGCTTTAGTAAATGCATCGAACCTCGATGAATGACGCGTTTTAATGTCAGCTCGTTGTTGTCGTTTCGCACCACCACTACAGTCCCATCTGACAGGTCTACGCAGGACTTGATGAAAACGATATCTCCCGGTCGTATTGATGGAAGCATGCTATCTCCTTCTACTTGCAAGCAATAATCAGAGGTCTTGGCTATGTCATCAAGTTCGAAGTAGGTGAAAAACTCGTTTGGGGATTGGTCAGACCAGTTGCCTGCAGGAATCTTGCCAAAATAAGGGATTCTGCAAGAGGTGTGGGTGGTGGTGGCTTCATGAGACTCATTGGTGAAATAAGATACAGGCACTCCCAGTGCAGAGGCAATTTTCTTGAGCGATTTTAGCGGTGGTTCGACATTGCCTAATTCATACTGGGATATGACCCTTTGAGAGAGACCAGTGATACGCGCAAGGTCTGATTGAGTCATCCCCAATCGTGTGCGCGCAAGCCGTATCTTAGCTCCTGTGTCAGACCGTGGCGTCGCAATTTTTGGCATTTCACCCCCAATTATAACCCAAATGCACGGGGAAACACTTGACTTTTTGGAAGCCGATGGTGTATAATAGAAGTATGGATGCTAAAGCAGGGACTGGGCATATAAAGAGGTACTGGAAACTCCGCCGAATCCTTGCCGACGAAAAGCTGATGGCGAAGATTCGTGGAATGGTGAAGCGCGGAGAGTCGCAGAACGCAATTAGGAACACGATTCTGTTGGAAGGCGGCGTTAGTGTCGATCCGTCAACTATAGTTCGGTGGATGAGGGCAGGGGTTTTTGATGAAAGTGGCAGCCAAAATTGATTTTAAGAGCCTCTCTGACACAGAGAAGACAGCGGTTGTAAAGCTGTTAGAAGATTACTCTGTGCGAGGGCTGTGTGAGATTCTTGGAGTCTCGGCATCAAAGGCACATAAATGGAAACAACGCGCCGAGGCACTAACAAAGACTGAAGCACGTCAGGTCGTCACTAACGCAGCACTGAGCGGAAAAATCTCTCTCGATATACTCTCCCACCTCTTCGGCATCGAACGCAAGAAGCAGGGTAAGGGTAGACCGCCCGCTCTTGCAGATGAAATGAAAAAGGTAGCCACTGCCCTCTATACCGACCCCGCCACGCGCCACCTATCGTACTCACAGATGTACAAACGCCTGCAGGAGCTTATTGACCAGCCTTTGCCAAGCTACTACACTCTATATCGTTTCTGGAAATCGTTGCCCAAAACAGCCGAAAAGCGCAAGCGAAGTCGCCAAGCCCCAGCGCTCCATATGTCAAACGTCCTGCCAGGCGAAGTCTGGATGATAGACCGCTACCGCGCTGACCTATTCGTGATAGACCCTGTCACGAATCAGCCAGTGCGCCCCGAAGTGGCGGTCATCATCGACAAGGCGACCCGCGCCATCCTTGCAATTGGTGCCGCCTGTCGCCCAAACGAGAAAGACACCAAGCGCAAGTACCACTTCGACCGCCACCTTATCGGAGGGATACTTGCACAAGCAATAAGAGGCACAATCACAGGCATCCCGCATTTACCCCAGCGGTTCGTCTGTGATTTTGGTAAGGTCGAAAACAGCAAGAACATCACCGACTACCTCACTTACCACCGCGTGATAATCGACCGAACCGCCCCTTATACGCCTCACGACAAGGCAGAAATCGAAGGGGGAGTCATCGCCCACATTCATACGCAGCTCGAAGCGCATCTGCCAGGCTACACAGGTCCCGATAACAAGCCTGGCAAGCAACCCGAATGCTGGAATGGGCAGCCCAGATCGATACTGACAGCGAAGGGCATAGTCTGGGTCGACAACGCTAAACGCGTACTAATCACGATAGACGAATACAACGAAGCGCTCCAAGGGTTTGCACGCGAGTGGAACGCCCGCCCCAACACCAAAGACATTCGCTACCGCCAGCCCCGCCACTATCGGCTTGCGCACACGGTAGGTCAAAAGAATTGGCTCGAAACCAGCGAGAAATATGTAGAAACCTACCTGCTCCCGATGGAAATCCGCACAATCAGGCAACAGGGCTACATCGTCCTGCACAACCGCATCTACTACCACCCCGTCCTGGTCGCCTTGTTGGAAGTCTACGGTAACAAAGCGCAAGTTGCTGTGCGCTACAACCCCACAGACCGCAGCAAGGTCTACCTGTACTGGGTGGACGACGACGGTTGCAGAGAGTGGCTCTGGTTCCACGATACTATCGAGGGCAATGAATCGAAAACTCATCCCTGGCTTCGCTCCTGCGCTACACTCTACGACCGCTACAGCCAGGAGCACTACGAGTACGACCCGCGCCACAAGGCGTGGGAGGCTTTCACAAAGCGGGTCAACAACGCAGCTCACCGCGCAGCGAAAAAAAGCATTCAGATTCCCATCACCGATGCACGGCGTGCATTCTACTACATCGCCACCCATCTTTGGGAGTTGGTCGAGGAGTATCTTGCCAATCAACTCATCGGTTCCTTCGTTCCTGCTCCAGACCACCTCCCACAGGCAGGTGGCGAGATTGTTGCCCCGCCTGTGCCTGTCGCTGGTGCTGGCAATGCGACAGAGGATGCCGCACACGCTCAATCCGCCACGGAGGGTGATGAGCATGCCCTATCCAGCGACGGGGACATAACGCCAGAGTTCTTGCACCACTTGCGTTTGCGGGCTATGCGCAAACTGCAAGAGGAGGCAAGAAAGTGGCGCGGATACTGATAGATGGAGGTCAGCCATGAGAGGGTTGCCGCAGTATGATTGGCGATTCAGGCTTGATAAGGTCAAGGAAACATCAGCGTACCGCTTGACGCAAGAGTGGCTGGAAACCGCTCTTGATACGCCCGGTATCTGGCTCCTTATTGGTGAGTCAGGTACGGGCAAAACCTGGGGAGCCGCGGCGTATGCTGAACAACATAGCATTCCCTTCGTGACGCCGCTTGCAAAAGGCTCCGAAAACGCGAACGCACAGCTGCGCTATATTGCTTCTGTTGTACTGCCAGATTATGAGCAGCACCGCAACCCCAATTACGCTCTTTTGGAGTGGTGTTTGGAAACCTACAAACCGCGCTTGATTATCGACGAGGTGAGCCGTCTGCCTCGCGCTACGCTTGACGCCCTGCGCGACCTAACTGACAGAACGCCTGTCAGCATGGTGTGGATCGACACGCCAAAGTTCGAGCAGAAGCTCAAGAACAACTACTACGACACGATTGTCCACCGTATCAACCAGCGATTCAATGTTCCAACTCTCACCACCAGCGACATTGCGCTTGTGGTGGGGCTTGATGGCGAAATCGCAAGATGCTTGCACGAACAAACACGGGGGAATTTCCGCCACCTGACGCGCATCCTCGAAAACTTGCGCGAAATGGAACTTACCGTACCGCTCGTGCAAGCCATTGCGAAGCAGTTCCTTGCAACCTGGGAGGAATGAGCATGAATCAGCAGATCCCAGAGGAGCTTGACTTGGTACTACTCGAGATTATCCCGTGTGGGCGCGCCAGCGCCCGCACGGGGCGGGAACTCGTGAAGCTCATCAGGCAAACACGACCCGACATAAGTTTACCCACCAACGACCCCGCTCGCATCATCCGCCATGCGGTTCAGGGGATGCGCCTTGATCGTGTCCCCATCTGCGCAGACACCCAAAACGGCTACTACCTGCCCACTAACTATCAGCAGGCGTATGCCTACTACAAACAGCTCGTTCACAGGGCAAAAGAGCTCTGGCAGGTTGCCAAGAGCTTCGAGCGCTTCCTCCGCCACTGGAGAGCATACGAGGCGGGGCAGGTAGTCATCAACGAGGAGACGGGACAAGAAGAAGCCCCCTTCGAGTGCATCCCCGAAAAGTATCGCTACATACTGCTTCGTCGTATCGGGGCTTTGGTCTGTCAACAACAAACCCCACACACGCCCACGCCACAACAACAATGCTCCAGTCAACCGTCTGAACAATCCTGCCTGGACGAAATACAGCCGCTCCTAAAGGAAGCAATACGCCTCACCAATGCCTCAATCAAGATGGAGACAACACTCGACATGTACACCGCTACCGTGCGCGCACACCTAATGCGACTCGTAAGTGAGCGACTGCACCACCCGCTCCCGCTCACTTACCTCAAGCGATGCAACATCGATAAACACACTCTTAAGCAGATGCTTCAGTCTGACTACGAAAAGCGAATGCAACTGCTTAAGTCGCAAAAAACTTTGGAGGTTGAATAATGGAACTAAAACTACGCATCTCACGCAAACGATGCGAATGTGATAGCCCCATCCCCCTGCGCTATCAGGGGGTTTGGCTCTGCGCCCGATGCCTAAGGCGTATAGCCTTCTCGCACTCTGATAACATCGTACTGTCGGCGATAGTGCTGTTCTTGCTCCTTGCGCTCTGCATAATCACAATAGCCCTCTTCGCCGACCCCCTCACAAAACCCCAAATTGCAGAATCGCTGGAGGTCATGCCATGAAACAACAATCCCTCGCAAAACGCATAGTCAGCGCAATCAAAGAGATACCCCAAGATCTGTGGGTACTCCTTGAAGACGAATCGCGCCTAATCCCCTCCCTTGACGCCTACATGTATCTCCTATCTCAAATTGGCGACGCCGAAGCCATTTTGTTAGACTGTCATTTCGACAACGGGACAGCAGAAGCTCGCTACCGAGTGCGCATCGGCACACTGACCATCGACACCTTCGCCGTGGCGCGCGCAAGCGAAGTCGACGAGCAAAGCAACCTCGACCCGGCTTCACTTGCGTGCATCCGCGCAATCAGACAGGGCATCCGTCGCATACTCGGTCCCTACTTCCGCGCCGTCCAACCAGACGCTCGCCGTGCCTTGCTTGCCACCGCCCATATCCTCGAAAAGCAAGCAATGCTCACGCGCGAGCACCGCAACGAGATACTCTCTCGCGAGATGGGTAAGCCAATCCGCTCACTCAAAGACCTCGACCTGCCCGAACTCGCCCAAGCCGTGTCCATACTCTCCGTCTACGCCCAGCCTTCCGAACCGTCCAGCCAATATGAGGAGGTTGCTCATGACCCAAGATATTGAAGAAACTGTCGCCGAAGAGCAACTCCTACAACTATTCGGCGCCGACGGTTGGAAGGTTGAATGCGTAAAACCTGTCGGCAAGGCGATCAAGGTGACACTACACCAAGAGTATCCTCAAGACAATAGGTACGAGTCGCTCGCTGTCTATCGCTCGGGCGACAAGTATAAGGTCGAATATGTTGTGGAGTCCCCAAAATATGTCTTCAATGTCAGGATTTTTACAGCGAACGAGCTCGTTATGAATTTTGAGCCATCAGGTGCTGTCCCTGACAATCGCCAGTGATATGCATAGACTAACTGCGCAGGGTTTCGTTCCTCCTTTACCTGCGCGTTAACAGGCGGGGCTATAAGTCCCGCCTGTTTTTAATAATCCAGCCGTACACCAAACCCCAACATCCCCTTTTCGCGCCTCATCAATCGCCCCATAACAGGCAAATCGGAAGGTGTCTGTTATGCCTGCGCAGAGCATACTCGCGCAGGACACCATCGAGCTCCTTCCAATAACTTCACCGCGTGGGCACAAGTCTTTGATGGTGATGTGCTATGCGAATATTGCCTCACGCTTTTTACCAACAAAGAATTTCATAACCGTTCACGGTTAGGAGCATTTTGCCAAAATCGTACCCTTCTTTTGAGTTGGGCTCTTAGCCAAGCTAAATGCTAATTTTGCAAAATTCAGCTTGACAAAGCAGGGAACAATAGGGTATAATAGGGCACACAATACAGCAATGGAGGTAATGGAAATGAGGCTGGAGCAACTAATCGAATCAGCGCTTAATATCATGTGTTCAAGCCCCGCAGTCCTTACTGGTCAGAGCTCCAGATTGTGGAGCCTGACCAGGTGCCCGTCTATATTTTAAAGGAGGTGGCGGCGGATGGATAACCGATATCTCACTGTTAAGGAAACCGCGCAGCGCTTGCGCGTGTCTCCTAGATTGGTCTATAAACTTATTGCGCGAGGGGATATTCGCGCTGTACGAGTGTCCCAAAAGGCAATTCGAATCGCTCTTCAAGAAATAGAGCGATTCGAACGCGAGCGCCTGGAAATGACCAAAATGAATGATGTGTACAAGTCCATCGTGCATTCACTGATAGCCTTGCTTAACCACGAAGATCGCCACATCGGGCGTTCTGCAAGATTAGTGGTGAGACAAATTGGTAAAACTGTCTTGCCTGTCTTAATAGAAACGATTAATGACAAAGAGTCGCCATATCGAACCGGCGCGGCGAGGGCTATTTCATCGATTGTGGACGCTGAAGACGCTGAAGCAATCCCCACATTACTAGAAATGACTCGCGACGAAGACGACGACGTCCGAACTTGGGCTGCTATAGGATTAGGCAAGATTGGCGACCCCCAAGCCGTGCCTGCTTTGATAGAAACGCTCAAGGATAGCAGTAACGAGGTTCGCCGAGCTTCAGCCGAGGCGTTGGGCGCAATCGGCGACCCCCAAGCCGTACCCGCCTTGATTGAAGTCCTCAAGGATGAGAATAGTTTGGTTCGCGGGTATTCGGCAAAAGCGTTGGGCGCAATAGGCGACCCCCAAGCCGTACCCGCCTTGATTGAAGCCATCAAGGATACCAGTAAGGATATTCGTCAAGAGGCTGCGGAATCGCTTGTAAGAATTGGCAAGCCCGCGCTGCCTGCACTAACGGAAGCAATTGGCACTGCAGATCCAAAGACTCGATATTATTTGTATCAGGTGCGGTCAAAAATCAAAAGAGACCACCATCAATAACAAAATCCCGTCGATTATGCCCTCGTCAAGCCCTCTGATCCGCCGTCAGGGGGCTTGACTTTTCAGTTAAGTTCAGGTATAATATCTCTGCAACCCCTCCATCTAAATTCTTTGCAACCCCTCCACCTACCCTCCTTACCACCTCGAGCACCATGAGAGCCAGAATCCTCGCCTACTACGACAAGTCCGCCAAACCGCTCTACCTCGTTGATTGGTGGACAGAATCGTTCGTCGCCACCCGTGAGGTCGGCGCATCAGTCTACAATAACTTCGACCGCCGACCACAAGAGATCCCGCTCCTGCGCGACCACCTGCCAGGCGAGGCGTTGGGCTGGGTCAAGTCGCTCCAGAATCTTGATGATGGTCTCTATGCTGAAATCGAACTCAACGAGCGCGGGCAGGAACTCCTGAAAGATGACACATACCGCTATGTCAGCCCAAGCCTCGCAAACGGCATCACACTTTTGACTGGCGAAACACTCGAAGGTTGGCACTTGATAGAGGTCTCGCTTACCAACCTCCCACGCCAGTTTGGCGAGTCCTACATCGCAGAGCTTGGCGACACACAAGAAGCAAGTGTCTATATCTACCTCTCACGCCCAGCGCGCGTTGCCACTAATGCATTTGTCCCGCTCGGTGCTGTGCCTTTCCGCCGTGGACCACTGATAGAAGACGAAGACTGGGATGCCAACGACGCAATAGAACGCATCCGCAAATGGGCATCCTCAGACGGCTCTGGCGATAAAGACACAATCGACTGGTCAAAATACAGGCAGGCATTTGCATGGTATAATACAGACGACCCCCAAAACTTCGGCTCCTACAAACTTCCCCACCATGATGTCCGCAACGGGCAACTGTATGTCCATAAGCGTGGCGTCATCGCGGCAGCCGCAGCCCTGCAGGGCGCGCGAGGCGGCGTGGACATCCCCGAAGCGGACATAGACGCTGTCAAACAACATATTGCCTCGCACTACCACCAGTGGGGCGAGAAGGCTCCATGGGAACGCAACGAGGCAAATAGGAGGCACACCATGGAAAACATCACACTCACACAAGAGCAACTTACCGTAGCGCTTAGCCAAGCAATCCAGCCACTCGCACAAGAGATCAAGCAAATCAAGCACATGCTGGATCGAGCTGACGAGGAGCGCAAGGCAAACGAATTGGCGCGCCTCGCACATGATATCAAAATGCAGATCCTCTCATGGCGCTACGGCGATGACCAATCGCAATCGATCCCGCCCAAAGTCGCCGAATCGTTCGCCTACCTACTCGCGCGCATGGACGAAGAAGAGCGCAAAGAACTCCTGCAGTTCCTGCGAGCCAACCCGCCTATCACCGTCCCGCTCGCCCAATCAGCGCAACCCAGCACGCCCAGCACCGACCCTCTTACGCCCATCCAAGCGCACTACGCAAAAATTCTGGGCGTCAGCCCTGAAGACTACATCAAATACAACAGGAGGGACAACTAATGCCGGCTCTCACCAGTGATTTCCCGCGCCCCAAGCATAATCTGTCACTCAAAACCTACCCCGTTGCACCCAACACAACCATCTATGCAGGCGCGATCGTGGCGATAATCACATCGGGCACGAATACCGGCACGGTCGTACCAGCCTCAGACACAACCAACCGTCGAGTGGTCGGCGTCGCCACGCGCCCGCCGAAGGATGGAACCGTCGAGGTGGAAACGAATAAGGTTTTTGAGTTCAGCGTCTCAGGCACCATCACAAAAGCCAACATTGGGCAACCCGTGTACGCCATCGATGATAACACCGTCGCCCTCTCTACCACGAACTCTGTCAAAGTCGGCTACCTCGTCGATATCGTCGGCAATAAGGCGTGGGTCTATGTGCCCGCACCGGGAATGTAAGGAGGCAAAACCATGTTAGACATCATGCGACTCACCGCCATCTACGAAAGCGTGCGCGCCCTCTTTCTAAGCATCTACGAGCAGGAACTGCCAGCTTACCGAGATATCGCAATGGAAGTCCAATCCAGCACGCAAACCGAAGTCCACAACTGGCTCGGCGCAATCCCCACCATGCGCGAATGGGTCTCCGAGCGCATCATCGATAAGCTGAGCGCCTTCGAGTACGTCGTGCCAAATCAGGATTGGGCAAACACCATCGAGATCCCCCGTAACGCCATCGAAGACGACAGGATTGGACTCTACAGCAAACTCATAATCACAATGGCGCGCGAGGCGCGCAACCACCCCACCCGACTCGCATATCAAATCTTTCAAGACAACCCAACCTGCTACGACGGCAAGCCCTTCTTCGCAACCGACCACTCCGAGGGACAATCGGGCAACCAATCCAATCTCATCACAGGCACCGGGAACTCCCTCGCCAACCTCATTGCCGACCTCGACACCGCAGACGCACGATTCGCTGAATTCAAAAATGACCGCGGCGAACCCATAATGGTCTCAGGCGCACCGCTCCGAGTCACCCATGTGATGACCCCGCCCGGACTCAAAGCACAGTTCGAAACCATCGCCAACGCCCAGATGATCCAAAACACCACCAACAAATGGGCAGGAAGACTGGGCGTAATCGTGAACCCCTACCTCACCGACACCAACGACTGGTTCGCTCTCGACCTCAGCCACGACTTCAAACCTATCCTCGTTCAAATTCGTCGCCCCGCTACCTTCTCCGAATTCTCCAGCGTCGCTGCCGAACACGAACTCTTCCACAATAAGCGATTCTTGATTGGCGTCGACGCACGCTACGCCGTCAAGCCAGCGTTCTGGCAGACCGCCATCAAGGTCGTCAACGCCTAATGGCATGAATCACAACGAACTCCTCAATAGGCTCCGTAAGAAGGCACAGTCCAACCCTGTCGGCGCGCTCCAGTACGCACTGGAATACGACCGACTGCACGGCACAAACCTTGCCAAGCAACTCCTAAGCCCCGACAGGAATGCCAAAGAAAAACCACAGCCTGCGGAATCACTCCAACCCCCAAAGCGCAAGCGCGGTAAAAAATGAACCTCCTGCGCAGGCTTCTATCCCGCCGCAACCAACACCAGAACATCGGCGAGCCTCTCTCCGTGCCGGGCGCATACTCTGCGTCCGGCATCTTCTCGCACCTCGGCGAGTATAACCCCGAACTCAAACCCCCGCGCCTCTACAAAATCATCGACCAGATGCGCAACAACTCGCGCATCGCCGCTCTTGAGCATATCCTCACCCTCCCTGTCGTCTCCACAATATGGGAAATCCGCCCGCCCGATAATGCCTCATCCCTCGCACAGCGCGCCAGCAATGAACTCAACACGAACCTATTTCGCGATGCCAACAAAACCCTCTACGAACTCATCAGACTCGGCATTTTAGCGCGACTGTATGGCGTGCGATTCGTGGAGCCGGTCTGGGATATAAAAGACGACCTCGCCTGGATCCAAGACTACATCGATCTACACCCCAACACCTACTTCAAGTTCGAGGTCGACGAGCGCGGCAGACTCACCGCGCTCATCCAACTCTCCTCTCGCCCCAACCAATCAACCACAACCGAAATCCGAGTCCCTGCAGACCGCCTCATCCGCTTCACCTGGCGCGAGGAAGGGGGCAACTTCCTCGGCTATCCCGACCTGCGCTCCCTCTACGCCGACTGGTACCGACTTGAAACCATCTACACAATCCTCCAAATCGCATCCGAGCGCGCGGGGGTAGGAGCATGGCAAGCCCGCATCCCGCGCGACCTCTGGGATAACCCACAGTTCGTTGACCAACTCAAGTCCATCCTGCGCGAAATCCGTACCAGCAAAGCGGGCGCACTAGTCGTGCCAGATGGCGTCGCCATCGAAGTCCTCAAAGCCGTCCAAGAGCAGGGCATGGAAACAATACTGAAACTCGTGGATAAGTACGAGACCAACCTCGCCACGGGCATCCTCGCCAACATCCTTCAACTCGGCATGCGCGATGTCGGCACACAAGCGCTGGGCAGCGTGCTGTTCGAACTCTACCTCTACCAGCTGAATCAAACCGCACGCTGGATTGCCAACACGCTCCAACGACAACTCATCAATCGCTGGCTCGCCTACAACTATCCGCAACTCCCCCCCAACCAGCGACCCACCCTCCATTATGCCGATCTCCGCATCTTACTCAAGCGCGAAGCCGTCGTGGATGTCATCAGCAAGGCAATCCAGTCAGGAACAATCACCGCTGAGCCAATCACCGAAGACTACATTCGAGACCTGCTCGGCTTGCCACCTCTACCCCAATCCCCCACCACCGAACAACCGCTCTCACGATTTTTGCAAAACCAAACACCCCCCACCCCCTACAAACTCGCACGTGCCAACTCCTTCGAAGCAACCATCAAGTCCCACATGCAACAGATACTCGCCTCCATCCAGCCACAACTCGAATCGACACTAAAGGCGATCCGTTCCGCCGACCCCGCACAGCAATCGCTCCTGATCGCTCAACTCAACAGCCTCACCATCCCACTCCAAGATCGATATGCAGAGCTCATTTATGACTGGCTCGTCAGGTTCGCTGTCGAGGCAAGGCGCAAACTCAAGCAAGAACTGAATCTCGACATCGATCCTGCACTCCTGCCACCGCCTCTCCAAACTTGGCTCCAAGTGCGCGCCCACACCCTCGCCCGCGACCACTACGAACACCTACGCGCCGAACTCATCTATAACACGCTCGACCTCGCACTCGCCGACAGTACCATCCCCGACATCGCAGGGCTAACGCGCACCATCACCAACAACCGCCTGAGCGACCTCGCCAAAGACTTGCCCAAAGTGGGGCAATCGCTTATACAAAAAATCAATACCAACTTGGAGAATCTTGCAAGATGAAACGCTTGCGTTCTCCTATTCCGTGGACGGGTGGAAAACGCCCTGCACTCAAGGATATTCTCCCACATATACCCATCCACCACACTTATGTCGAGGTCTTCGGGGGTTCAGCGCAAGTATTGTTCGCCAAGCCACCCTCGCCAGTCGAGGTCTACAACGACACCCATAGCGGGGTGGTCAATTTCTTTCGTGTCCTGCGCAATCCTGAGCAGTTCCGTGAGTTCCTGCGACTGGTGAGCTTGACGCCCTTTAGTCGTGAAGAGTACGAATTCTGCAAAAAGACCTGGCACGATTGCACGGATTCGGTCGAGCGTGCCTATCGGTGGTTTGTCGTTGCACGACAGAGCTACCATGGTAGATTTGGCAAGGCATTTTCGTATTCGATACGACATTCAGTCAGAGGGATGGCAAAAAATGTATCTGCTTATCTTTCGTCCATCGATCTGCTTCCTGAAGTCCATGAGCGTATCATGCGAGTGATTATCGAACACGATGACTTCCGACGCATTATCCCTCGCTATGACACGCCTGAAACTTTCTTCTACTGCGACCCGCCGTATGTGCCAGGCACATATTCAGGACGATTGTACCAATACGAGATGACGATAGAAGACCACCAGGACTTAGTCAAAATACTACTCAACATAAAGGGCATGGCTCTACTAAGCGGGATCCCTAATCCTGTATATGAACCTCTTGAGCTGGCGGGTTGGAAGCGAGTGGATAAAGTAGTTCAAGCAAAGTTATGGAAGCGCGCAACAAGGCTATATAAAGACTCCCCTAAAGAAACACGAATCGATTCACTCTGGATTTCGCCCAACGCACTGGCAAAATTGCAAAATCCCCCCTAACCCCCTCCCCGTTGACGGGCAGGGCTGGGGTGGGGCTGGAAGCATTTTGCAAAATCCCCCCTAACCCCCTCCCCGTTGACGGGCAGGGTCAGGGTGGGGTCTCCCT
>FWWL01008679.1_pt1 | contig 12908 bp, 17 predicted proteins | sample 2228331 | NCBI WGS metagenome assembly FWWL01 (sample SAMEA103939775, study PRJEB20133) | metagenome | reverse complement strand
ATTCTAATTCTGAACCAAAGCGAGGAGGAACAAGATGGCGACCGTGTACTACGATAACGACGCAAGCCTTGAAATCCTGAAAGGAAAAAAGATAGCCATACTGGGTTATGGAAGCCAGGGACACGCTCACGCGCTGAACCTCAGAGACAGCGGTCTGGAAGTAATAGTGGGGCTTCCGCCCGACAGTAGGTCAAGGGAGAAGGCTATAAAAGATGGCTTTACCGTTTTAACACCCTCCGAAGCGAGCAAAGAGGCGGACATAATAATGTTTCTGACGCCGGACACGGTCCAACCCCAGATATACAAAGAGTGCGTAGAACCCAACTTAAACAGCTCCAAGACTATAGCCTTTGCCCACGGTTTTAACATACACTTTAAGCAGATAGTCCCTCCCAAGGATGTGGACGTCTTTATGGTTGCTCCCAAGGGACCGGGGCATCTGGTAAGGTGGATGTACGAGGAGGGTAAGGGTGTGCCAGCCCTCGTAGCGGTATACCAAGATGCAAGCGGACAGTGTAAGGAAAAGGCGCTGGCTTATGCCAAGGGTATAGGTTGCACCAGGGCGGGGGTGATAGAGACCACCTTTAAGGAGGAGACGGAGACAGACCTCTTTGGGGAGCAGATGGTCCTCTGCGGAGGTGCCACAGCCCTGATAAAGGCGGGCTTTGAAACTCTGGTGGAGGCAGGATACCAGCCGGAGGTTGCTTACTTTGAGTGCTTGCACGAGCTAAAGCTCATCGTAGATTTAATCTACCAATACGGTATAGCGGGCATGAGGTATTCCATATCCGACACAGCCAAATACGGAGATGTGACCAGGGGAGAAAGGATATACGAGCAGGTAAAGCCCCTTATGAAAAAAGCGCTGGAGGAGATTCAAAAGGGAGAGTTTGCGCGCGAGTGGGTGCTGGAAAACCAAGCGGGCAGACCCGTCTTTAACGCCCTTTTGGAGAGGGACAGGCATCACCTCATAGAAAAGGTGGGTGAAGAGCTTAGGAAGATGATGCCCTGGATAACATCCAAGGAGCTCAAATGAATCTGACCAAGAGAAGAGAGGCCCTTAAAAAGATATACGCTCCAGTGGGTGTGGTCCTATACAGGCTACACCTTCCCCCCAACCTCATAACTTCCCTGTCCGTCATAATGGGCATGCTTTCTGCATACTTCTTCTACCACGGAAAGCTTTTAACCGCCGTGTCCTTTCTGATTATGTCGGGCATCTTTGACCTGGCGGATGGCATGGTAGCCCGTATGTCCGACAGGGCTTCCAAGTTCGGGGCGGTTTTTGATTGGCTTGCGGACAAATGGGTGGATGGCTTTGTCCTGGGAATGGTGGGATACCTCTACGCCGGACCTCTGACTACCATAACGGTGATAACCGCCTCCATGCTCCACTCTTTCATAAAGCCCGTAGTGTATGCGGAGATAGGCTACCAAGAGCGTCAAAAGGGCAAGATAGAGGACCCCCTGGAGGGTGTGGGCTTTTTCGGAAGACCGGAGACACACATAACCCTTATCCTTTTTACCATCCTTGAAAGGTTTCACGCACCGGTGGGCTTGGAGCTCGGTATAAAGCTTATAGCCCTTCTGACCCTGGCATCCCTCTTTATGAGGATACTGTACCTTTACAAACACTACAGGAGGGAATATGACTAAGAGACCATACGTGATAATCGTGTCCGAGGTCAGCGTGGACGGTAAGCTTACCCTCTACAGGGGAGCATCCAGCAAGGAGCTCATGAGCCTTATGGACCACGAAGCCTATGTCTACCTGCATGAGATAAGGGCTAAGGTGGACGGTATAATGGTAGGGTGTGAGACGGTCAGGACGGACAACCCAAGCCTGACTGTCAGGTATGCCAAAGGCAAAAACCCGGTGCGTGTCATCCCATGCTCTACTGCCAACGTCCCTACCGATGCCAACATCTTCTCTCCTGACGCTCCCACCATCATAGTCACCACGACCAGGGCACCCCAAGAGAGGGTTGAGAAGATAAAGTCCGTGGGAGCGGAGGTTTGGGTAGTGGGTGAGGATCTGGTGGACTTTGACGCACTGATGCCCCTGCTCGTAGACAGAGGGATAAACAGCCTTATGGTGGAGGGTGGCTCTTCCATAAACTGGGAGTTCGTCAAAAGGGGCTTTGTGGACGAGATAAGGCTCATACACATTCCGGTGATAGTAGGTGGTGAGAACGTGCCTACGCTGGTAGGAGGTGAGGGCTTTAAGAGCCTTAAAAACCTCCTCAACCTACGCCTGAGGTCCCACTTTAAAAGAGGCCATCACCTCATCACCGAGTGGGAAGTGATCAGGTAGGTATGACCTTGTAGAAGCGTTTTTTACCCACTTGGATTTTTAGCTCTCGTTGGACCTCAATCTCTTGGTTGGGGTCCGTTATCTTCACACCGTCTATTTTTAGCCCACCGCCTTCTATCACCCTCCTTGCGGAGTTTTTGGAGCTTTCCATGCCCAGCTCATACAAAAACTCGTAAGCCTTTCTTTTAAAGCCCTTTGGGACGTTGATAACAGAAGCATCTTCGGGAAACTCCCTCTTGGAAAAAGTTTTCTCAAAGAACTCCAAAGCCCTGTCCGCACCCTCCTTTGAGTGATACCTGCTCACCAGATAATGCGCAAGCCTTTTCTTTGCGGTCATGGGATGAAGCTCTTTGAGCCTTTGCATCTCCTCTTCCGTGTAGTCTGTAAGCAATGTGTAGTATTCCCACATAAGCTCATCCGATATGGACATGATTTTGCCAAACATCTCGTTGGGCTCTTCCGTTATGCCTATGTAGTTTCCGTAGGACTTGGACATCTTTTTTACACCGTCCAAGCCCACCAACAGGGGTAGGGTTATGCACACCTGCGGTTCTTGTCCGTAATCCCTTTGGAGGTCCCTTCCCACAAGCAGGTTGAACTTTTGGTCCGTCCCACCCAGCTCCACATCTGCTTTGAGAACCACCGAGTCGTAGCCCTGAAGGAGTGGGTAGATAAACTCGTGTATGTGTATGGGTATGCCTTCCTTGAAGCGTTTGGAAAAGTCATCCCTCTCCAACATACGGGCGACCGTATACTTGGCGCAGAGCCTTATTATCCCTTCCGTTCCTAAGCTTGAGAGCCAAGAGCTGTTAAAGACTATGTTGGTCTTCTGTGGGTCAAGCACCTTAAAAACTTGGTGTTCGTAGGTCTTGGCGTTTTCAAGGACCTGCTCCCTGGTCAAGGGCGGTCTGGTCTCCGTCCTTCCCGTAGGGTCTCCTATCATGGCTGTAAAGTCTCCTATGACAAAGTAAACCTCGTGCCCCAGCTGTTGGAAGGTCCTGAGCTTTTGCAGAAGGACCGTGTGTCCCAGATGGAGGTCCGGAGCGGTAGGGTCAAAGCCCGCTTTTACGCGAAGCGGTCCTCCCTCTTTGAGCTTTTTTAAGAGTTCCTCTTCCTCTATGATTTCAACCGTTCCCCTTTTGATGAGCCTGAGCTGTTCCTCCGGAGACATCATGGAATGAGTATTTTAAGGCATTTCTTGTGAGATTACTCCTGAGCTGTCCGCACGCACCAAAGACTTCCAAACCCTTGCTTATCCTTATGAAGGCGGACACACCCGCCGACCACAGGACCCTTTGGAACTCCAAAACCCTCTCCATGGATGGTCTTCTGAAGGGTAGGCTGGGGTCCGGGTTGAAGGGTATGAGGTTTACCTTGAACTTCCCCTTATGTTTGCCTATGAGCCTCACAAGACACATGGCGTCCCGAGGTGTATCGTTAACACCCTCCAGCAGGACATACTCAAGCATAATCCTCCTGCCCGGCGGGTAGGGAAACTCTTTAAGGACACTAAAGAGCTCCTCAAGGGTGTTGGTCTTGGAAAGTGGCATGAGCTGGGTCCTTAGCTCTTGGGTTGTGGCGTTTATGGAAACAGCCAAGTTGAGCTCTCTCATGAGAGGGTCTTGAGCCATCCTTAAAAGCTGTGGAATTATACCGCTGGTGGATATGCTTAACCTCCTCTTGGAGATGTCCAGACCCCAAGGACTCACTATTATCTGGACCGCCTTTCTCACGTTTTCGTAATTAGCCAGAGGCTCACCCATGCCCATAAAGACCACGTTCCTTATCCTCTCTTGTGTGTCCTTCTGAACCTGCATAAACTGGTCCAGTATCTCATCGGTCCTGAGGTTTCTGATAAGACCGTCAAGGGCTGTGGCGCAGAACTTACAGCCAACCGCACACCCTATCTGGGAGGACACGCACAGGGTAAGATGGTCCCTTTCCCTTATGAGCACCGTTTCCACCAGATGACCGTCCTGCGTCCTGAATAGGTATTTTACCGAGTCCGTAGCCGGGACCTTTGAGACGGGCTCAAGCACATGCATGCGGTAGCTCTCTTTGAGCCTCCTGCGTAGCTCTTTGGACAGGTTGGTCATCTTCTCAAAATCGCTCTCAAACCTCTTGTAAAGCCAGTTTAGGACCTGGTCCGCGCGGTAGTCCTCAATCCCCATGAGCTTAAACTCATCCCTGAGCTCCTCTCTGGTATAGCGGAGTAAGGAGTTCATAGGAGAATAGTTTAGGCTTCCTCCCTATTGGGACAAGCCCTAAAAAACTTGACACCATCGCCCCACTCTTACCTTATAATTTGAGAAAAAATCAAGAGGTGTAAAAGGCATGATGGACGTGTTCTTTATTGAGAGGGACCCTTACGCACCTATAAGGCATTGCTACCCCGTATCTAACGTGCTCTACCACACCAAGAGCGAGTATCAGGAGATAATGGTCATTGAGTCGCCCCATTTTGGCAAGGTTCTCATCCTTGACGGGGTCGCCCAGTGCGATGAGAGGTTTGAGTACATCTACCATGAGTTCATGGCTCACGTGCCCTTATGCGCCCACCCAAACCCGGAGGACGTGCTCATAATAGGGGGCGGAGACGGAGGGGTCCTCAGGGAAGTGCTCAAACACCCTCAGGTAAAGCGTGCGGTCCTGGTGGATATAGACAGGGAAGTTATAGAGACTTCCAAGAGGTTCTTCCCCAGTATGTCCGTAGCCTTTGAAGACCCAAGAGCCATCATCCTCAACGAGGACGGCTACAAATACATACAGGATTACGAGAGAGAGTTTGACGTCATCATAGTGGACTCTACGGACCCTGTGGGCTTTGCCCATGTGCTTACTACGGAGGAGTTTTTCAACTACGTTTTCAGAGCCCTAAAGGATGACGGCATATACGTAGGTCAGACCGAATCACTGCACTACCATATAGAGATAGTCAGGAGGATACAGAGGTCCTTGAGAAAGGTCTTTCCCATGGTGGACCTCTACACCGCAGTAATACCCGGTTATGCTGGCTACTGGTGGACCATGTCCATAGCCTCCAAGAAACATCCCGTGAGAGAACCCATAAGGGAAGTGCCTTCTCCCACCAAGCTTTACTCTGCGGAGCTACACAGGCATGCCTTCTTACCGGATGGCTTTTACCAGAAGGTTCTCTCGGGTGAATACAACCCGTGAGTTTTATGGTATAATTTTTAGCTTGTTAAAAACTTTGAGGAGAAGTGAGGATGAAGACATACAGGGTAAGACCGGAGGATGTGGTCAGAGAGTGGTACGTGGTGGATGCCAGGGGCAAGACTCTGGGAAGGTTGGCTTCACAGATAGCCAAGATACTGAGGGGCAAGCACAAGCCCTACTACCAGCCCGATGTGGACTGCGGTGATTTTGTGATAGTTCTCAACGCCAAGGACGTGCTCGCAACGGGGAAAAAGCTTGAAAACAAGAAGTATTACTTTCACAGCAATTACCCGGGCGGTCTCAAAGAAAGAAGTCTTAAATGGATGCTGGAGAATAAGCCCGAGGAGGTCATAAGGCTTGCGGTAAGGAGGATGCTTCCCAAGAACAGGCTTGGACACAGGATGCTCAAGAGGCTCAAAGTATACGCGGGAAGTGAGCATCCCCATCAAGCCCAACAACCCAAAGTGCTGGAGGTTCAAGCATGATAAAGACCTTAAGGGACTTTAAGATAGGCTTTGATAACTCCTTCTACGGAACGGGAAGGAGGAAGGAAAGCATCGCACGTGTGTGGCTCGTGAGAGGCACGGATAAGCAGATAGTCAAGTCCAAGGACAGCGGTAAGGAGTCTGACCTCAGGGAGTATGTCCAGAGGGAGACCCTTTACCAGAAGGTCCTGCTACCCTTAAAGCTGACCGGTCTTGAGGACAGGTTCGGCATATATGCTACCGTAGAAGGCGGTGGCGTATCGGGGCAGGCTCAAGCCATCATGTATGGCATAGCCAAAGCCCTCCTCAAGTATAACCCCGACCTGAGGGCTACCCTCAAAAAGGTCGGGCTCCTAACCAGGGATGCAAGGGAGAAGGAGAGGAAGAAGTACGGTCTGATGAAGGCGCGTAAAGGCTATAGATGGAGCAAGCGCTGAGGGTTTGCATCTTTGGTGCTACAGGATACACCGGCGTAGAGCTTCTGCGCCTCCTTTTGAACCATCCCCATGTTAGGATAACATCTTTGACTTCCCAGACTTATGCGGGCAAAAAGCTTAGGCAAGTCCTGCCCTTTGTAGACCCTGACCTAACCCTTGAAGAAGAACCCTCCGAGGACTTTGACTTAGCCTTTCTGTGTCTTCCCCACGAGGCATCGCTGGAGCTCGTCCCAAAACTTCTCAAACAGGGCAAGAAGGTTATAGACCTCTCCGGCGCTTACAGGATAAGCAAACCCCATGCCTATCCGGAGTTCTACCGCTTTGAGCATAAACACCCAGAACTCTTAAAAAGGGCGGTCTATGGGCTTCCCGAGGTGTTCAGGGAGGATATAAAGAGGGCAGAGCTCATAGCAAACCCGGGCTGTTATCCCACCGCCACCATTCTGGCTCTTTACCCGCTCCTCAAGGAAGGCATATTAACGGACAAAGTCTTCGTGGACGGTGTGTCGGGTGTGTCGGGTGCGGGCAGGAAGACCGCCCAGAGGTTTCACTTTCCGGAGATGACGGAGAGCGCTTTTGCTTACTCCGTAGACAAGCACAGACACACGCCGGAGATGGAGGATGTCATAAAGAGGATATCGGGCAGGGATGTAAGGGTCAGGTTCACCCCTAAGGTGGTCCCCATGTCAAGGGGTATGGTATGCACCATCACCGTAGAGTGCGAAAGGCTGGACCTTTGGGAGCTGTATACGGAAACTTACAAAAAGGAGCCCTTTGTAAGGGTCTTGAGGGAACCTCCCATGACTAAGCATGTCTTGGGGACAAACCTCTGCATGCTCTACCCTCATTACGACGAAAGGTTGGGGCTTGCGGTGGTGGTCGGCGTCATTGACAATCTTGGCAAGGGGGCTTCTTCCCAGGCTGTGCAGAACATGAACATACTGATGGGGATAGGGGAAGATACGGCGCTCAAAGACTTACCCCTCTTTCCCTAAGAGCTGAGCTCTTTTCGTATTATATCCAGCAGAGCCAAGAGGGTGTTTTTTACGCTCTCCTTGTCAACGGCGGAAACGGGTAGGACAGGGATGCCCTCCTCCTCGTCTATGTCCAAGGCGGTTGCCACATCGCTCGGTGACCATGCGTTGGGTAGGTCCTGCTTGTTGGCACCTACCACTATGGGAACGGGGAAGCGCGACTGGAAGAAGTTTATGATCCTGCGGGCTTCGTGGAAGGTGGAAGGTTCGGTGCTGTCTACCAAGATGATTATACCCAGAGCGCCCTCACCCAGTATTTCCCACATAAAGTCAAACCGAGACTGCCCCGGTGTTCCAAAGAGGTAAAGCTCGTGCTCATCGTCTATCCTTATCTTACCAAAATCCATGGCAACGGTGGTGTAATCCTTGACCCCCTTCTCTCCTGCCGCCTGCGTCCTCCTTTCTGTTTTAACGGTCTTTATCTCGCTGACCGTGTTTATAAACTGTGTTTTTCCAGCGGCAAAGGGTCCTGCAACGACGATCTTTATCTTCTTTATAACTCCCATCTCACAAGCCCCTTATCCTCTCTATAATTCTGGCGAGGAGCTCCATGGTTATGGAAGGCTTTTGTTGCTTTTCTCTCCTCTTCCTGCGTATGGCGCCTATGGCTAAGAGGGCGTAAAGGGTTCGGTCAACGGACAACCTGTCAAGGTTGGCTTCCATCCTTATGTCCGCAACAGTCTTACTGCCGTTGACGAGCTCGTAAACGGTCATCTCTTGAGGTGTCAGTTTAGCCTTTTCCACCTTCTCGTTTGCATCAGGGGTCTTCTCAAACAGGAGCATGTCGTCGGAGATGCGCCTTTCTACCTCCTCGGGGGTGAGAGTCCTACTCGCTATGAAAATAAGCTCCTCTATGGGATACTTGACGGGCACATCCTGGCTATACTCTATGAACCCCGGCGTGAAGGAGAAGGTTCCCTGCTTGCTTGAGAGCTTGGTTATGAGGAACTTCTCCAGAGTTTTTGGAAGGACGTCCTTGCTTATCCTGAGCTTGGAGAGCATCTGTTCAAAGTTTCTCTCCGCGTACACCCTGAATATCCTGTCTATGGGTCTTGAGAAGACTATTTCTCCGTCCTTGACGTAATACACAACCATTATGTCCTTCCAGTCAACCACCAGTATTCCGCTCTTCCTATCCTTGGCGAGCACCTGGAATATGTCAACAAAGTTAAAAGTGCTTAGGTCACCAGTCAGTGCCATACGCTTCCTCTTATATCATACTTTTGAGTTTGTCCTGGGTTTTCCTTATCTCCATAAGGATTAAACCGAGCTTTGCGTTGTTGTCCGCAAGGACTACCAGAACTGCTTCCTGCCCTATACCGGTGAGGACCACGTAACCGTTCTGCCCCTTTATGGTCACCTGTTCCAAAAGCCCCTTGTGGAGCTCTTCAGACACTCTCTCACCCAGCGACAGGATGGCAGCGCTCATGGCCGCTATTCTATCCTCTTCCATACCGGGCTTTAACACGGAAGATACCGGTAGCCCATCCGCAGACACCAGAGAAGCACCCTCCAAGCCTGTGTTCTTGATAAGCTCTTGAAGGACCTGCGTATACCTGTCCATCTTTCCCTCCTTATGCTTACTTGATTAAATATTATATCCCAAAAATCAAACGGTCGTACATAAAGCCTATAGAGGTTGAGAGCAAGAACCAGCAGGTTGCGTACAGCAGAACGAGCCTTTTGGGTAAAAAGCCCATGGTCGCAAGTATGGTAGGAAGGCATATCCCACTGCTTGCAAGCATAAAGGTCAGAGCATTGCCCTGAGTAAAGCCTACCTGCATTAGAGCCTTTGCTATGGGAACATCTTCACCGGAGCATACATAGATAGGTATAGAGATTAAAGATATGAGGGGATAGGAGAGTAAGGTCCCCGATACGTATCTGACCAACTCGGGAGGTGTGCCAATGCGGATGATGGTGGCTATGATTATGCCCAAGAGGATATACTTACCCAGGAGCTTGATGTTTGATGAGAAGGATTTTAAAAACAGTGTGTGCTTACTTGTCCCATCCTCACGGTGGGACATACTCAGAGCTGGGGGTTTCCTAAATAAGAAATGTATAGAATAAGCCACAATCAGGGCAAAGGCAAAGGTTCCTAAGGTTCTAACCAGGGCCATCTTCCAACCGAATAGACCGTAGGTAAGGATGATGGTCGCGGGCGATACTATGGGAGCAACCATAAGAAAGGAAACGACGGGTGCATAGGACCTGCTCCAGCTGTTTATCATCAACGCCACGGGCAACATGGAGCAGGAACACACGGGAAGGACACCTCCCAACATGCCCGTTAGCACGGGAGCCAAAAAGGGTCTTACCATAAGCTTATGAAACCACGAGAAGCTCACATAAGCCTGTATGAAGCTTGTTATAAAGAGGGCGAGCAGAAAGTAGGGTAGTATGTCCAACAGGTAGTCAAGAAAGACACGGAAAAACTCCCAGATAAAGCTCATACTCTTTACTATACTTCCATGTATACTATTTTCCATGGTTAAAAGTCAGCCTATCCAGCCCTTTCTCAAGGGTTATGCCCCTTTGGTGATTTCCTTTATCCTCTGGCTGGGGGTTATCATAGTAGGGCTTTTCCACATGGAAGAGAGGGGCTTTCTCTTCTACACAGCCCTCGCTGTTTCCAGCTTAGCCTTCATCCTTGCACTCCTTGACTTCTTTGTAAGAGCTTTGAGGGAACTTCTGGAGGACTACAGAAGGCGCAAAAGCGTGTTGGGGCTTTTTTATGACTTTTTCTCATCCATCAAGCTTGCGGTCTTCATAATGATAGCCCTTGGCATACTCTCCATGCTGGGCTCTACCTATATACAGCAAAACCAACCTATAGAGTTTTACTTGGACAGGTTCGGTGCGGACCTGGGGCTTTGGTTCTGGAAGCTTTGGCTCACGGATGTGTTCAGCTCATGGTATTACATAGCTTTTATAATCCTCCTTGCGGTAAACCTGATAGTTTGCTCCATAAAGAGGCTTCCTAGGGTGTGGGTCTCCACCTTTACCAAGGAGAGGTTTCAAAGGCTGGACGAACACATGCAAAAACACCTAAAGCCCATAGAAATCCATGCAAAGGTAAGTCCGGACAGGCTCGGTGCTTTTTTGAACCGTCTGGGTTTTAAAGTCTACGTGCAAGAAGAAGGAGACAGGGTCTACATGTATGGAGAGAAGGGTAGGTATTCGCGCCTGGGTGTCTACATCGTCCACATAGGACTTCTGGTCATAATGGCGGGGGCTCTCTTGGATGCGCTCACGGGTATAAGGGGGACGGTTATAGTGGTGGAGGGTTCCAAGAGCGATGTGCTACGAGACACGTCAAGGAACAAAGCCTATCAACTACCTTTTCAGATACAGGTGGACAAGTTTTACATCATCACCTACGAAGAGGAGGCAAGGCGGAAGGGTAAAAAGGTGGACCTCTCCATAAAGGACGCGGTAGCAAGCTTTGAAAGCGACCTTAGGATAATAGAAAACGGCGTTGAGGTGGCAAAGGGCGGGACTGCTGTGAACTCTCCCTTTGATTACAAGGGCTACAGGATATTTCAGGCTACCTACGGGCTGACCGGGGAGGTGGGAAAGGTCAAGCTGGCTGTCTTTGACAGGGAAAGGCTATCAAAAGAGAAGGACCCCAAGTCCGCCTTCATGGGTGATTTGGAAGTAGTAAACGGAAAGGTTGCGGAGTTCAAGGATATGCTCATAGCCATAGACCGTTCCACCATAAACATAGAGGACGAAAACAAGGGCATGCAGGGTGAGCTAAAGCCCGCAGTGATGCTCAAGGTCCTCAAAGACCGCAACTCTCACGATGTTCCTGTGGTTTACTCTCCCGAGCTTACCACCTTGGCTTACTTCCAACTACAGAAACTTAGAGACTTTCCTTACATATTCTTCATGGTAGAGGCAGAACCCCAATACTTTAGCGGATTACAGGTCTCTAAAAAGCCCGGCACGTGGGTCATATGGCTGGGTTCCATACTTGTGGTAGGGGGGATGCTCCTGGCTTTCTACACCGTTCACAGGAAGGTATGGGTAAGGCTGGAAGGTGGCAAGATGTTGGTTGCCTTTTGGTCTCACAAGCTCAAGGAAGAGTTTAAGAAGAGCTTTATAAGAGAGCTGGAGGCTCTAAAGCATGAGAGTGCTTCTACTGGAAAATAACCTGATGATGCTCAGCAGGATTAGAGCTTCCCTCCAAGGCTACGAGGTTCACGCCAACAAAGATTACGAGGGTGAGGAGGTGGCTTTGATAAACCTGGAGGCTTTCCCCGTGGAAAAGGTCAGGGAGCTAAAACAAAAGGGAGCTTATGTGATAGGTTACTGCGGTCATAAGAACACACCGCTTATGGAAAAAGCCCGTCAGGCTGGAGCGGACGCGGTCATACCCAACAGCCAGGCGGTAAGGGTGGGAGAGCTCATAAGGAGTCTTATAAAGTGAGGAAGTTTCTGCTGTTGTGGCTTGTCTCCATAGCCTTTTCTTCCGAGGTGTGTATAAAGGTGGAAAACCCCTACCCTGAGCCTTACCTTGGCATCGCCATCAGAAAAACCTTAGAGAGGGCTGTTTTGGAAAGCGGTAAGTCCTTAGGCTGTTCTCAGAGTGCCAAGGAGCTAAGGGCTTATGTAAAGGAGCTCAAGGAAGAGCCCATAGCCTACACACCCCAGCAGAGGGTAAGCGCCTACAACCTGAGGTTGAGCATATCTCTGAAAACGGACAGCGAGGAAAGGACATACACACAAGGCGTTTCCTACTCCCAGCCCACGGGTGCCCTTGGAAACCTACCGCGCAGACAGGCTATTGACACCATCCTGAGTATAATATACTTAGACATGCTCCAAGACCTGAAAAGGAGGTTTTGACATGCTACTTAACTACGAAAGCAACAAGAGTATAGAAGATCTCAGGAATGCCATAGAGGAGAAGGCTAAGTCCAAAGGGTTTGGTGTAATGTCGGTTCACGAGGTGTCCACGATTTTGAAAAACAAAGGAGTGCCCATATCTTACCAGTGTGTGATAATAGAGGTTTGTTCCCCAAGACACGCCAGCCAAGTGCTCTCAAAGAATGCCTACATCTCAACCGCTATGCCCTGCAGGATAGCAATCTTTGAAAAGGACGGAAAGCGTGTAGTATCTACCATGGCACCCACGCTCATGCTTGAGATGTTCAACGAGCCGGAGCTCAAGGGTGTGGCGGAGGAAGTGGAAAAACTCATGAAGGAGATAATAGAGGAGTCCATCTGAGTGGATGATATCCAGTTTATGAGGATGGCATTGGACCTTGCCAGAGAGCGTAAGGGTCTGACCCATCCCAACCCTACGGTGGGTTGTGTCATAGTAAAGGATGGGAGGATAGTAGCCAAGGCTAACCACGAAAGGGCGGGCTCTCCCCATGCGGAAGCCAAAGCCTTAGAGCTTGCCGGAGAAGAAGCCAAAGGCTCAACCCTTTATGTGACCCTGGAACCCTGC
>FWWL01003293.1_pt1 | contig 12914 bp, 9 predicted proteins | sample 2228331 | NCBI WGS metagenome assembly FWWL01 (sample SAMEA103939775, study PRJEB20133) | metagenome | reverse complement strand
TCAGCCCCAAGGACCCCAGCGACCTGCCCACCCCCGAGGAGCTGACGGCCTTCGTCAAGGGGCGGCTGGCCAGCTTTAAGGCCCCCAAGTATTACGCCTTCGTCTCCGATTTCCCCCGCAACTACCTGGGCAAGGTGCTGAAGACGGAGTTGCGGAAGATCTACGGGGAGCCTAGGAGCGAGATAGCCCTGGAGGCCCCCTCCCTAGGCTCCTAGGAGGGGGAGATGCTGGAAGTGGAGCTGGGGGAGCTGGCCCCAAGCGAGCTGGGCCAGGCGGCCCAGATGTTGGGGCGGGCCTTCCGCGATAACCCCTTGAGCGTGGCTGTGTTCCGGGGCGGGGAGGGGAGGCGACGGGCAGCCCTGGAGGGCCTGTTCGTCGCTCGCCTCCCCACTATGGGCTGGCCCCCCATCTGTGCCCGCCGGAACGGCTGGGTGGTGGGGGTGGCGGGCCTGGCCCCTCCGGGCACCTGTCGCTTGGGGCCCTGGCGTCTCCTGCGCCTGGGGAGGGCCATCGCCCTGGGGGGCGGGCTGGGGGCCCTGGCCCGTGCCCTGAGGGTCGTGGCCCTCTGGGAGCGGTGGGACCCTAAAGAGAGGCACTGGCACCTGGGCCCGGTGGGGGTGGAGCCCGCCGTCCAGGGCATGGCCGTAGGCTCCCAGATGCTGGAGCGGTTCTGCGCCTACATGGACGCCCTGGGCGAGCTGGCCTACTTGGAGACGGACAAGCCAGAGAACGTCCGCTTCTACCAGCGGTTTGGGTTCCGGGTCATCGGGGAGGAAGCCGTCCTGGGGGTGGTCAACTGGTTCATGGTGCGGGAGCCCTGCCGCTAGAAGGGGTCGGGGGCCCCGGGGGGCAGGCGGGCCCCCAGGAGGCGCTGGGCGACCTCCACTGCCTGCTGGCTCTTGGCCTGGAGGAGGCCTGTGCGCACCGCCTCGGGCACCGAGAGGAGGCCGCTGTAGATGGGGGCCAAGTGGGCCACGTCGCAGGCGATGTCCGGCTCCCCTCGTCCGGGCAGGACGTGTAGGCGCCCACCTCCCGCTTCCACCCACCACAGGCCCTGGTTCCAGGGGGCTGCGGCGTCGCTGACGGCCAGGGTGATGGCCAGGCCATCGGGGGCAAAGGTGGGGCGAAGGGACAAGGCCCCCTGCACGTCCACCAGGCGTAGCATCATGCCCATGCCCAGGCGGGCCTCCACCCTTTGGGCCTCGTCCACGGCCAGGAGCAGGGGCTCCAGGCCATCGCCGGGCACCACCACGTCCCGCGCCAGGTCGAAGGAGAGGAGAAAGCGCAGGAGGCCGGCGAAGGCGTGGCTGTCGAGGGCCACCATGTCCCGCACCGTCACCAGGTGCACCTCCTCCCTTTCCAGGCGCCTCTGCTCGGCGTCGTAGACCACGTAGCCCGTGGGCTGGCCTGCGGGCCCCTCCCAGACCACCGCCTCCCGCGGGCGACGGCGAGGGGTATAGAGGGCGTTGAACACCGCCCGGTGCCACCAGGCCTCAGAACGGGCCAAAAGGCCGTTGCGGGCCCGCCGCCAGCGGGAGTAGAGGGCATCCAGGAGGGGCCAGTCCTCCTCCTGTACCCGGCGGGGCCTTCCTTGGGGGCTTTCCAGCCAGCGAGGGGCCAGGTCCTTGGGGTGAAAGATGTAGCGCACCTGGCGGTGGGCCACGGCCCAGCCGTAGCGCCGGTACAGGGAGGGGTGGGGGGTGAAGAGGCCGGAGAGGACCAGGCCCCGCCGTCGCATCTGCTCCAGGGCGTAGACCAGGAGCCGCCCCACCAGGCCCCGCCGTCGCTCCTCGGGCAGGCAGGAGACCATAGATACCGCCCCCAAGGGCACCTCCACCCCCTCATAGGTGGCGGTCATGGCCCCCACCGATAGGCAGGCCACCAGCCGACCGTCCTCCCAGCAGCCCAAGGGCTCAAAGATCTCGTATACCCCTAGCTGAAGGAGGGTATCGGGGACGGGGCCAGCGTCGAAGGCCAAGGAGGTGACCTTGGCCACCTCCGCCAGCTCCTCTGGACGGGCCTCCCGCACCTCCAAGGCCATGGCTAGGGACATTATAGACCTGTTTGACCGTGGCCAGGACGGGGGATTAAGATAGCTTGGGCTGTAATAACTGCCGCGGGGGTGCAACGATGGCCAGGGATATTAAGGTGACCTCGCCGCGGGCCCGCCTGGCCCTGACGGCGGCCTCTTATTTTGTGGCCTTGGCCCTTATCCCCCTGGTGGCGGCCCTAGCGGTCCTGGCGGCCGGCGGGGGCATGGGGGAGGCCACCAGGGAGGTCTTCTTCAACATCGCCAAGTGGGCCCGCTGGCTGGCCTACGGGGCCACGGGGGCCATCTTGCTGGTGCTGGCTATGGGCCCGGCCCTGCGGGCCCGCCTCTGGCTTTTGGGCCGGGGCGAAGTGCGTTGGGACCGCCCCTGGCAGCGGGTGAAGGTCTTCCTCCTCTACGGTCTGGGGCAGGGGCGCCTCCCTGGTGACCTGTATGCCGGGCTCATGCACCTGCTCATCTTCTGGGGGTGGACCTTCCTGTTCATCGGCACCCTTATGCTCGCCTTCCACGATGACATCCGGGAGTTCCTAGAGGGCCACGTCTACCTGGGCTACTCTCTGGCCCTGGACCTGGCCGGGCTGGCGGCCCTGGTGGGCGTCCTTATGGCCCTTTACCGGCGGTACATGTGGCGCCATCCCAAGATGCGCCTGGGCAGCCTGTGGGACGATGGTATGCTGTTGGGCCTCATGCTGCTCATCCTCCTCTCCGGCTTCCTGGTGGAGGGGATGCGGGTGGGGGCCACCGAGCTGCGAGAAGCCCCTATAGAGGTGGGTGATGGGCTTACTACCGACCCCGACTGGGCCCCCTGGTCGCCCATCGGCTTCCTCATTGGCAAGGCGGCCCTGGAGGCCGGGGCCAGCGAGACCCTCATGCTCAACATCCACAAGGCCTTCTGGTGGCTGCACCTGCCCCTGGCCCTCCTGTGGGTGGCCTGGGTGGGCTATGGCAAGCTTTCCCACATCCTCTTGGGCTCAGCCAACATCTTTTTCCGCCACCTGTCCCCTACGGGGGCGGCCACAGCGGGGGCGGCCCTTGTCCCCATCCTGGACTTTGAGCGGGCGGAGCGGTTCGGGGCCGGGCGTCTGGGGGACTTCACCTGGAAGCAGCTCATGGACGTGGACGTGTGCGTGCGTTGCGGGCGGTGTGAGGCCCACTGCCCAGCCTCCAACACAGGCAAAGAGCTCACCCCCATGGGCTTTTTGCAGGACATAAGGGCGTACATGAACGAGGTAGGGCCCAAGATGTGGCTGGCCCGCCTGCGGGGCCAGCCCTGGGGCCAAGAGAAGACGGTGGCCGGGGAGGTGGTCTCTTTCAACACCATCTGGGACTGCGTCACCTGTGGGGCCTGCGAGGTCCAATGCCCCTTCTTCATCGAGCACATCCAGAAGCTCATGGACATGCGCCGCTATCTGGTGATGGAGGAGGCCCGCATGCCGGAGACGGCCCAGGCCACCCTCGTGCAGCTGGAGCAGCGGGGCCACCCCTGGCGGGGCACCCAGCTCACCCGCACCACCTGGATGGAGGAGCTGGCCGCCGAGGGCATCCAGGTGCCCCTGTTTGACGGCAGCCAGGAGTACCTCTACTGGGTGGGGTGCACAGGGGCCCTGGTGGAGCGCAACGTCAAGGTCACCAAGGCCCTGGCCAAGCTCCTGTTGGAGGCCGGGGTCTCTTTCGGTGTCCTGGGGGCCCAGGAGGGGTGCTCCGGCGACCCCGCCCGCCGCCTGGGCCACGAGTACCTGTTCCAGATGCAGGCCCAGCAGAACATCGAGGCCTTCAAGGCCAAGGGGGTGAGGAAGGTCCTCGTCCAATGCCCCCACTGCTTCAACGTCATGAAGAACGAGTACCCCCAACTGGGGGGCCAATGGGAGGTGGTCCACCACACCCAGCTCCTGGCCCAGCTGGTGGCCGAGGGGAGGCTTAAGGTGAAGGAGATGGGGGAGGTATGGGGCCTGCCCGTGACCTACCACGACCCCTGCTACCTGGCCCGCCACAACGACGTCCAAAAGCCCCCCCGCCAGCTCATCGCCGCCACCGGCGCCGAGGTGGTGGAGATGGAGCGCCGGGGCCGGTTCACCTTCTGTTGCGGGGCCGGCGGGGGCCACATGTGGGTAGAGGAGTCCCGGGGCCGGCGCATCAACCACGTGCGCACCGAGGAGGCGGCGGCCACCGGTGCCCGCCTGGTGGCCGTGGCCTGCCCCTTCTGCCTCCAGATGTTGGAGGAGGGGGTGGGCTCGGTGCCCGCGGCCCAGGGCCTGGCCGTCCTGGACGTGGCCGAACTCCTGGAGAGGAGCGTGCACTTCTCCAGGATCAGGGCACAAGCATGAGGCTTGTCCCTAATGGCCCGCCTGCTATACTCAGAGTGAAGCTTTTCACACCGGGGGGTCTGAGGCCATGCCCTTGCACGTCATCTGTTGCGTCAAGCAGGTGCCCGACCCGGAGACCCCTCCCTCCCAGTTCCGGGTGGACGAGGCCCAGAAGAAGGTCATCCCTGCCCCGGGCATCGCCCCGGTGCCCAGCCAGTTCGACCCCATCGGGGTAGAGGCCGCCCTGCGCCTCCGGGACGCGCTGGGGGAGGTGAAGATCAGCATCTTGAGCATGGGGCCGGAGCCCTTCCGGGACGCCATCAAGCACTGTCTGGCCATGGGGGCGGACGATGGCTACCTCATCAATGACCCGGCCCTTTATGAGGCCGACCATTGGGTGACGGCCCAGGTGCTGGCCCAGGCCATCAAGGAGAAGCTCTCCCCCTTCGACCTGGTGATCACTGGCCGCCAGGCCGTGGACTGGGACATGGGGGTGGTGGGCCCCACCATCGCCGAGCTCTTAGGCATCCCCTGCATCACCATCGCCAGGGCGGTACAGGTGGTGGACGGGCGGGTGCGGGTGGAGAGGGTGCTGCTGGACGGGTTCGAGACGGTGGAGGCCCCCTTGCCGGCGGTGGTCACCGTCTCCAACGAGCTGGGCGAGCCCAGATACCCCCAGCTCCGCCAGATCATGATGGCTGCCCGTAAGCAGGTCACCGTGTGGAAGGCGGCCGACCTGGGCCTCGACCCGGTCCAGCTCAAGAACCGGGTGAACATCGAGGCCCTGTACATCCCAGAGGTGAAGGTGGAGACGGAGTTTATCGAAGGGGACACGGCGGAGGAGAAGGTGGAGAAGCTCTTGCAGAGGCTGCGGGAGGCCAAGCTCATCTAGCGAGGAGAGGTCATGGCCCGGGACGTCTTAGTGTTCGCCGAGCTTACCGAGGAGGGGGGGCTGGCCTCCATCACCTTGGAGCTGTTGGGGGCAGCGCGGCGGGTGGCGCAGGCCCTGGGGGGCGAGGTGGCCTGCGCCCTCCTGGGGGCGGGGGTGGACGGCCAGTCCCAGCGGGCCATCGCCCACGGGGCCGACCGGGTGCTGGTGGCCGACCACCCCTTGCTCCAGGACTACCTGGGGGAGGCCTACACCCCTGTGGCCCACCAAGTGGTGCAGCAGGTGGGCCCGGCCCTCGTCCTTTTGGGACAGACCCCCATGGGGCGCGACCTGGCCCCCAGGCTGGCTGCCCGCCTGGGCACAGCCGTGGCTATGGACTGCATCGACGTGGCGGTGCAGGAGGGGAAGATCATCGTTACCCGCCCCTGTTACGGTGGCAACGCCCACGCCAAGTACTCTTTCAACACCAGCCCGGCCATGGCCACCTTGCGGGTCAAGGCCCAGGAGCCCCTGGAGCCCGATCCCTCCCGCCAAGGGCGGGTGGAGAAGGTCCAGGTGGCCCTGGAGGAGGCCGCTGTGCCCACCCGTCTTTTGGGGCGCGAGAAGGTCAAGGCGGAGGGGATACGGTTGGAGGACGCCCGCATCGTGGTCTCTGGTGGGCGGGGCCTGGGTGGCCCTGAAGGGTTCCGGCAGCTGGAGGAGCTGGCCCAACTCCTGGGCGGGGCGGTGGGGGCCAGCCGGGCGGCCTGCGACCTGGGCTGGTACCCCGTCTCGGCCCAGATCGGCCTTACGGGCAAGGTGGTGACCCCTGACCTATATATTGCAGTGGGCATCTCCGGCGCCTCCCAGCACATGGCTGGCATCTCCCAGGTGAAGAACATCGTGGCCATCAACAAGGACCCGGAGGCCAACATCTTCCGTGCCGCCCGCTGGGGCATCGTGGCCGACTGGAAGGAGATCATCCCGGTGATGATCGAGAAGGTCAAGGCCATGAGGGAGGCCGGGCGCTAAAGCCAGCTTGACGCCCCCATCGAGCTGGCGCTAAAATGCAAGCTGAGCCCCGACGGCTGTCGGGGCGTTTTATCCATAGGGGGGAAACGGAGGCCAAGTGTTGGTCATCGGCCTTACTGGGGGCCTGGGCACGGGCAAGACCACCGTGGCCGAGATGTTGCGGGAGAAGGGGGCGGTAGTGGTCAACGCCGACCAGCTGGGGCACCAGGTCTACGAGCCGGGCCGCCCCGCCTACCGGGAGATCATTGAGGCCTTCGGGCCTCAGGTGGTGGGGGAGGAGGGGGCCATCGACCGCCGCCGCCTGGCCCAGCTCGTCTTCTCCGACCCTCAGGCCCTGGCCCGCCTCAACCGCATCACCCACCCCCGCATCCGGGAGGCCATCCGGGAGCGGCTGGCCCAGCTGGCCCAGGACGGGGCCCAAGTGGTGGTGCTGGAGGCCGCCCTCCTCCTGGAGGCCGGGTGGGACGATCTGGTGGACGAAGTATGGGTGACGGTGGCCCCTCCCCAGGTGGCCGCCCAGCGGGCGGCGGCCCGCAGCGGCCTGCCCCTGGAGGAGGCCATGGCCCGTATCCAGGCCCAGCTGGATAATGAAGAGAGGGTGCGGCGGGCCCAGGTAGTCATCGACACCGGCCGTCCCCTGGAGGAGACGCGGCGGCAGGTGGAGGAGGAATGGCGCAAGCTCTTGGCCCGTCTGGCAGCCAAGGGGAGGTGAAGGGGACATGGAGGAGGCTCCCCGTTACCGGCAGTACGCCATCGAGGAATACGTGTTGCGGGAGGAGCCCTACTACGAGCCCGTAGGGGACGAGGTGGAACTGTTCACTGCTGCCTACTACCAGAAGATCCCCGTCCTCCTCAAGGGGCCCACAGGGTGTGGCAAGACCCGCTTCGTGGAGTACATGGCCTACCGCCTGGGCCGGCCCCTGACCGTCATCAAGGACGTCACCGGCAAGGAGCCCCCCCGCACCGGCCTACCCCTGGTCACCGTGGCCTGCCACGAAGACCTCACGGCCAGCGACCTGGTGGGCCGTTTCCTCCTAGAGGGGGAGTCCACCCGCTGGGTAGACGGCCCCCTTACGCGGGCAGTGAAGGCGGGGGCCATCTGCTATCTGGACGAGATCGTGGAGGCCCGCAAGGACACCACCGTCCTCATCCACCCCCTCACCGACCATCGGCGCATCCTGCCCATCGAGAAGCTAGGACAGATTGTGGAGGCCAGGGACGGCTTTTTGCTGGTCATCTCCTACAACCCCGGCTACCAGAGCGCCCTCAAAGACCTTAAACACTCTACCCGCCAGCGGTTCATCGCCATCGAGTTCAACTATCCCCCGCGGGAGGTGGAGGCCAAGATCATCGCCCGCGAGGCGGGGGTGGACATGGCCACCGCCGAGGCCCTGGCCAAGCTAGGGGAGAAGGTGCGCAACCTCAAGGAGCACGGCCTATCCGAAGGGGTGAGCACCCGCCTCCTCATCTACGCCGGCAAGCTTATGGCCAAGGGTATACCCCCCAGGCGGGCCTGTCAGGTGGCTGTAGTATGGGCCCTCACCGACGACCGGGAGGTCCAGAGGAGCATCCAAGAGGTGGTGAGCTCCATATTTGAGTAGGCAAGACGGGCGTCCGGACTTTAGCGCCTTAGAGAGGGAGCTGGCCAGCTTCTCCCTCTCCTTGGTGGGCGATTTCCGGCGGGCCCTGCGTCAGATGGCCCCCCTCCTGAGGGGCCAGGAGCTAGAGCGGTGGGCCCAGGAGGGGCGGGAGCTGGCCCAGCAGGCCTGGCGGGCCTGGGAGGCCAGCAGCGAATACTTCCTGGCCTCTCCCCAGGTCGTAGCCGTGGTGGGCCAGGAGGGGCTTTGGGAGTGGGCCCGCCACGGTAGGGAGCTGGCCGCCGTCTCCTCGGCCCTGGCCGCCGCCTATTTCCGGGCTAGCCCGGCTGCCGTGCGCCTAGTGGGCCGCGAGGGGATAGGGCGGTGGGTGGCCCTGGGGCGCTACCTGTACAAGGGCTCCTGGCGCTCGGCCTCCCTGGCCGTCCAGTTCTTCGAGCAGGGCCCCCTCCTCCTCAGCCAGCTGAGCCTTGGGGAGATAGGCGTGCTGGTGCGCTTCCTGGACGTCCTGTGCGACCGTTCATACGATCTGGCCGCCCACTGCCTGGGGGTGGCCCCTCACGTCCTGCAGGCCCTGGAGGGGGAGGACCGCCTGGCCTTCCTGCGGTTCGCCGAGGCCCTGGCCGCCTCCGGCTGGGCCGACGCCCGCTCCTATTTGGAGCGGGGCCCCCAGCTCCTGGCGCGCCTCCACCCCCAAGAGAGGGTGCGCTTCCTGGGCCTGGCCGGGCGGCTCGTGCACGAGGAGGGGCGGCAGGCCTTCGCCTACTTCGCCGAGGCCTGCCGGGCCCTGGGCCAGATCGACCCCTCCCTGCACGGCCATGTCCTCTCTTTGGCCGAGGAGCTGTTGCCCCAGTCGCCCCTGGCGGCCATGGAGTTCCTGCGCAACGTCCCCCGCCTCTTGGGCCGCCTGCGCCTGGAGGAGCTGGCCCGCTGGCACCAGGAGGGGATGGCCCTCCTCCAGACCAACCGCGAAGGGGGCGAGGCCTACTTCCGCCTGGAGTCCAGCCGGGCCGAGGAGGCTATGGAGGCCCTCTCCTCGCGCCTGGAGCTGAGCCGGGTGATGGGTGTCCTGCGCATGTACTGCCGGGCCCTCACGGGGGCGGAGGTAGACATCCGCCCGGCGGACTCCCTGGCCCAGAAGGGCATCGGCTGGGTGCGGGCCGAGTCCCCTACCACCGAGGGCACGGCCATCTTCCTCCCCCCGGCCGTGGAGGAGTTCCAGGACAAAGAGCGCAACTTCGTCATCTACAAGGTCTACGCCACCCACCAGGCCGGGCACCTGGAGTTCGGTAGCTTCCGCTTCCGCTTCGATGCCCCCTCCCGCCACTTCCCGGACCTCCGCCATCAGCGGGAACGGGAGAGGGAGGCCCGCCGCTCTGAGCCCCGGCCCCCGCCCCTCACAGATATGGAACGGTTCTTCGACCTGTTCGACCACCGCCGCCTGGCGGAGGACATCTTCACCGTCCTGGAAGACGCCCGCATCGATGCCTGCATCCTACGGGAGTACGCCGGCATCCGCAGCGAGTTCCGGGCCATGCAACAGCGGGAGCTCAAGGAGCGGCTGCCGGTGGAGGAGATGCCCCTGGTGCAGGCCTTCGTGGAAAACCTGGTGCGGGCCTCCCTGGGAGGCAAAGACCGCCTCCTGTGGCCCCGGCCCCTGGCCCCCATAATGCAGGAGGCCCTGGCCATCATGTCCGTGGTGGAGCGGCCCGACGCCACAGTGGAGGACGTGGCCGAGGCCACCATCCGCATCTACGACCTGGCCACCACCTTGCCCAACGTGTTCGTAGAGGAGAAGGAGCAATGGCAGGGGCAGGCCCAGGAGCAGCAGATGCAGGTCTCCCCCGCCGCCGGGCAGGGCCAGCCCCTGGACCTCCAGGGGGAGGAACAGCCCTATGAGAGCCCGCAGCCTGTGGAGTTCCGGGGCCAGTTCAAGCCGGAGCTGGTGCAGCTCTTGGCCAAGCTGCGCCAGGAGAGGCGCTCCCAGGGCCAGCCCCCCACCATCAGCCCTGAACAGCTGCAAGAGCTCCTGAAGAAGAGCGTGGAGATCGAGCTCCAGGACGGGGGAGAGGCCGACCTCCAGCAGTCCACCCAGCTCTTCCTCACCAACCTCCAACGGGAGCTGTCCCAGGAGGAGAAGGAGGCCAAGGAGAGGCAGCGGGAGCAAAGGCGCACCACCGGCCTCAGCACCCCCGACCCCGACGAACACCCCCTCACGCCCGAGCCCCGCTACTACTATTACGATGAGTGGGACTTCCGGGCCAACGACTACAAGCCCCGCTGGTGCCGCATCGTGGAGTACACGGTGGCCGAGGGGACCCTGGCCTACTACGAGCAGACCCTGGCCCGCTACGCCGCCCTGGCCAACCAGACCCGCCGCCAGTTCGAGATGCTGCGGCCGGAGCTCTTCCGCAAGATCAAGCGTCTTTTGGACGGTGAGGAGCTGGACATGGACGCGGTGGTGGACTACCTGGTGGAGAGGGAGGCCGGCACCTCCCCTCCCGGCAAGGTCTACTGGCGGCGCAACAAGGTGGAGCGGGACGTGGCCGTGGCCTTCCTCCTGGACATGAGCGCCTCCACCGATGAGGAGATCGTCAAGCACACCCGCCGCCTCGCCCAGGACGATTTCGACGACGATCCCCGGCGCTACCTCGCTTGGTGGATGAATCGACGGGCCCAGGAGCTTATGAGCCCCCCCAAGCGCATCATCGATGTGGAGAAAGAGAGCATCGTCCTCCTTATTCGGGCCCTGGAGACCATCGGCGACACCTATGGCATCTATGGCTTCTCCGGCTACGGGCGGGAGAACGTGGAGTTCTACATCATCAAGGAGCTATGGGAGCCCCTGACGGAGAAGGTGAAACGGCGCATCGACCGCATCGCCCCCGTGCGCTCCACGCGCATGGGCCCGGCCATCCGTCACGCCACCTATAAGCTGGAGCAAGTGGAGGCCAAGGTGCGCATCCTCTTCCTCCTCTCCGACGGACGGCCCCAGGACCACGGCTATGGACGGGACCGCACGGAGAAGGAGTATGCCATCCACGACACCCACATGGCCCTGGTGGAGGCCAAGCGCAAGGGCATCATCCCCTTCTGCCTCACCGTCGACCGCTATGGGCACGACTACCTGAAGCAGATGTGTCAGGATGTGGGCTACGCCGTGGTGCCGGACGTGGAGTCCCTCCCCTCGCGCATCACCCATCTCTACCGCGAGCTGACGCGCTAGGCCCGCCGCCCCTCAGCAGGGAAAGATGTCAGGTGCTATGCTGGTTGCTGTCGGAGGGGAGAAGAGATGATCAGCGACGGCTACACCATCACCGTCAGGGCCGAGTACCCCAACCGGCCGGGGATGTTGGGCAAGGTGGCCTCCGTCATCGGCCAAACGGGGGGCGATATAGGGGCCATAGACATCGTCCAGGCCGGGGGCGGCATCATTGTGCGAGATTTCACCATCCGGGTGGATGATGAGGAGCATGCCCGCCTGGTGGTGCAGGCCATGGCTGCCCTGCCCGAGGTGCGGGTCCACCAGGTCAGCGACCGCATCCTGGAGCTACATCGTGGGGGGAAGATCCAGGTGCGCAACCGGGTGGCCCTGGCCAGCCGCCAGGATCTGGCCGCCGTCTACACCCCCGGGGTGGCGCGGGTGTGCCGGGCCATCGCCAAGGAGCCCTTAGCGGTGTGGGATTACACCATCAAGGCCAATACCGTGGCCATCGTCACCGACGGCTCCGCCGTCTTGGGCCTGGGCGACCTAGGGCCGGCGGCCGCCCTGCCGGTGATGGAAGGCAAGGCCATGCTGTTCAAGGAGTTTGGAGGGGTGGACGCCTGGCCCATCTGCCTGGCCACCAAGGACGTGGACGAGATCGTGCGGACGGTGGAGCTTCTGGCCCCCGCCTTCGGGGGCATCAACCTAGAGGACATCGCTGCCCCCCGTTGCTTTCAAGTGCTGGAGAGGCTGGAGCGCTCCCTAGATATCCCCGTGTTCCACGATGACCAGGACGGCACGGCGGTGGTCGTCCTGGCCGCCCTCCAGAACGCCCTGAAGGTGGTGGGCAAGCGTATGGAGGACCTGCGAGTGGTCATCTCCGGGGCAGGGGCAGCGGGGGTGGCCTGCGCCCGCATGCTCCTGCAGCTGGGGGTGAAGGACATCCTGGTGGTGGACCGGGCAGGCATCATCTACGAAGGGCGGCAGGAGGATATGAACCCCTACAAGGAGTGGCTGGCCCAACACACCAACCGCGAAGGGCGGCGGGGCACCCTCTCGCACGCCATAGAGGGGGCCGACTTCTTCCTCGGCCTGTCGGTGGGGGGTCTCCTGCGGGTGGAGGACGTGCAAAAGATGAACCGCGACCCCATCGTCTTCGCCTTAGCTAACCCCGACCCGGAGATAAGGCCGGAGGAGGCCGAGCCCTACGTGCGGGTGATGGCCACCGGCCGCTCCGATTACCCCAACCAGATCAACAACGCCCTCTGTTTCCCAGGGCTGTTCCGGGGGGCCCTAGACGCCCGCGCCCGCTGTATCAACCCCGAGATGAAGCTGGCTGCCGCCCAAGCCATCGCCGCCGCTGTGAAGGAAGAGGAGCTCTCCCCAGAGTACATCATCCCCTCCATATTCAACCGGGAGATGTTCCAGGCCGTGGCCCAGGCCGTGCAGGAGGCGGCGGTGCGCACAGGGGTGGCCCGCCTCTAGGCGTAGACCCCCATACGCCGGGCCAGCTCGTAAAGCCGCTCCACCCGCTTGCTTATGGGCGGATGGGTCTGGAAGAGGCTTGCCAGCCAGTCCTGGGCCGCTTGCCCCCCCAAGGGGTTGACGATGTACAGGTGGGAGAGGGCAGGGTTGACGTTCATGGGGCGGGCCCGGGCGTAGGACTCCAACTTCTGGAGGGCGCTAGCCAGGGCCAGAGGGGCACCAACGATGCGGGCCCCCGTGGCGTCTGCCTCGTATTCCCGGGCACGGGAGATGGCCAGGCGGATGATGGTGGCGGCGATGGGGGCCAGGATGACCGTGGCCAATATGGCCAGGAGGTAGAGCCAGCCCATGGCGTTGTCCCGCCGCTGGACGCCCC
>FWWL01008676.1_pt1 | contig 12915 bp, 19 predicted proteins | sample 2228331 | NCBI WGS metagenome assembly FWWL01 (sample SAMEA103939775, study PRJEB20133) | metagenome | reverse complement strand
GATGCCTCCGGCCTTGCCCCGGCCGCCGGCGTGGACCTGGGCCTTGACGACGAAGGCGGGGGCGCCCTCGGCGGCGAGGCGCTGGGCGACCGTGCGGGCGGCCTCGGGCGATTCGGCGACGTCGCCCCGGGGGACGGGCAGTCCGAAGGCCTTCAAAATCGCTTTAGATTGGTACTCATGAATATTCATATGACCCCCCTCGGTAGGCGACCGGGGCCGGGCGCGGCGCCCGTCTATCATACACGACTCGGGCGCCCCGACGAAGCCCCGGGCCTCATCCGACGTGGGGACCGACCAGGTGGCCGACCAGGGCCCCGACCAGCAGGCCGGCCAGGACCGTGAGGCTGTACCACCGCCGGGGCGCATGGAGCACGATGGGGACGAACTCGACGGTGACGACGTACAGCAGGGCCCCGCTCGAGAACCCCAGGCCGACGGCCGCCCACGGCCGGAGGGCGTCCATCGCCCACGCCCCCAAGACGGTCATCCCGCCCATCCCGAGGGCCCCGCCCAGGGCCCGTCGGAAGGGGGCCCCCGTGGCGGTCATGACGGCCGCCAGGGTCAGGCCGTCGGGGAACTTGTGGACCAGGATGGCCAGGAAGGCCACCGTGCCCAGGTCGGTCTGGGTCCCGACGGCACTTCCCAGGAAGGTGCCGTCGATCAAGGAGTGGGCCAGCAGGCCGATCAAGACCGTCGTCCCCCAGTGGGTGTGACGGATCAGGTCGTGGAGGTGCTGACGGTCTGAGACCCACAGCTCGTGTTCCTCGACGTGGTGGGTGTGGAGGAGGGAGGGGTCGAGCCACCGTTGGAGGAAAAAGGTCAGGAAGAAACCGGTCAGCAAGTACTGAAATCCGGTCTCGCCGGCCTCGTCCCAGAGGGTCGGCAGGATTTCCAGGACCGTCAGGGACATCAGGAAGCCGGCGCTCAGGCCCAGCAGGGAGTAACGGACGTCGTGGGAGACGTTCCGGACCCGTACGAAGACCAGGGCCCCGAGGACGTTGCCCAGGGCCGCCGTCAGGGCGGGCACCCAAAGGGCCGCAGGCGGCATGAGTCCATCCTCTCGACCCAAACCCCTTGCGTTGGGGAGATAGGACTATGACGGGTTCTCCTCATCGGCCGGTCCATCGACGAGGCGATGGCGTGGCGGGGTCCTGAGCGTGCGGTCGAGGCTCCGTCGGCGGGGTCGACCCCGTCCCGCCGTCACGTCGTCCCTCGACTCCGGGCGGCCGCCCCGTGGGCCGGTAGGCCCTCGGCCTCGGCGAGTCGCTCGACGACCTCGGCGGCCGCCCGAACGCCGACCGGGTGGACTCGAATCCAGGAGAACCACCGTCCGAAGTCGTAGGTCCCCAGGGGGGAGGCGAAGCGGGCCGTCCCGGCCGTCGGCAAGACGTGATTGGCGCCGGCCCAGTAGTCGCCGAAGACGACCGACGACAGGGGACCGACGAAGACGGCGCCGGCGTGGCGGACCCGAGCGGCGACCTCCTCGGCCCGGTCGGTCATGACCTGCACGTGTTCCGGGGCGATGCGGTTGGCCCACTCGACCATGGCGTCCGGGTCGTCGAAGACGACGATCCCGCCGCGGGCGAGGGCGGCCTCGATGGTCGCCCGGGTCGCCAGGGCCTCGACCTGTCGGGCGGCTTCGGCGGCGATGGCTTCGGCGTGGGTCCTCGACGTCGTGAAGCAGAGGACGCAGGCGTGCTCGTCGTGTTCCGCCTGAGAGAGGAGGTCGGCGGCGACCCAGGCGGGCCAGGCAGTCTCGTCGCACAGGACGAGGAGCTCCGTCGGTCCGGCGAGGGTATCGATGCCGACCTGTCCGTACACGAGCCGCTTGGCGATGGCGACGTAGACGTTCCCCGGCCCGACGACCTTATCGACCCGGGGGATCGTGGCCGTCCCGTACGCCATGGCGGCGATGGCGACGGCCCCGCCGACCAGGTAGACCTCCTCGACGCCGGCCAGCCGGAGGGCGGCCGCCAGGACGGGCTGTTCAAAGAATCGCCGCGGCGGCGTGCAGACGACGATGCGGGGCACGCCGGCCACCCGGGCCGGCAGGGTCGTCATGAGGACCGTCGAGGGGTAGGCGGCCCGACCGCCGGGGACGTACACGCCGACGACGTCCAGGGGTCGGAATCGGAGACCGACCCACGCCCGCCCGTCATCCCACTCCCACGACGCCAGACGGTGTCGTTCATGGAAGCGCCGGATGCGGTCCGCCGCCTGCCAGAGGGCCGTCGCCACGTCCTTCGGGACCCGCTCGGCCAGTCGTCGGAGTTCGGCCGGGGGGACTCGAAGGCCCTCGGGGGACAGGTCGACGCCGTCGAATTCCCGGACGTACCGGAGGACGGCGGCGTCGCCCTCCCGGCGGACGTCGTCGAGGACCCGGGCGACCCGCTCGGTCAATTCGGCCGGGAGCTCGACCTGACGCCGCTCGACGGCCTCCAGGAAGGCCTGACCTTCGGGGGACGGAAACTGCCAGATCGGGAGCATGACCCGTGACGGAGGATGCAAGATATCAGGATAAGGCCGGGAATTCCGGGGTTTCGTCCCGCCCGATACCTCCATTCGCAATCGGAAATTCGCAATCCTGCAAGACCCTACCGACGGACCCGCTTGGCCTTCTTTTCCAGACGCTTCTGACGTTCCGAGATACGGGCTTCCTCGGAGCCGACGAAGCAGATGATGGCCAGCTCGGCCCCGTCGCCGACCCGGAACTTGCCGGTCTTGACGACCCGGGTGTATCCCCCGGGCCGGTCGGCGAATCGGGGCAGGATATCCCGCACGAGCCGTTTCATGGCCGCCTTGTGGTGGAGGAACCGCCAGATGCGTCGGTATATGGCCGTCTTCCGGGCCTCGTCGGCGCCCTGGAGGGTCGAGCGGGCCGCCGTGACCAGGCGCTCGACGTATCGGGCCAGCTCCTTCGCCTTGGGGAGGGTCGTCTGGATCTTCTCGTGGAGCAAGAGGGAGATGGCCAGATTCCGCATGATGGCCCGGTGGTGTTCGCTATCGGCCCCGAAACGTCGGACGACGCGACGATGCCGCATGACATCCGCTCCTCGGATATCCGGGGTCTCCGGACGGTCTCACTCGGACCGCAGGGAGAGGCCGTACTTTTGCAAGGCCTGCTCGATTTCCTCGACGGACTTCGGGCCTACGTTGGGGAGGTCCTGGAGTTCCCTGGCCGACACCTGGACGAGCTCGGCCACGCGTCGGATACGGTTGTTATAGAGGGTGCGGACGATCTTATTCGGTAGGCCCAGGTCGGCCACGTCTCGCTGGAGGATTTCCGCCTCTGACTCGGGCGGGGTCGCTTCCTCGACGGCCGCTTCGCCCGTGGCGGCGACCGACACGGGCGCCTCCGGTTCGCTGACGTTTTGGAACAGCTGGGCGTGACGGACCCAGATTTCCGTCGCCCGCCGCAGGGCCTCGACGGGCGTGACGGTCCCGTTCGTCCACACTTCCAGGACCAGACGGTCGTAGTCCGTCCGTTGACCGACCCGGGTCGGCTCCACGTGGAAATTGACCTTCCGGACGGGCGAGTGGATCGAGGAGACGGGGATGAAGCCCCGGGGCAGGCTGGCCGTCTGATTCCGTTCGGCGGGTACGAACCCCCGGCCCTTCTTGACGATCATCTCCAGCTCGATGTAGCCGTCGCCGCCGATGGTGCAGATGTAGTGGTCGGGTTCGAGGATCTCGACCTCGGCGTCGTGTTCGATGTCGCGGGCGTAGACGGGGCCCTTGCGGTCGGCCCGCAGGTACAGACGCTTCGGCTTGTCCGTCAGGAGGCGGACGACCAGGTGCCGGAGGTTCAAGAGGATCTCGTAGACGTCCTCGACGACGCCGGGGATCGAGGCATACTCGTGGAGGTTTTCATTGACCCGAACGGCCACGACGGCGGCACCCTCGATGGAAGACAGCAGGATCCGGCGGAGGGCGTTGCCCACCGTGATCCCGTAGCCCCGTTCGAAGGGGGCCGCCGTGAAACGGCCGAAGTACCGGCTGTACGTGTGAGGCTCGACCTCCACGACCTCCGGCATGAGGAATTCTTCGGTCGGAATCATACGAATCCTCCGATAGGATGCCGCATCGGAAGGCCGGGGCGTAAGAAGCGCCGGGACGGCGACCGGGGATTACTTGGAGTAGAGCTCGACGATCATGTGTTCCTGGACCGTGAAGTCGATGTCTTCCCGGCGGGGCTCGGCGACGACGCGGACCCGACCCTCTTCCCGATGGGCGGCGAGCCATGTCGGCACGGGCCGGTGAGAAGCGGCGAATTCGATGGCCTGCTGGACCGTCGGACTCTGGCGGGCCGCCTCGGTGAGTCGAATCTCCTGTCCGACGGAGACCTCGTAGGACGGGATGTCGACCTTCCGGCCGTCGACGAGGACGTGGCCGTGACGGACGAGCTGACGGGCATGGGCCCGGGAGTAGGCGAGGCCCGCCCGGTAGACCACGTTGTCCAGGCGTTTCTCCAGGAGGCGCAGGAGATTCTCCCCCGTCGGACCCCGGAGGCGGAGGGCCCGCTCGAAGTAGAGCTCGAACTGACGCTCCAGGACGCCGTAGATCCGCTTGACCTTCTGCTTCTCCCGGAGTTGCACGCCGTAAGGGGTCAGCCGGGGATGCCGGGTCCGGCCGTGCATCCCGGGCGGGTAGTTCTTCCGGTCCAGGGGGCATTTCGTGTAACACTTGGTCCCCTTCAAGAAGAGCTTCATGCCCTCACGGCGACACAGCCGGCATCGGGGTCCTGTATAACGGGCCACGGTCGTCTCTCCGTTGCCTCGACTTTACACCCGACGGCGCTTCGGGGGGCGACAGCCGTTGTGCGGGATCGGCGTGACGTCCTTGATCGACCGGACCTCCAGGCCCGCCGTCTGTAAGGCTCGAATCGCCGACTCCCGGCCGCTCCCGGGGCCCTTGACCCGCACGTGGACGGCCTTGACGCCGAAGCGGAGGGCCTCCTGGGCCGCCTTCAGGGCGGCCTGCTGGGCGGCATAGGGCGTCCCCTTCCGGGAACCCTTGAATCCGATGGTCCCCCCGGAAGCCCACGTGATCGTGTTCCCTTCCAAGTCCGTGAACGTCACGATCGTGTTGTTGAAGGTCGAGTAGACGTGGGCGATCGCTTCCGTGACGTGAACCTTCTTCTTCTTTTTCCGGGGGCCCGTCTTGGCCATCCGGTGTCCTCCAGACGGGGTCCTGGGTGTTCGGTGCGGGGGGATGGGTCTTCATCCATCGAGGGCCGGTCCCCAACCCCCAGCCCCGAAAACCGTTACTTTCGAACCTTCTTTTTCTTGATAGCGATCTGCCGGCCCCGGGGACCCTTGCGGGTCCGGGCGTTCGTACGCGTCCGCTGGCCCCGCACGGGGAGGCCCTTGACGTGACGGATGCCCCGGTAACAGCCGATGTCGATCAGACGCCGGATGTTCGCCTGGACCTCCTTGCGGAGCTCGCCCTCGACCTTGTACTCGGTCTCGATGATATGGCGGATGCGATTGATCTCGTCTTCGTTCAGGTCCTTCAGCTTCCGGTAGACGTCCACGCCGGCCTTCCGGCATATCTTCAGGGCACTGGAGCGGCCGATCCCGTAAATGTACGTCAGGGCCACGAAGGTCGGCTTCGCCGCCGGTAGGTCGACGCCCGCGATCCGGACCATGGGGGCTCTCCCTCCTCATCCCTGCCGTTGCTTGTGCTTCGGGTTCTCGCAGATCACCCGGACCCGGCCCTTCCGGCGGATGACCCGACACTTGTTACAGATCCGCTTGACCGACGCCCGCACTTTCATGGGAATCCCCTTTCGAGAAGCTCCGGGACCTGACCGAGTCGACACGGGGCGATGAAATCCGGCCTATATTATAGGGCGCTCCCCGCCGCCGGGCAACGGCCCGCCGACACGACCGACGGTCCACCGGTCGGACTGGGTCGGTCGCCCCCTGGGTCACTTGTAGCGGTACACGATGCGGCCCCGGGTCAGGTCGTAGGGCGAAAGCTCTACCCGCACGCGATCGCCGGGCACGATCTGGATGAAGTGCTTCCGCATCCGGCCCGAGACGTGGGCCAGGACGACGAGGTCCTGGCCCTCGATCTTCACGCGAAACATGGCGTTGGGCAAGCTTTCGACTACGACGCCCTCTACCTCGATGGCTTCTTCTTTCAGGGCCATACGGCGTGCTGTCCTCCCCGGTGTCCGGTGCCGGGTGGGGGGACGCCTACCACCCGACACCCGGCCCGTCGTCCTCATCGGGATGGGTCAAAATCCAGGGGCCCCGTTCCGTGACGGCGACCGTGTGCTCGAAATGGGCGGCGAAGCTCCCGTCGCGGGTCACGACCGTCCATCCGTCAGGGAGGACCTCGGTCTCGCCCGAGCCCGTCACGACCATCGGCTCGATGGCGATCACCAGGCCCGGCCGCAGTCGGAGGCCCTGATGGGGGGCCCCGTAGTTCGGCACGACCGGGTCCTCGTGGAGGTGCCGCCCGACCCCGTGGCCGACGTACTCCCGGATGACCCGGAGGCCGTTTTCCCGCTCGACCCACGTCTCGATGGCGTGACCGATGGCCCCGATGGGATGGCCCGGCCGGGCTTGGGCGATCCCCCGGGCGAGGGCCTCCCGGGTGACGGCGATCAGACGGGCGTGGGCCGGGTCGACCGACCCGACGGGAAAGGTGGCGGCCGCGTCGCCGACGTAGCCGCCCCACCGGACCCCGACGTCGATGCTCACGATGTCGCCCTCCCGGAGCCGTCGCTTCCGGTTGGGAAGCCCATGGACGACCTCTTCGTTGATCGAGACGCAGATGTGGCCCGGGAAGGGGGTGTCGGCAAAGTCCGGCTGATACCCCCGGAACACCGTCTCGGCCCCGTGTTCCCGGAGGAAAGCGTCGGCCAACTCGTCGAGTTCGTACACGGGGAGGCCCGGTTGGACGGCGGCCCCCAGGAGACGCAGGAGCCGCCCCGTCAGCCGACCCGCTTCCCGCATACGGTGAAGCTCCTCGGGGGTCTTCAGGGTGATCCGCCCCGGCCGCCGGCTCAACCAGTGCCGTGCCCACTGGACGATGTGTTCCATGACCCCGTCCCGTCATCCCCCGGCGGGTTGGGTCAGCCACGGCCGGACGTATCCGGCCAGGCACTCAAAAATTCTGTCCTCCGGCTGGTCGGCGTCGAGTCGGACGAGCCGACCCCGGGCCTCGTAGTACCGGACCAACGGCTCCGTCTGCTCTCGGTAGACCTGAAAGCGCTTCCGGATGACCGCCTCGGTGTCGTCGGCCCGTTGGACCAGAGGCGTCCCGCATACCTCACAGCGCCCGTCGGGGGGGATGCGGTCTACGCGGTAGACCCGGTCGCACCGGGGGCATACCCGTCGTCCTGCCAGACGCCGGACCGCCACGGCCTCCGAGAGGTCCAACAGTACACACCACAGCCGTTGGGTCTCCCCCCGACGGGCCAGGTAGGCCTCTAACTGCTCGGCCTGGACGAGGTTCCGGGGGTAGCCGTCCAAGACGACCCCGGCGCAAGCCCCGGCGGCCCGGTCCAGGTAGTCAGAGACGACCTCCAGGACCGTCGCGTCGTCGACCAAGCGGCCGGCCTCGAGGACGGCCCGGACCCGTCCCGCCAGGGGATGGGTCTCCTGGGCGATCCGACGAAGCAGGTCCCCCGTGGCGACCCGGAGCAGGCCGAAGGCCTCGCAGAGGCGATGGGCCTGGGTCCCCTTGCCGGCCCCAGGCGGGCCCAATAGGACGAGGTAAAGCCGCATAGAGTCTACCTTCGGGAATCCGACTGCCGTTTAAAAGTATCGCCGGCCCCGGATCCGGCCCCGCTTGAGGAGGCCCTCGTAGTGGCGCATCGTCAACTGGGCCTCCATCTGCTGGAGCGTGTCGAGGGCCACGCCGATGACGATCAGCAGGGACGTCCCGCCGAAGTAGAAGGGGACGTTCAGGCCATTTTTAATAAAGCTTGGCAAGAAGTTATCAAAAAACACCCCGACGACCCCCGGGAGGTGGTGGAGGTGGATGCCCGTGATGAGGACCTCCGGCAGGATGGCGATGACCACCAGGTAGACGGCCCCGACCAGGGTCAGTCGCGACAGGACCTGGTCGATGTACTCGGCCGTCGGCCGGCCCGGCCGGACGCCCGGGATGAAGGCCCCGTACTTCCGGATGTCCTCGGCGACGTTCGTCGGGTTGAAGATGACGGCCGTGTAAAAGTACTGGAAGAACACGATGCCGACGGCATACAGGAACGTGTACAGGGGCTCCCCGAAGCTCAGGGCGTCGATGATGGCCTTCAGGAACCGACTCTGGGGGGCGAAGAGGGCCAGCGTCTGGGGGAAGGTCACGATGGAGATGGCGAAGATGATGGGGATCACGCCGCCGGGGTTGAGCTTCAGGGGCAGGTGGGTCGCCACGCTACTATAGACCCGTCGGCCGACGACCCGCTTGGGGTACTGGACCGGGATCCGCCGCTGGGCCTGTTCGAACCAGATGATGAAGGCCACGACGGCGACCATCAAGAGGACCAGGGGGACCAGGGTGAGGACCGAGATCTGCCCCGCCCGCAGGCCCTCGACGGTCCGAAGGACGGCCCGGGGGAAGTCGACGGCGATCCCGGCGAAGATGATCAGGGAGATGCCGTTGCCGATCCCCTTCTCGGTGATCTGTTCCCCGAGCCACATGACGAAGATCGTCCCGGCCGTCAGGGTGATCAGCGTCAGGGCCCGGAAGCCCCAGCCGGGGTGCTGGACGACGCCCGGGATGTTCTCGACGGACAGGGCGATCCCGTAAGACTGAATCAGGCTCAGGACGACCGTCAGGTACCGCGTGTACTCGGTGATCTTGCGGCGGCCCAGCTCGCCCTCCTTGACGAGCCGTTCGAGGCGGGGGACGACGACCGTCAGGAGCTGGAGGACGATCGACGCCGTGATGTAAGGCATGATCCCCAGGGCGAAGACCGTCATCCGCTCGAAGGCCCCGCCGGTGAACAGGTCGATGATCCCGAAGATCGTGCCCCGCTGGGTCCGGAAGAACTCCTCCAGGGCCTTGGGGTCGATCCCCGGGATGGGGACGACGGCGCCGAGCCGGTAGATGGCCAGGAATCCCAGCGTAAACAGGACCCGCCGCCGCAGGTCGGGGACCCGGAAGACGTTGGCCAGGCGTTCCAGTTGCTCGATCATGCCGACCATACCTCCGCCCGACCGCCGGCCCGTTGGATCTTCTCGACGGCCGAACGGCTGAATCGGTGGGCCCGGACGGTCAGGGGTTTGGTCAGTTCGCCGCGCCCCAGGACCTTGACGCCGTCGCCGACGGTCCGAATCAGGCCCTTCTCCAAGAGGCTCATCGGGGTGACGGTCGCCCCCGCCTCGAAGTGCCGGTCCAGCTGGTCCAGGTTGACGACCTCGAAGGAACGCTTGAAGGGATTCCGGAATCCCCGCTTGGGCAGGCGCCGGTGGAGGGGCATCTGCCCGCCCTCGAAGCCCACGTACATGGAGTAACCGGACCGCTGGCCCTGGCCCTTGTGGCCCCGGGTCGCCGTCTTACCCATCCCCGAGCCGGGTCCCCGGCCGACCCGCTTGGGGGCCGTCTTGGCGCCCGGCGCCGGGCGCAGATGGTGGACCCCGATCATGACGACGCCTCCGACCCCCGGGGGGACGACGCCGACGGCGGCGGGACGGCCTCGACCCGGACGAGGTGCCGGACTTTCCGGACCATCCCCCACAGGGTCGGCGTCATCGGCAAGACCCGTTCATAGCCGGGTCGCCCGAGCCCCAGGCTCTTGAGGATCCGACGGTGTTTCTCGGGCCGTCCGACGCCGCTCCGGACCTGAACGACCCGAATCCATTTTTCCTCGGCCATGGCCGCCCTCCCGTTAAGCCTCCGAGGCGGTCCGCACGCGATAGACCTGGGAGACTTCCTTGCCCCGGAGGCGGGCGATCTGTTCCGGCGAACGGAGTTGCTGTAAGGCGTGGAAGGTCGCCCGGACGACGGCGAAGGGGTTGTTCGACCGCAGGCTCTTGGTCAGGACGTCCCGGATGCCGGCCAGTTCCATCACGGCCCGCACGGGTCCCCCGGCGATGACGCCCGTCCCCCGCGAGGCCGGCCGCAGGATGACGAGGCCGGCGTCGTGACGGCCGATGACCTCGTGGGGGATCGTCGTGTCGACGAGGGGGACCTCGATGAGATTCTTCCGGGCCCGCTTGATGGCCTTCTGGATGGCCATCGGGACCTCCCGGGCCTTCCCCTTGCCGTACCCGACGTGGCCGTTCTCGTCCCCGATGACGACCAGGGCCATGAAACGCAGGCGCTTCCCCCCGGCCACGACCTTCGTGACCCGGTTGACGAAGATGACCCGGTCCTTCAACTCCCCGACGGGACGGGTGAACTTCTGCATATAGACCCCCGCCGTTAGGTGTCGGGTTTCATCCATCACCCCGTACCGAACCCCCCATACCCAGCACCCGATTAGACTTGGATACCCTTGGCCCGTAAGCCCTCACAGACGGCCCGGACCTGGCCGTGAAACTTGAAGCCGGCCCGGTCGAAGACGGCCCGTTGGATCCCCCGGGCCGCCAGCCGTTCGGCCAGGAGTTCACCGACCCGCCGGGCCAGCTCGACGGTCGCGTTCCGGCGGCCCTCCGCCCGGAAGACCTTCTCCAGGGTCGAGGCGGCCGCCAGTGTATGGCCCCGCTCGTCGTCGATGGCCTGGGCGTAAACGTGGCGGAGGCTCCGGAAGACGGCGATACGGGGCCGTTCGGCCGTGCCCCGGACTTTTTTCCGAATCCTCCGGTGGCGGCGCCATCGACGCTCCTGCCGTGTACGGTACCGAGGCATGAGGGTTCTCCCTCGGGCATCGGGGCTCGGTAGAAGACCCGACACCGGTGAAATATCACTTCTTGGCCGCAGATTTACCCGGCTTCAGACGCCACGGCTCGTCTACGTACTTAATCCCCTTCGCCTTGTAGGTCATCGGGGGCCGAATGCTCCGGATGGTCGCCGCGTATTGGCCCAGGACGTACTTGTCGGGTCCCCGCAGGGTAAACCGGTTTTTGTTTTTGGGGTCGAACTCGACGTCGACCCCCGGCGGGATGGGGACCTCGACGGGATGGGAGTACCCCACGTAGAAGACCAGGGCATTCCCCTTCTTTTCCACCCGGTAGCCCGTGCCGACGACCTCCATCCCGACGCTGAAGCCTTCCGTCACGCCCCGGACGGCGTTGGCGGCCAGGGTCCGATACAGGCCGTGGAGGGCCTTCTGGGTCTTGGAGTCGTCCTTCCGGAGGGCGACCAGGCGGCCGTCTTCGAGGCGAAACTGGATCCCGTGCCCGTAGGGGACTTCGACCTGTCCCCTGGGCCCCTGGACGAGGAGCCGGGTCGGTTCGACCCGGACCTGCACGTTCGGCGGGACCGGAATGGGTTGGCGACCGATCCGGGACATCTTCGGCTTCTCCCCGTATGCAGGGTCGGGAATTCGGCAGAGGGATGGGTCGGCAGGGATCCCCCTGCCCCCTTGCCGAACTCCCGAATACCCGACTAAAAGACCGTCATGAGCCACTCGCCGCCCAGACCCCGGCGGTAGGCCTCGCGACCCGTCATGACGCCCTTAGACGTCGACAGGACGGCGACGCCCAACCCGCGTCGGACGAGGGGAATCTGATTTCGGCTCACGTAGACCCGCCGCCCCGGCGTACTGACCGACCGGATCTCGTGGATGGCGTACTCGCCCTCGGGCGAGCGACGCAGGTAGACCTTCAAGATCCCCTGCTTGCCGTCTTCGATGAACTTGAAGTCCTCGATGTAGCCCTCGTCCCGGAGCACGCGGGCGATGGCCACCTTAAGCCGGGAGGCCGGGACCTCGACGACCTCCTTGCGGGCCATCACGGCGTTCCGAATCCGGGTGCACATGTCACTGATCGGGTCATGCATGCCCATAGGCGACGACCTCGGTCGATGGGGTCGGTGGGTGTCGGACCCCGGCCCCCGACACCCCATTCAAACCCTTACCAACTGGCCTTGCGGACGCCCGGGACGAGGCCCATCAGGGCGTGTTCCCGGAAGCAGAGGCGGCACATCCCGAACTTCCGGAGAAAGGCCCGGGGTCGTCCACACAGCCAACAGCGATTCCGCTGACGGACCCGAAATTTGGGTTTCTTGCGGGCTTTGGCGATCAAGCATTTCCGTGTCATGCCTCACGACTCCCGGAAGGGAAGGCCCAGGGCCCGCAGGAGCTCGTAAGCTTCTGCGTCCGTCCGGGCCGTCGTCACGACCGTGACGTTCATCCCCCGGACCTTGGAGACCTTGGCATAATCGACCTCCGGGAAGATGAGCTGTTCCCGGATCCCTAACGTGTAATTGCCCCGTCCGTCGAATCCGTGGGGGGAGATCCCCCGGAAATCCCGGACCCGGGGCAGGGCCACGTGGATGAGGCGGTCCAGGAACTCCCACATCCGCCACTTCCGGAGGGTGACCGAGCAACCGACGACCATGCCCCGTCGGATTTTGAAGCCGGCGATGGACCGGCGGGCCCGCCGCAGGACGGGCCGCTGGCCCGTGATGGCGCTCAGGGTGTAGACGGCCTCTTGCTGGAGCTTATCGTCCCGGGCCGCATCGCCGATGCCCATATTGATGGCCACGCACTCGACCCGGGGGACCTGCATGACGTTCTTATAACCGAACTTCTGCATCAGGTAGGGCACGACTTCCTGTTGGTAAAGCTTCAAGAGCCGGGGGATGTAAGGCTCCTCCGGGGGCTTCTGCGGGGCGGCCTCGGGCGGGGCCTCCGGCTCGGCGACCCGGGCGTCCTGCCGGTCCGGCGCCGGAGGGGCCGCCTTCCGGCGGGGGGTCGGGGCGGCCGGGGCGGGCCGCTTCCCCGAAGCCTTCTTTTCGGCCTGGGTCGTTTCCTTCTTCCGGGTGGCCATCTTCCCATCCCCTCGGCAGTAT
>FWWL01008667.1_pt1 | contig 12918 bp, 3 predicted proteins | sample 2228331 | NCBI WGS metagenome assembly FWWL01 (sample SAMEA103939775, study PRJEB20133) | metagenome | reverse complement strand
GACCCGGACGTGGGCGCGGGCGCGCCGACCCGGACGTGGGCGCGGCGGCGCCGCGCCCCTACTGATCGACCGGTTCGGGCAATCGGCGCGGCGGCAACGCAACCGGCGCGTCGGGGACGCCGGACGGCGCTCCTGGCGCGGCGCCATTGCTCAACGACGCACCGCTGACGATAAAACCGGTGATCTCCGCGCGGTTGTTGGTCTCGTTGCTTTCGGCAACTGCCCCTGTCGGCACCGGCGGGTTGAAACTATCAACATAGACGTACAGGCTGTTGGTGCCGCTGGCGAAATGTCCAGGCCAGACTGACTGCGGTCCTGCGAATTGACCGGGCGCCGATGTCAGCGTGATACTCTGTCCTGGCGCGAGTGCCTGGTTGACATACCAGGCAATGCCATAGCACGGCGAAATGCCGCAGACATCGTTCCAGCGCACATTTGCAGTTGTTGGCGGCGTCGATGGGTTGATGTACAGATCGACCCAGAACCCGACGGTCGTTGGCGAACCTCCGACGTTCTTGACTTTCACCGTGATCAGGACTGGTTCACCTGCAGTGTAACTGGTCTTGGTCGGCGTGACCGTAAAGGCTTCGACCACCAGGTCTGGCGGCGTCACCGGCGCGACGATGAGCGGCAGGAAGACGCGGGTTTGCGTTCGGTACCCGGCGTCGATTGACGTCAGCGCCTGACCTGCTCCCAGGATGCCGGTTGCGACCGGCGCATCACTGTCGATCGTCGGATCACTGCCGACACGCGTGGCGACATCGAAGTACCCCGCGGGTTTGGTGAATGTCACCACAAATGTCCCCGGCGGCAGACCGGCGAAGGTGTAATTGCCATTCGTGTCGGTGACGGTGCTGAATGTGAGCGGAGCGCCCAGCCCGGTTGGCGTGATCGTCAATGTGACCTGCACTCCCGCAATACGCTGGTTCTCGCCAGGGTTGCGCAGATCGTCGAAGTTCTCATCGACCCAAGCAAAACCGGAGATCGACCCGTTCCCGACAAATCCGGCATCGACGGTTGTCGAGATCTGACCGCTTACCAGCGTGAAGGACGCCGTTCGTCCGTTGGTCTGGGCATCGTTATCATGATCAACGCTCAGCGACCCGGCGCCGTTGTTGACTGTTTGGAAGCCGGATGGCGCCACAAACTCGACCACATACGAGCCAGGGTTGATATTCTCGAAGCCATAGAACCCGACGTCGCCGCTCGCCAGCGTTGTAGTGGTCGAGATGACCGTGTCGGTCGATGCATCGCGCAGCCGGACGGTGACGTTTGGCAATCCAATGTCAGTTCCTGCCTGGTATGTGCCATTACCGTTTACATCGAACCAGACCCGGTCGCCAACCGAGGTGGTGCGATACAACCCGAAGTTTTGACCGGTCGCCGGCAGTGTTCCGCTCAGCGTGTCAACCGTTGAGAGCAGATAGCCGAGCGGCCGTCCGGTGACGCTGACCTGGTAATTGCCCGCCGGCAGCTGGCTGAACGTGAAGTTCGGCGAACCCGCCGCGCTGGTTGTGGTCTTCGTGATCACCGGACTGGTCGAATTGATCGATGTTGTGACGGTCAGCGTGAGCGTCACTCCCGCCAGACCTGGTTCACCCGTATCGAACGTACCGTCAGCGTCGAGGTCTTCCCACGCCGTCCCGGTGAGCGTCAATGTTCCGACCGCGCCGGCATCGACGTAGGTGGCGGTTTCGTTCGATCCGACTGTGAAACGATCGGTGTATCCACCGGCGCCAGCATCACTGTTGTTGTCGGTTGTGATGGGTAACCCCTGGGTTGTGAAGTCATACCCGGCAGGCAATGTGAACTGGATGCGATATTGCGTACCTGGCGTCAGGACGTCGGTTGGCGTAATGCTGGTGAACTGGTAGATGCCGTTGTCACCGGTTGTGAATGTCCCAATTGACGTCTCATTCCCGTTGACCGTTGTGTCAGGGTCAAGGAAGAGCGTTACTGTCACTCCGGCCATCGTCGGTTCACCGCTGTCGAACAGACCGTTGTCGCTGGTATCGAACCAGACTGTGCCACTGATGACCCCGTTGCGATAGTAGCCGAATGGCAGCGGTGTGATCGTCTGCCCGCTGGTCAGCGGCGATGGCGCCGTCGCTGTGCCGGTATTCCCCGGCGACGCGAAATACCCGGCTGGCGGCGTTACCCCGACCGTGTAGGCAGTCGTGGTTGGCGCAACCGTGTAGCTGATGACCCCGGTCGAGTCAGGACCGAACGGTCCACCGATGGCGACACTTGGTGTCAGTGTTACTGTGGCGCCGGGAACAGACTGATCGCCCGCAGCGTAAACGTTGTCAATCGGTGAGGTCGTTTCCTCGAAGACCCGCACCTGGATCACCGCCGGGCGATAGAAGCCGCGGTCGCGGCTTTCGGTCCCACCCCGCGCCAGTTCCTGGTCGTCGAGCCGGTCAACGCCGGCACTCTCGCCGTCGCTGTCATCAGTCGCCGGTTGCGTCCCGACATCATCCAGCGTCGCGAACCAGCCCGACGGCGTGGCGAAGCGCAGGGTGAAACTCACCTCCGACGCGACGGTCGCCCACCCCGGCAGATCGGTGACGGTGTACGCGCCGGTGGCGTCGGTGGTTGTGGTCGTGACGATGGTCGTGCTCAGCAACCCTGGCAGGTTGACCGTCACCGTCAGGTTGACCGTCACGCCGGGCAGCGCGCCGACCCCCTCGCCCGTATCGCGTGTCCCGTTTCCGTTCAGGTCCTCCCACACCACGCCGGTCACGGTTGACCGTCCGACCGCGGCGGCGTTCCGTGTGATGGTCACGTCGGAGGCAACGGCGAACGGAGCGGTTTCGGCGTCATTTCCGACGGCGGTCTGCAGGTTGTTATCACCGCCAGCGGGGGTGACCAGCTGGAAGTTTGTGACATCGGGGTTGATGACCCGCACGACATAGGTGTCAGGCGCCACACTCGTGAAAGTATACGCGCCGGTGGCGTCGGTGGTGGTCGTGTAGGCGATGGTGTTCGCCGGGGTCAGCACCAGCGTGACCGTCACCCCCTGCAGCCCCGGTTCACTGTCGCCGAACAGGATGTTGTCGCCGTCGCGGTCGAAGAACACCGTGCCGCTGACTGTGCCGAAACGATAGTGCCCGAATTCCAACCCTGCCGGTCCGACGGTCTGCCCTGGTAACGGGTTCGGACTGACCTGCGCCGCACCGGTGTTGCCCGGCGAGCGTTCGAAGCCGGCGGGTTGCGCCACATTCACCCAGTACGGCGTGGCGCTGTCGGTCGGCACCAGGGTGAAGGTGATCAACCCGCTGCTGTCGATGGCCGACACGCTCAGCGGCGTGACCACGCCGTTAGTGGTGGTGATGGTGACCGTCGCGGTCGTGATGCCGGTGTCGCCGGCAGCGAAGGCATTATCGACCGGCGGGGTGAGTTCCTCGAAGACGCGCACCACGACAGTGACGGGACGGTAGTGCCCAAACTCCAGCCCTGTCGGTCCGACGGTCTGCCCCGGTCCAGGATTGGGCGTAACCTCTGCCGCACTGGTGTTGCCGGGCGAGCGTTCGAAGCCGGCGGGTTGCGCCACATTCACCCAGTACGGCGTAGCGCTGTCGGTCGGCGCCAGGGTGAAGGTAATCAAGCCGGTCGCCGGGTCAATCGGCGACACGCTCAGCGGCGTGACCACGCCGTTAGTGGTGGTGATGGTGACCGTCGCGGTCGTGATGCCGGTGTCGCCAGCGGCGAAGGCATTATCGACCGGCGGGGTGAGTTCCTCGAAGACGCGCGCCACGACGGTGACGGGACGGTAGTGCCCAAACTCCAGCCCTGTCGGTCCGACCGTATCTCCGGGTCCGGGGTTCGGACTGACCTGCGCCGCGCCAGTGTTGCCGGGTGAGCGTTCGAAGCCGGCGGGTTGCGCCACATTCACCCAGTATGGCGTGGCGCTATCGGTCTGCACCAGGGTGAAGGTGATCAACCCGCTGCTGTCGATGGCCGTCACGCTCAGCGGCGTAACCACGCCGTTGGTGGTGGTGATGGTGACCGTGGCAGTCGTGATGCCGGTGTCGCCGGCGGCGAAGATGTTATCGACCGGCGGGGTGAGTTCCTCGAAGACGCGCACCACGACAGTGACGGGGCGGTAGTGCCCGAACGCCAGCCCTGTCGGTCCGACGGTCTGTCCCGGTCCAGGATTGGGCGTAACCTCTGCTGCGCCGGAGTTGCCGGGTGAGCGTTCGAAGCCGGCGGGTTGCGCCACATTCACCCAGTACGGCGTGGCGCTATCGGTCGGCACCAGGGTGAAGGTAATCAAGCCGGTCGCCGGGTCAATCGGCGACACGCTCAGCGGCGTGACCGATCCGCCAGTCGTCGTAATAGTGACGGTCGCTGTTGGAATGCCCGTGTCGCCGGCGGCGAAGGCATTATCGACCGGCGGGGTGAGTTCCTCGAAGACCCGCGCCACGACGGTGATCGCTCTGAAATACCCAAACTCAAACTCCGACGCTGGCGATGGCGCTGTATCATCGGCGAGCAACGGGCTTGGCGTATTGACTTCCAGCGCGCCGGAGTTCCCTGGTGATGGTAAAAACCCGGCTGGAGTAGCCACATTCAGCCAGTACGTTGTAGTAGTCGGCGGTAGGGTAAAGGTCACCACGCCGGTCGAGTCGATTGCGCTGGCGCTGAGTGGCGTCACCGTGCCATTGGTCGTTGTGATGGCGACAGTTGCGGTGGTAATGCCAGTATCACCTACACTGTAGACATTGTCGGGAGGCAGGCTGGTTATTTCATCGAAAATGCGGGCGCGTACCGTGACCGGACGCCAGTACCCCTGGTCGTAATCGAGGGTGTTGCTCACGCCAACCGTTGCGCTGGCGACTTCGATGAATGGTCCGTCGCTGTCAATCGCGTCGTTACTTCCCACATTCGCGACCGATGGCGTGTAGGTGGCATCCGGTGGATCGAACGACAGCGTATAGGTCACACCAGATGTTCCTCCAGGGAGACCGGTGAATGAGTAGTTGGGGTCGCCGGCGCCGGTTGTTGCGGTCAATGTATAGGTCGTCGTCAGGTTGGCGGTGGCGACCGTCACAGTCAGTGTCGCGGTTGCGCTGCTCAGCGCCAGATCATTTGCCGTCTGCGTGAAACTGCCGTCGCGGTCGAAGAAGACATAGCCCTGCACCACATTGTTGCCGCGCAGACCGGCGTCTACCTCGGTCACTGTGACGCCAGAAGTCACCGAGATGACGCCAGTGCGTCCGGTTGCATCGACATCGCTGGCGAGCGGGTCGCCTGGCGCCGGAATATCGGGCGTGACGAACGACCAGTTGGACGGGTCGGGACGAACGACTTCGACCACATACGTCAGCGGAACAACGCTGCTGAAGGTGTAACTGCCGTCGGCAAGGGTTGTGGTCGTCGAGACCACTGCATCATCACTGGCGCGGCGCAGATTGACGGTGAAGTTCGCCAGACCCGGCTCAGGAGATGTTTCGTCCTGGTTGTTCCCGTTCTGGTCGAAGAAGACTCGCCCTGACAATGGCGCCGGACGGTACACCGCTGCATCAACACCAGGGTTCTCGCTGCCGCGCGCAATCGTGAATACTGGTGTGCGCCAGATACGACCGCTCACGAATTCACGCACGTCGTTGACATCGTCAGAGACGCTGGCTTGCGGATCGACGCTCAACCATCCTGTTGGCGTGATAACGCTCGCCACATACGCCGGATCGAGCACGCTGAGGTCAAAGGTGGCATAGTACGTGCCAGAGATGATATCGGTAACGGTGTAGATACCGCTGGCGTTCGTTGTCTGCGGGAGACCAGCCGGCGCATCATCGCCGGTAAAGAAGATACCGTCAGGCCCGGCGCTGTAGAGTTGAACCGTGACGCTCTGAACACCGGTTTCACTCAAATCGAAGACGCCATTGCCGTTTTCATCTTCCCAGACGAAATTGCCGACTTCGGCGCGCACGATGCCGAAATCAGCGTTGAGAAACGCCGGAGTGGTTGCATCGAGAACTGAGGTGACGATAACAACACCTTCAGTTGACCCACACGCCGCACCGGTCGTGTAGCCAAGCCCTTCCAGCGCGCCTCCAGGAGCGAAGTTCGAGGCGTCGAGGACGATGCGGTAGGAGACGCCAAGCGGCAGGTCATCGAAGAGATAGAACCCATTCGTATCAGTTGTCGTTTGCGGTTCACCTGTATCGATCTGACAGTTGCTGTTCAGATCGACGAACACCAGCGCATTTGCCAGCCCAAGAGTTCCTTCGATACCATCAACGATCCCGTTACGGTTGACATCATGCCAGACGAAATCGCCGACTGTACCGGCAAAGAGCCCGAAGCTGGAGGTTTCATTGCGGCGATTGGTTGCATTTAGTGTAAAGTCGGGGGTCTGGAGGAAATTACCTGCGCCAATAACCGCAGGACCATCGGTTGTGCCATCGATCAACCCCTGATCACCGATTGCTGGTGGAAATACGGTCTGGTTAAGCGGCGTCGCATGACCAAAGAGCAAATCGGTGGAGTTGTCGAACTCGGAACTGGGAATACGCACCCGGTACGTTGCCGTTAATGGCACACTGACAAACTCGAAGAACCCGGCGCGGTTGGCAGGGTCGTTAGCAATCGGTCGCGTCGTTTGTGTGCCGATAAGGGTATCTGAAGCGTCACGCAATTCGACCGTAACACCGTTGATGAACGGCTCACCCGGATCGCGCAGTCCATTCTGGTCGAGGTCGCGCCAGACGAAACCGCTCGCTGCGCCTCGTGAAAACCCGACATCCAGACTATCGTCATTGACGCCTCGTGATTGGTTAGGCATCGTGATTCGCGGTTCGCCGGCGACGAGTTGCGCATCGGAGTCGCGCCGGTCTTCGAAGTCGAAGTTTGCGTTCTGAGTTGTCAGCACCCAGCCGGCAGGGATGCCTGCTGTGACGCGGATGCTATGGTTGCTGACATTTGCCGGCACGTTGTCCACAAAACGATAGGTTCCGTCCGGTCCCGCAGTTGCAGTAGCAACCAGCACATTTGATGGATTATACAACCCAAGGGTTAATCCGCCGAGCCCCGGCTCACCGGCATCCTGAATACCATTGGCATCCTGGTCGTCCCAGGCGCGCACCACAACGGTACGGAAACCGACCGGCGCGCCAGTATCGATGCCGGACGCATCGAGCGATCGCAAACCAACATCGCGCTGGACTGTGTTATTGTTGATCGTCACAAAAAAGACCAGGGCATTGTCCTGCCCTGGCGTCGTCGAACCCGATACTGAGACAACGGTACCGTTCGGGAGTCCATTGCTGGGGTTCGCCACCTCAACCCGATAATCGCCGTTGGGTATGCTGGGAAAGGTCACCAGCCCGGATGCATCGGTATTGTTTGAGAAGACCAGATTGTTGTCGGTATTGTAGATCGATACCGTCACCGCATTCACACCCGGTTCGCCGCTATCGAAGGCGCCGTCGCGGTCGCTGTCGGTGTAGACCCGCACTGTCAGCGTGCCTACAGCGCTCACAATGCGCGCACCGAAAAACAGCGTAAGAATCGTTGAAATCACCAGAAGAGCGGCGGTCATCGCCGAGAGACGGCGTATCTGCAGGCGATGCGTGCGATGTGCTGGTGAGGTTGTTGCCATGCGAACCACCCTTGCGCTGAAGAGGAAACCAGACGACCGGACAAACAACACATACAAACACCTGCCACGCAGACATATTGCCGCATACGTGGCAGGCTCACACCGCTTTGACTATACTACATGGAGTGCCATGAGAACAGTTGCAGTTTGGTTGCAAAATCGAGCAGAAATTGATAACGTGGAACGTGGAACGTGGGAACGTGGAACGTGGAACGTGGAACGTGGGAACGTGGAACGTGACTCAAGACAATCACGTAATCACGTAATCTCAACGTGCGAACGTGGTCACGACAATCACGTAATCCCCCAATCGCCCCCTCTGAACGTGAAACGTGGGAACGTAACAGCGGGGGTTTCAGGGTATGGACACCGTGGCGCAAGGGCGCGACAGCATTCGTTTATTCGTTCTCCATTCGTTGACAGCGGGAATGGTGCAGGAACATGGTAACGTGGGAACGTGGGAACGTGGAACGTGGAACGTGGAACGTGGAACGTGGGAACGTGGAACGTTGAACGTGGAACGTTGAACGTTCCACGCTCCACGTATGATGTGGTTCTCGAACCCATGACATCTCACCGCCTCCAGTTCTTCATCCAGACGGCGCTCGTCCTGACGACGACGCTGCTGGCGCTGCATCTGGCATTTCGAGCCGACCGGCGTGATGCGTTGCGTCAGGCGGATGCGCTCTTTGTCGAAGGACGGTACTACGAGGCGTTTCACGCCTATCATCGTCTGGCGACGCGCATGCCCTCCTTTGCAACCGCGCGACTGCGGCTCGGCATGATGTTGACGGTGCGTGGCGAGGCGTCGGCGGCAAGCCGTGAGTTTGGCTGGGCGCTCCGCCTGGGATTAGACCCTGCCGAACAGGAGCTGGCGCGCCTCTATCAGGGTCGTGTGGCGGCGGCGTTGGGGTACGCTGATGAAGCGACACGCATGTGGTCACAGATTGATCCCGCTTCTCCCCTGTACAGTCTGCGCCTTGTCCTTGAAGCGGAAGAACGGTTGCACCACCATGACTACGCCGGCGCGGAGGCCGGGTATCGCGCTGCGCTTGCCGCCGGTCTGCCCGACTCATGGCGCAGCATTGCTCATACGCGGATTGCCGCTCTGCGCGCAGGATACGATCCGGCTGGAGCGGGGAACGAACTGCGCATGGCAGTCACCGGAGATCGCGGACCTCGTCCGGTCGAACAACCGCTGGCGACGCCGCTGCGTCCTGTACCTCGTCCAGACGCCGGGCAGCTGGCAGCCATTCTGGCTGCCGATGCAACGATCCGTCCGCAACTTCTGGGACAGGTCTACCTGGATGCCGGATGGATCGCACTTGCAGAGGCGCAGTTTGCCATCGCGCGCGAACGTGGGTCACTGACGCAGGCGGCAGAAGTGTATTTTGCATATGCGCATATGTCGGGCGGCGATGTTGCGATTGCGCTGGCGCGTCTTCGTGATCTGACACTGGCCGCGCCCGACGATCCGCGACCACGGACGCTGCTGGCGCTGGCACATCTCGCGGCGCGCGACGCACAGATGGCGTTCACGGAACTCCAGGAAGCGCGTCGGCTGGCGCCAGACGACCCCGACGTGCTGCTGGCGCTGGGAGTGTGGCACGCGACCCAGCGCGACTATCTGGCGGCAGCAGCGGCATATGACGAAGCACGCCGGGCCGCGCCGCTGGCGAAACGCGGAACGTATGCACTGGCGCAGGCACAGCACCACCTGAAAACCTCACTGCAGATCTGCGAGAAAGGGCTTCCTGCTGCCCTGGAAGCCGTTTCACTGCTTCCAGATGATACGCAGTCGTGGCTGGCGCTGGCGCAGGTGCGCCTGGCATGCGGTGATGCAGCTGGAGCGCGCGAGGCGGCGGCACAGGCGCAGCTGCTCGATCCTGCAAGCCCTGAAGCCGCCTATCACTACGGAAAAACGCTGGCGGCGCTGGGTGATCGGACGGCGGCGCGCAGGGCGCTGATCCGGGCTGCCGATCTATCACCCGCTTCAGAGTGGCGCATTCGAGCTGAGGAGCAGATGGCGGTGTGGGGGATTGCTCCCTGATGGTCTTTCAGCAATGAGTCCGCCAGGCGCTGTGGGGCTGATGCCATTTGTGATTTTTGATTTTTGATTTTAGATTTTTGATTTTGGAGTGCTACGCCTGGCATCACAAAGCCTGGAACCGCGATATGGCAATGCGGTATTATCAACGATAACCTGGTATAAAGCCCGCATGCGCACATAGCCGATAGGCGAGAGCCGATAGCCGACAGGCAATGCGCTGGCACTGGTTTCGTTAAGATGCGCCCAGCCCGCCGGGTGGGTATGTGGATAGCGCAGTCGGGGCACGGCAGCGCCGTGCCCCAACGGTGGCAGCGCCGCGCCCCGATGGTGATGACAGTGGTTACGGCGAGACCACCTCGCCGACGACGACGCGCTCGAAGGTGAATGAACCGTCAGGCGCCACGTCGATGAGTACTGTATCGCCGTCGCGAAACTCGCCCTGCAACAGGCGCAACGCCAGCGGGTTCTGGATGCGTTGCTGGATGACCCGCTTCAGCGGACGCGCACCGAATACCGGGTCGTACCCTTCGGCAACCAGTTTCTCGCGCGCTGTCGCACTCAGTTCGAGGGTGATCTTGCGATCCGCCAGCAGGTTGCGCAGCCGGTTGAGCTGGATTTCGACGATCTGCCCGATCTGGTCGCGCGACAGTGGACGGAAGACAATGATTTCGTCAATCCGGTTGAGGAACTCAGGCCGCAACTGTGCGCGCAGTTCCTCCATGACGCTGGCGCGAATAATGTCCTGCGATGCGCCGCGCTGCGCCAGTTCCTGGATCGTTGGGCTAGCGATATTACTGGTCATGATAATGACCGTGTTCTTGAAGTTCACCACGCGCCCGTGTCCATCGGTGAGCCGTCCGTCGTCCAGGATCTGGAGCAGGATGTTGAACACATCGTGGTGCGCTTTTTCGACTTCGTCGAACAGCACGACCGAATAGGGTTTGCGGCGCACCGCCTCGGTCAACTGACCACCCTCTTCATACCCGACATACCCTGGAGGCGCGCCGATCAGACGGGCGACGGTATGTTTTTCCATGTACTCCGACATGTCGATCCGCACCATCGCCTGTTCGTCGTCGAAGAGGAACTCTGCCAGCGCGCGCGCCAGTTCGGTCTTGCCCACGCCGGTCGGACCGAGGAACAGGAACGAGCCGAGCGGTCGGTTGGGGTCTTGCAGACCGGCGCGCGCGCGTCGCACGGCATTCGCGACCGCTGAGACCGCTTCGTCCTGACCGACGACACGCTGGTGCAGCCGCTCTTCCATATGCACCAGTTTCTCGATCTCGCCTTCGAGCAGTCTGGTGACCGGCACACCTGTCCACTTCGACACGATCTCGGCAATGTCCTGCTCTGTCACCTCCTGGCGCAACATCCCGCCGCCTGACGCCTGAATCTGAGATTCGATCTCGGCCAGCTGGCGTTCCAGCGTGTTGAGTCGACCATACTGCAGTTCTGCCGCTTTGTTGTAGTCGTAGACCCGCTGCGCGCGCTCGATTTCGATGCGGGTCTGGTCGATCTGCTCCTTCAGTTGCTGGACGCGCGCCAGTTGCTCGCGTTCGCGCTGGAGTTGCGCTTCGACTGCGCGCCGTTGCTCCTGCAGGTTGGCGAGTTCCTGTTCCAGTTTCTCCAGGCGTTCCTTGCTGGCTTTGTCTTTCTCTTTCTTCAGCGCCTCGCGTTCGATCTCGAGTTGCATAATCCGCCGCTTCAGGTCATCCAGTTCCTGCGGGTCGCTGGTGATCTCCATGCGCAAACGCGCTGCTGCCTCATCGATCAGGTCGATTGCCTTGTCGGGCAGGAAGCGATCGGAGATGTACCGATCCGACAGGGTTGCTGCGGCAACAATCGCCGCATCGGTGATGCGCACGCCGTGATGCGTCTCGTAGCGCTCCTTCAGACCGCGCAGGATCGAGATGGTATCCTCGACCGACGGCGGATCGACCATCACCGGCTGGAAGCGCCGCTCGAGCGCAGCATCTTTCTCGATGTGCTTACGGTATTCATCGAGCGTGGTAGCGCCGACCATATGCAGTTCACCGCGCGCCAGCATTGGTTTGAGCATGTTGCTGGCGTCCATCGCGCCCTCAGCGGCGCCTGCTCCAACAACCGTGTGCAGTTCGTCAACGAACAAAATGATGTCGTCGCGCTCCTGGATTTCTTTCAGGACGGCTTTGAGACGCTCCTCGAACTCGCCGCGATATTTCGCGCCGGCGATCAGGGCGCCCATATCAAGCGCGACGATCCGCTTGTTTTTCAATGCTTCAGGTACGTCTTCGCGCACGATGCGCTGCGCCAGACCTTCAACGATGGCAGTTTTTCCGACGCCCGGCTCACCGATGAGCACCGGGTTGTTTTTGGTGCGTCGGCTCAGAATCTGAATAACGCGACGGATCTCTTCATCGCGTCCGATCACCGGGTCGAGTTTGCCGCGCCGCGCCAGATCGGTCAGGTCGCGACCATACTGCTCCAGCGCCGCGTAGGTGCCTTCGGGGGTCGGGCTGGTGACGCGCTGGCTGCCACGAATTTCACGCAACGCCTGCAATAATCGATCGCGCGTCACGCCTGCCTGACGCAGCACACGTTCGGCGCCGCCGCCAGCATGCTCCAAAATGGAAAGCAACAGATGCTCGGTGCTGATGTACTCATCACCGAACTGCGGCATTTCATCGGCAGCGCGCACAACAACATTGCGCATACGCGGTGAGTACTGGAGTTGTACGCCAGCCCCGCTGACCCGCGGAAACTTATTGATGTCAGCGCGCAATTGTTGCACCAGGACGCCGATCGCGACGTTGAGACGCGCCAGCACCTGGGGAACAATCCCGTCGGACTGTTCGAGCAGCGCCAGCAACAGATGCTCCGGCTCAACCTGACTGTTGCCGTTGCGCTCAGCCATGCTCTGCGCCGCCAGTAATGCTTCTTCGGATTTTTGTGTTAATCGGTTTGTATTGAACGTCATCTATGTATTCCTCCTCGACGTTGAACGTTCAACGTTCAACGTTCAGCGTTTCCAGCGTTCAACTTTTCTGCAGAAAAGCATATCATAGTTCGGTCTCAATCGTATTAGTGAACTGTTGGAGAAACGTATGCATCGCGGGCTGGCAGCCGCGGATAATCGGTGAGCCGAGGGGCTGAAGCCCGCGGCTGGCAGGGGGACGCCTGCCTGCGCGGGTTGGGGGGATTATTTTCCGTTAGTCCACGAACCCCGTCGGGGCACGGCGCCGTGCTCCAACCTTGTCGCGGCGTGCGGTTGCGGCGGGGCTGG
>FWWL01003373.1_pt1 | contig 12926 bp, 11 predicted proteins | sample 2228331 | NCBI WGS metagenome assembly FWWL01 (sample SAMEA103939775, study PRJEB20133) | metagenome | reverse complement strand
AATCAGCAAAACCGCCACATATAGCGGTCAGCGGGCAGTACCCACCACCATATATAGGAGCAAAATGTGTTTTGTCTAAACTCGAGTATGAAAATAGGGTTGAGGACATAAGCGCTTTTCGTAATTATCCCATGACATCACTGGATAGGGAGTCCGCCCAAAGCGTAGTTTGCCAGGATAAAGTAAAGCACGAGGAAAGCCACAGCTGCTAATACGAACTCCAGACGCTTGAGAATTATCAGGCTGCGTTCGAACAGTTCCAGAAGTTTTTCAAAGAAAGTGGATGGACGATGGTTCACAGTTATCTCCTTCCCTCACTCGACAATAGCGCCTCCGTCCGCGGAGACTTCATTGCCAATAGATACCCATGTTGTCAACCGAGAGCGTCATCCTCTGCGATGAGGAATTGGTATTTTTCGATGCCGAGCATCCATACGTTATCTCATAAAAGTTCAAGGTCTATCGGGAGATTCGAGCGGGTTCGTTTCAGTGAAATTCGCACAATAGGTCGCTAAAAATCTTGGCGGATTCTTCTGTTGGAAAAGCCTTTAAATTGACCTCATCACACAGGCGATGACGTGTGATCTCCTCCGAGCGGATGATCTCGGCTAGTTGTCGGGCAGTACGGTAATCGCCGCTGACAGTATATCCCATTAGGAACGGCATCCATTCCGTTTTATCATATGGTTTCAATCCTTTGGAACGAGCCTCATTTCCTAACCGGGCAACCTCCTGCCAGTCTCCTCGCTGGCGGGCCAGAGTCGCTTTTTGATAATAGTAGCACCAGCCGTGTTCCGGCTCGGGGCCAAATATTTCGATAGGAACAGAGGCCGGGGTTCCCCAGACCTGGACCTGTTCCAGGCGAGAGAACTTGGCCGCGATTTGAATCCGGGGATCGGCATTTTGAGGCAGTTCCAGGCTGGTCCCGTCCAGTACATGCACACAGGACGTCGTAGAGGGCATGGTGGCTACCAGGGTGTGATTGTAATCTCGCTGGAAGACGATCAGGACGCGCATGGACCGCCAAGGACGGGCGCCCAGGCGCACATAATCCAAGGTTTGATTATTGAGTACTTCCGCGAAGACTTTCGGAGTAGTGCTCTCTCTGCCGTAGATCAAGTTGGCCGGTCCCCAAATTTCATAGTCCTCGAAGAAATTGCTGTCGGCGATTTCCACCAATAGTACCGTGCCGGGTTCCAGTTGGGGCACTCGCCAACTTATCTGCCACCAGAATGTCTTCTGATTGACCCAGGCATTGCGCCAGGTAACAGCGTTCAGGTAATGGGTCAGTACCGATAGGACTGTTAGACCAATGAGGATGCCATTGCGGGCAGAGGGCTTGACAAAGCGCCAAAGGAAACAGACTATCAGCATGGCTGCGCCAGCGGTGACCTGGAGCGTGTAGCGGTCAAAGCCACTATCCCAGCGCACATCCCTGCTGAAAATGATGACAGGCAAAAGCGCGCAGATACTACCGGCAAGGCCAAGCCACAAACCTTCGTTCTCCCATCTCGTCTGGTGTTCTTCGGCAGACTCGTTTGTGCAAGAACGAGGACGCATTAAGAGAACTGCCGCGGCGATCGCCGCACATATCGCCCAGAAAGCGCCTTTGATGAGTTCTAGATAATCGGCTGTGCCCAGTAAGTTGTAAACAGGGACAAACCAGCCAAGGAGGATCGTTTCGATGGGGTCTTTGAAACTTTCCAACACGATTCTTGCCAGGGCACGCTTGGGCCTGTTCATGAATTTGCCAATCTGTGCCCCGACGCTCGTGGCCATCCGTTCGCTCTGGAAAAAGAATAATCTCCATACCAGGAATCCTGTAATGACGATAGCATAGGGAATCCATTGGATCACTACCTTCTTCCAGCATTCTTTTCGTGAGAGAGATTGGTCCCGGCTCGTCAAGACCCAGAGAATGCCAAGACGTAAACCTTCTAGCCCGATCATATATTCGTAAATGGGGAAATACAACAAAGCAGTGAGGATAGCCAGAGCTGTGTATCCCACCTTCTGTTTGGTTTTGTCAGTTTGTGCGGCCAGCACAGTCAACCAGATGGAGACCAATGCCATGGTATAGGTAAAGAGGTGATTGGAAAAAGTGTTGGCATTGGGTTGCTGCAAGAAGCCAGGATAGATCAGGCTAAGCAACGCGATCGCGAACGTGGCACGGTTTTTGCCCGGCCATAGTCGTCTCAGCATGGCCAGCAGGACCAATCCTCCTGTGAGACGCAAGGCTAGCGAGTACAAATGCCACAACAAGGGCCTCGAACCGAAGAGAGCCGAGGTCGCGGCATACAAATAGCCCATAGCCGGACTATCGAGAATAGGGTAATGATACTCTGGGGTCCATGGACATTCAGAGCCCAAAGTTGATACCAATCATCGCGGTAGAACCCCAGTTGGGGGATCAGAGGAGCATAGGTGAGACACCCTATTATGACCAATATTGCATAGGGAAGAACTTTGCCGTTTCTGGACATAAGACCTTATTCTCCGTTCTGGATTCTTCTCAATCTCCTCAAGGACGGTAATTCACTGGCATAAATACGCTTGACACCGTCTCCCAACGCGGCTTCTGTGACGCGGATATACTTTACCAGCCGCTCGAAACCACCTGGTTCGACGGAGGCTGCCTGGTCACTTCCCCACATCGCGCGGTCCAACGTAAGGTGGCGTTCCACCATGCACGCGCCCAAAGCCACGGCCACGGCGGAGGGGACCAAGCCAACCTCGTGGCCGGAATAGCCAATAGGCACTTCTGGAAACTCTCGACGCAGCGTTTCGATCATCCGCAAATTCAATTCTTCTGGTTCGCACGGATATGTGCTTGTACAGTGGGTGATAATCAGGTTGGCATGGCCCAGTACCTCGACGGCCTGGTGAATCTGTTCCATAGTGGACATCCCGGTCGAAAGGATGACAGGACGCCCGGTCTTGCGGACGTACCGCAACAGGTTGTGATCGGTGAGCGCCGCCGAAGGGATCTTGTAAGCCGGCAGGTCGAAGCGTTCCAGGAAGTCCACCGCAGGTTCATCCCAGACGGAAGCGAACCAGGTAATCTTCTTCTTTTTGCAATAGCGATCAATCTCGCGGTACTCCTTTTCCCCAAATTCGACACGCCGCCGGTAGTCAAGATACGTGATGTATCCCCACGGAGTCTCACGCATTTGTTTTTGCTGCTCTGGTGGCGTGCAAACTTCGGGGGTGCGTTTCTGGAATTTGACCGCGTCCACTCCCGCGTGCACGGCGGCGTCAATCATCTGCTTGGCCAATTCCAGATCGCCGTTATGGTTGATGCCAATTTCTGCAACAATATAGGCGGGGTGTCCATCACCAACGAGACGGTTGCCAATCTTAACTTCGCGTTTCATAGCACCTCTGTAGAATCAAATCACACACCTCACGCACGGCCCCATGACCGCCGGCGCGAGTCAGAACGTAGTCGGCTTGCTGGACTACGAGTGGGATAGCGTCGGCTACCGCGGCGGCCCAGCCGACGATAGGGAAACAAGGCAAGTCGTTGACGTCGTTGCCGACGTAAACAGCATGAGCGGGGTTGATCTGGTGCTCGGCGAGGAGCTTTCTTAAGGCGGTCTCTTTATCATCAATACCCTGCAGGAAAGGGATGCGCAATTTATTGCAGCGAGCCGCCACAACCGGGCTCCTCTCTTTGGAAATTACCCACACCTGCACCCCGGCCTGGCGTAACCGCGAGAGGCCTTCGCTATCGCTACGATTGGATGCCACTGCCTCGCGACCCTCTTCATCGGTCCAGACGCGGTTGTCGGTCAGTACGCCATCGAAATCCAGAATCAGGGCCTCTACCTGCGTGGGGAATGGACGGCGCGGCCGTCCGGGCCAGACGATTGCTAGGTCGGTTGTCAGGACCAGGTGCTCATAACGCGCCCAGTCGGCTGGCGTGTCAATGTCCACCGTGTAGCGCGGGTCTAGAATGAGAGGGTAGATGACATCGCCGGTCATCGAATGCTTGGCCAGGACGGTGCTCGGGCGAATGGCGTCAATGTGGCCGGTTTGCCAGTAAACGGGGGGCAGCACCTGGCGCGGAGCGTTGTATGGTTCGGGAATGCCCGGAACGCTCAGCAAGGGCAGCATGCGTCCGCTTTGCGAGTCAATGCGCCACATCTTATATGGGTTTTGCCCGGCCGGCACCACGCCGCGCACGCAATCGGCCTCAGGGTGTTCGAGCAGGAGGCTCACGGCACGGTCAATGCAATCCGGGGGGCGGATCGGCGAGGTCGGGCGCAGTTGTACGATCACAGCAGGGCGGTACCCTTCCTGTTCCTCCAACCAGCGCAGCGCGTGAACAAAGACCGGCAGGTCGGTGGTGGTATCCTGGGCAAGTTCACTCGGACGGAGGAAAGGGGTCTCCGCGCCGTACTGGCGGGCAACAGCCGCGATTTCCTCGTCGTCTGTGCTGACAATAGTACGCGTCACTGTCTGGGATTGGCGCGCCGCGGCGATGCTCCAGGCAATGAGAGGATAGCCGGCGAAGGAGCGGATGTTCTTGCGCGGGATACCCTTGGAACCGCCCCGCGCCGGGATAATCGCCAGTACCTCGATGTGAGAATCAGGCGACATCGGTGCTCCTCTCAGGACTCCCAACCGTGTCGTTTACCATGCTGTCCAGCCTCCGTCTACGATCAGGTTCGCTCCGGTCATATACGAGGAGGCATCGGATGCCAGGAAGAGCAGCGCTCCATTCATTTCATCCTTGCGCGCCATGCGACCCAGAATAGTCTTTGCCGAGTAGTTGGCTACGAAAGTTTCGTCGTGGTTGTTGAACACGCCGCCGGGCGTGAGGGCATTGACGCGAATCTCCGTGCCGGCATAGTAGGCCGCCAGGTATTTCGTCAGGCCCAGGATGCCCGCCTTGGTCACCGTGTAGTAGACCGGCTTATAGGCTACGCGCTGGCCGCCTTTCATGTAAATGCGTTGATCAGGGCCATTCAGGCCATAGGTAGAACAAATATTAATGATGCTACCGCGTTTACCCTGGGCCAGCATGGGCCGCACGCAGGCCTGGGTGACCAGAAATGTGCCTGTCAAGTTGACTGCCAGGGCCTGATTCCACTGTTCGAGGGGATAGTCCTCAAAGGCCCCAGGCGTGATTCCCTGGGCCAGAGCCTGAGGATCGAACTTGGGATCCAGCGCGGCGCTGTTGACCAGAATATCGAGGCGGCCAAAGGTGTCGAGCACGGTTTCAACCATCTGGCGAACGGAATCGGGTTGGGTAATATCCGTCGCGATGCTGCGCACCCGGTACCCTTCCTGCTTAAGGGTCTCTGTGACCTGGTCGGCGGCTATCTCGTTGCGATCGACAATGGCTACGGCTGCTCCGGCCTCGGCTAACGTGCGACAGAATTCCGCGCCAAGTAAGCCAGCGCCGCCGGTGACAACTGCCACCCGTCCACTTAGGTCGAATTTCTCCTGAATCTTGCTCATCCGATTGCCTCTCTCGTCATTATGGTAAGGGTTCGAGATACCCCTGTGCCTTGAGGTATTCAATAATTTTACGGGCGTTTTCTTCGGGCGTGCCGTTGTATCCCTGCAGAGTAAGTTCCGGGTCAATGGGCGGCTCGTAGGGATCGTCCACGCCGGTGAAGCCCATGGGCTTCCCTTCGGCCAGTGCCTGCCGGGCCACTCTGGCGGACGGCGGTTTGGAAAGCAACACAATCAGGCGAGTTTCAGGATCCCTGCTCAATTCGTCCAGTGCCTGCCGGGCCTTCGCGTAGAGGCCTTTTACATCGCGTTGCTCGCAGATTTCGATCGGGGTATCCATGTACACCAGGATGAAATTCTCGCCGACCATTTTGCGCGCTTCCTCGCGCGCGGCGCGATAGGGGCTGATAGCGGCACAGATCACGACCCCGCCGTGCCGTACGATTTCGCCAGCGACGAAACCGATTCGCAGGATATTGGTGTCGCGGTCTTCTTTGCTGAATCCCAGGCCTTTTGAGAGATGCGTGCGCACCACGTCTCCGTCGAGCACGGTGGCCTGGCGTCCGTACTCTAGCAGGAGTTCGGCCAGAATCTGCGCGGTGGCCGACTTACCTGCTCCGCTCAGGCCGGTGAACCAAACGCAAAAACCCTGTTTATGGCGTGGCGGATACATCTGTTGCAGGATTTCGGCTGTCTCCGGGCGGGTGAACCAGGCTGGCAACAATTTCCCTTTGGCGAGATACTCCTCGCGCACCTGGGTGCCAGAAATGCTCAGCACGCGCGCTCCCGGCGGTACCTTGCCCGCTTCGACGTAACGATCTTCGTCCGGCAGATAAACCAGTTCCTCGAACGGGATCATGCGAACGCCCAATTCTTCCTCATATTGTTTCATGAGTTCCTGGGCTTCGTAGGGGCCGTAGAAGGGCCGCCCACTGGAATCCTTGCCGGGCCCAGCATGATCGCGCCCAACGATGAAGTAATTGGCGCCATAATTGCGGCGGATAATGGCGTGGAGCAGGGCCTCCTTTGGTCCGGCCAGACGCATTGCTAATGGAAGAAGGCTCAGTAAGGTTCTGGACTTATCGTAGTACTTTTCGACCAGAATGCGATAGATGCGAACGCGGGTATAGTGATCCACGTCGCCGGGTTTCGTCATGCCCACGACGGGATGAATGAGCAGGGAGCCATCCACTGCCTGGGCGGCCCGCTTGGTCAATTCTTCATGGATGCGGTGGAGAGGATTGCGGGTTTGGAAGGCGACCACATTGCGATTCCCCATAGCCTCCAGCCGGGCGCGCACCTGGGCTGGCGTGAGGCGCAACTCGACGAAGTCGTAGTACTTTGGCAGGTTGAGCACTTTGAGTGGGCCGGAGATACAAACCCTGCCCCAGCGAGCCATCTCAGAAACCATAGGGTGCTTGGGGTCCGTCGTGCCGTAGGCCAGAGCGGCCTCGACCTCGGGATTCCAGTGGTAGACCTCTTCCAGGGTCATAATGGCCATGATGTCGTTGGTGGCATTGCGCAGGACCAGTTCGCTGCCGACGGTCGGCAATTCCTTCGGATCAGCCGTCAGGGTGATCGGCAGAGGCCAGAGCAGACCGTTTGTCAGCCTCATTTCGTGCAATACCCGAAGGTAGTCCGCTTTATCCATGAAGGTTGTCAAAGGCGAGAAACCGCCGGTAGCCAGTAATTCCAGGTCACACAGGTTGCGCATGCTGATTTTGATCGAGGGCAGGCTACTGGCACGTGCCAGCCACTCCTGGCGCTCGTCGCCCTCGACCACCAGGTTTACTCGAGGTGGTTGTTTTGTCAGGCATAATAGAAGCGCTCCCTTTTCCATGAGATTCCTGTACGCACCACCCGCGCCGGATTACCGGCGATGAGGCTGTTCGGGGGGCAGGATTTGGTGACGATCGAGCCGGTGGCGACGACGGAGTGATCGCCAATCTGGACGCCTTTCAAAACGACTACGTGCGGCGCAATCCAGACATGATTTCCGATCACGACATCCTCTGCGAAGTTCAGCCGTTCCCCGCTGGCAGCATCCACAATGGAATGGCTGTCGCCGCTGCGAATGTCAATGTCGTTGGCGAACATGCAATCTTCACCGATCAGGACTTTTGAACCAGGCTCGGTAACGGCAATGTGCACTTCGACCATGCTAGTGCCTTGCCCAACCTGTAAGGTGCAGTGATCGTCTTCGAACCAGAGAATGGCCCCGCGCGTGATGCGGCAGTTCGGGCCGAATTCGATGTAGTGACCGTCGCCGCGCAAACGAAAGCGCACATTGTGGAAAATGCCACCTTGGCCCAGGATAATGCGGTTATCGTTGCCGATGATATCCAATTCCACGTTGGTCAGCGTTGTCCCTTCAGCCTGGAACAGGTTGCCCCTGCCTCGGATGGAGCGACGCACCTCCGGTTCGGCCAAAATCCAACGAGCCAATCGTCGCAGTCCGCGTTGCAAGATAGTCATTGGGTTATCCTCACCAGGCAGCCGCTTCGATTGGATTCGTGCACTGCCAGCGCGAGTTGTAAGGCATACTTGCCGTCTTCCAAAGGACAAAGTGGTTGGTCGCCACGTACGACATCGAGAAAGTGTTTCATTTCTTCCACGAACATCGCGTTTCGTTCGAAGCCTGGGGGCGGGGAGTAGGTTTCGATGTGTGCCCCGTCAGGGTGGTATACATGCAGGGTGCCATCGCGGTTATCCCAGCGCAATGTGCCCTCCGACCCGACGATTTCGAGATAGTGGGAGGGCGGACGCTGATTATAATCCAAATGGACACTCCCCAGGGCGCCGCTGACAAAGCGCAGGCCGATCTCTGCCGTATCTTCAACGGGCAGGCGCAGATGAGTGGAAGCGGTCATTCCCCAGAGTGCTTCTACTTCCCCGAGAAGCCAGTGCAGGTAATCGAGAGGGTGGCACAACGTCAGCACCACGCCGCCGCCAAGATCGGGCCGGGCGGCATAGCCCTGGCGGAAGTCTTCCCAGGGATGCCAGTTGGGCAGGTACTCACCCCAGTGAGCGCGGGCGGAAAGAACGCGCCCCAGGCGCCCTGACTCGAGAATCTCAGCGGCCTTGCGCAGGGTAGGATGGAAGCGAAACTGAAATCCGACGAGGATGCGGCTACCACTCTGTCGAGCGGCGGCTTCTAACACGTCAACGCCCTCGAGGGAGTGGGAAATGGGTTTCTCGAGCAAGATATGGCAACCTGCTTTTGCTGCTGGGATGGCAACATCCAGGTGTAGAGCCGTAGGGTTAGAGACAATGACTGCCTCGGGTCGCTGCGCCAGGGCGGCATTCAGATCGGTTTCCACAGGCAAGCCGCTTAGTTCCTCCTCGGGCAGGGTGGAACGGTGGGTGCGGTACAGGACGATATCGTTTTCGCCCAGTGCGCGCAGGTTGCGCAGGTGGCGACGTCCAATTGAACCGAGGCCAGCAATGAGAAACTTCATGGTGTTTTCTCTAGAAGGGAGAGCAGGTATTCGCCTGTTCGTCGTCCAGCACTACCGTCCGTGAAAGTGCATTCTTGCTGGACGAAACGATGACGGGCTTCCGCGTCGGCATGCGGGTATTTCAGGTAGAAGTTGATGTGCTGACGAAGTTCTTCCTGGTTGGTAGCCACACGCCCGGCACCCGAGAGGCGGAAACGTTTATGGGTCGGCCACTCGCCAATGGCCGTCAGTGGCAAGGAGTAGGCTCTGGGTGAATTCCAACCGCCAGGAGTATCAATACACACACTGACGATCGGGCGGTCGTGAATGGCTGTCTCAACGACCATGGTAGAGTAGACTGTCAAAAATACATCTGAGTAAGCCATCATCGAGGCTTTCTCGGACATGTCCTCTCCAGAGTAGTGACCAAGCCCACCGCTGAGCGGGACCGGTTCCACGATGTGGACATGTGGCATGTCGCGCGTCAGGGCACGCACGCGTTCGGCCTCCTCGGCGTAGATCGAACCCTGCCGGAAGTGATTAGGATGAAGCCGGATGAGTAATTGACAGGGTTCGTCGAGGGCCTCACGATTGACCAGTTCTGCCAGGGCAGCGATGTTGGGAAAATTCGGGGCAAAAGTCACGAAACTGGCCGCGTAGGAGAGCAATTTGCGCCGTGGGTCCAGGTTGTGCAGGCGGAAATAGTCCTCTTTTGGCAGCAACCAAGACTTTCGGAAGTATCCATCATAGGATGGAATGCCGCCGATGTATACCTGTTCGGGCTTCCAGTCTGCTCCCAGGACTAACTCTTCCTTTTGAATTTCTGACCAACAGGTGATCCAGTTCACCGGCGCGCCGGAAAGGCGGTAGGAGGAAGGATTGTCCCAGCCTACGATCACGGCCGCGGTGGGAATGCCACGTGCGGCGGCTTCGCGCAGCAAGTAGCGATCGAGTCTCCAGCCCGGTGTGTTGGCGATGACTAAGTCGGGGTGATACTTCTCGAACAGGTCTGTGTAAATGGAAGGGGTGAAGCGCATTTGGTAGTTCACTACCGCCTGGCGCACCAGCCGGGAACGTCGCATAAGGAGGATCAGAGCACGAACGAGAGGAACGGCCAGGCGCGTACGTCCCCGGGCACCGTGTACGAACAATCGGTAATTCCCCTCGATGGCGGTCGTGTTGACCTTATCGGAGCCACCTGCCCAGCGTAACAAATAGAGCCAGCGTTGTAGCCCCGGTCGAACTGTCCGATAGTACTGTTGACATTGGTCCAGACGGAGGCTTTCGAAGGAGAGGCCCGGCTGATGAAAGCGCTTCTGCAAAGCCGCGCAGGCACCATCTTCTGTCAGTAACAGGACTTCGACACCGCCCTGGAGCAGGGTGGTGACCACGTCACTTTGCAGGAAGTAGACCAGAGCCAGGCCGTGGTCGGCGCTGATGAATACGCGTTTTCTTTGCATGGTTCTCATCCGATCTCCTGCCAGGCTTGTTGAGGAAATAATCGGGTAAGCACTCTACGCCGCCACAAGCCAAGCTGGCGTTGGAGACCAACCATCCGTTCTGGCCGAATAGGGATAGTATGCCTTGTTGAATAAGGACGGGCCAATACAGTAATGTAGTAAGGAACCAATTGCGAGCGGGGGCGACCATGTCGCTCTAATCGTACGATTTGATAACCTGCTTGATACAGAGCCTGCTTTAAGGTATGGGTACTGAAGGAGACGAGATGGGCAATCTCAAAGCAATCGTGAGCGTACAGGTTAGGGACTTCTACCAGCAACCAGCCCTCTGTTTTGAGCAGGGAATTGCGCAGGCGCGTCAAGTACTCCACTGGCGAAGGCAGATGTTCTAATACGTGTACCATGCTGATCAGGTCGAAAGGTGCTGGCCGAGACTGTTCTAGTTCTTCCAGAGAAGCATGTACTTCTAATCCTTGTTGTTGCGCATAGGAGCGGTGACTTTCCCCGGGTTCGATACCTGTTGCGTGACAGGAATACACTCTTGCGAAATGCTGTAGGAGAATACCCGTAGAACAGCCGATGTCAAGGTGGGCGGAGATGGTCACCAGGAAAGGGCGACAGAATGCTAGCAAGGTTTCTGCGCGAGCACGCTGGACAGCTAGATCACGACCGGTTGGCTCGGCGCTGCCGCCATAGAGTAGGCGATATTCGCGAGTATAGAAGGCTTCCCGTTCAGCATCTGTCAAGCGCGGAGATTGGTATACCAGACCGCACTGACTGCAAATACGGTTGGAGACCGGTTGTCCGCGAAATAGACGGTAGTCAAACGACCGGCTGCGGTTACTGCCGCAGAGAGGGCAAACACGCACATCTTCTGGCATATGGTTAATCCACGTGGAAGAAGTAAAAGCGAAAAATACGATCGTGCAAACCGAGGAGCAAACGGCGGATCGTTTTCAGGTTCAGGATTCGTCTCCACAGAGAGAAAACGCGCCTGGTCCGCGGGCCGGCAGGCACGTTCAGGTAATTGCCCATGTGCCAGACCAGGGGTTGGGCAGTGGTAAGGCGCAGCAGACCCATCTCGTTGATGGCAATATCGAGAGCGCGCTCGCCGCGCATGGGTTCACCGGCAGGCAGTGGAAAGATCTTTTTCAACACCTCGCGGCGTGCCATGAATTGGAAATGCGCGGCGCCGATGTATGCCGTCCGACCCTGGTAAGAGAGACGGTAATCTTTGCCTTGAGGATATTCCTCGCGAGCTCTGGCTTCGCTATGGCCAAGGCTTTCCACGTGTTCCCAGTAGGTTTCCCAATCCAGAAAACAACCTTCTTCCAGGATGCCGGGCTGCTGTCGAGCCCATTCGAGCGTGGCGGACGAGAATTCCATGGGAGTTCGCAATGGCCGTGCCGTGACCATACCAAGATTGGGGAAGGCCTCGAAGAGTTCGAGGGAGGCGGAGAGCCAGCCAGGGCGGAAGTAAATATCGCTATCGGCGAACGCAATGTATTTGCCCTGAGCCGCGCCGAACAGGACATTCCAGGCGCCGATTTTGCCGAGATTTTTATTGGAGAGAATCAAACACTGTACAATTCCCTGGTCATAGGCTTGTTGCAGGTACTCGCGCACCTCGCGGCAAGAGTGGTTGTCGAATACCATCAGGTCGTGCGGCTCAGGCGTATGCTCGTGAATGCTGGTCAGACACGCCTTGAGTACCTCCAGGCTTTGGGCGTGGAAACCGCTCAAAAAGGGAATACACGAGATCACGGTGATCGTAATCTCGGCGGGTTGCGCGGCCTGATGGATGAACTTGGCGGGGTTCTGTCCGACTCGCATGTTACCTTCTCGGAATGGCGTAGTAACGGCTTTCCAGCCGTTTGATGAAGAAGCCAATCCGCGCTTTCAGGCTTCCCAAATCGTCGGTGAGGAAACAGCGTTCCAGACGTCTTAACAAACGCGCCAGATAGAACTTTGGACGGCGAATCTGACCATGAATCAGTTCACGGTTGGTATCCAGGACATGGTACACGCAGCGTCGGCCTCCGGCTTTGGCGAGATTGCGTTTGGCTACCTCGGACCCGTATGGCGGCTTGTTGCCGGGCAGGTGACTGTAATCATGGTTCTGGTGGATCGCCATCACCGAACGGGTAACATCAATGGCTAAACCCCATGTTCGGAGGGCGTGATAGACCATCCAGTTGTCCCAGGCTGGCCGGCCGATGGTGAAATCTGGCACGTCCGTGTAGAGATGCCGCGGAAAGACGAAGAAATCAATCCCCCAGGGGTTATAGAACTCGCCGCGGGCTTCTACCTCCTGACGCAGGCGAGATTCCCAATCGCCCTCAAAGGAGATTGGCTCGCTCACATCCAGGTTCCAGCGCTGACCGACCAGCAGGAAGTCCCTGACTTGCGCGGCCACCTGGCGGGCTGCCACGACCAAATCGGACATCAAAATCATATCTGCGTTGGCGTAGCAGAGAAGCGGACTGGTGCTGTACGTGTGTCCGATCTCCATCACCGAACGGACAGTGGGCACGCCTTTGTCATCGCGCACCACTTCCCGAATGTT
>FWWL01006038.1_pt1 | contig 12928 bp, 12 predicted proteins | sample 2228331 | NCBI WGS metagenome assembly FWWL01 (sample SAMEA103939775, study PRJEB20133) | metagenome | reverse complement strand
TGACGATCCAGACCTGGTGCGCCTCTTGACCCTGTGGCTGGAGCATTCCGGCTACCGCACGGAGACGGCCCGGGACGGCCTGGAGGCCCTGGTGTACCTCTCCCGTAGCGCCTTTGACCTGGTGCTCCTGGACGTGGAGATGCCCCACCTGGATGGCTTTGAGGCCTGCCGGCGCATCCGCCAGCAATCCTCCGTCCCCATCCTCATGCTCACCGTTCTCGGCGCGCCGGAACAGCGGATAGACGGCCTCTCTCTCGGCGCAGATGACTACCTGCCCAAGCCCTTCAGCGTGCAGGAACTCATGCTGCGGGTGCAGGCCCTCCTGCGGAGGGCCCGGGGGGGCCCCCTCGTGGAGGAGAGGGGCTACTACGCGGACGGCTACCTGCTGGTGGATGTGGCCCAGCGCCGGGTGCTGCGGGCCGGGGTCCCCGTGCACCTCACCCAGACCGAGTTCGCCATCCTCTCCCTTCTCGTCCGGCAGCGGGGGCATGTCATCTCCGCCGAACGGATCCTGCAGGAAGTCTGGGGGGAGGAAATCCCTCCCGCTGGGACCCAGAGCGTCCGGGTGTACATCCGTTACCTGCGTCAGAAGATAGAGCCGGACCCCTCCCGCCCGCGCTACATCCGCACCGAGAGGCACCTGGGCTACACCTTCAACCCCCAGGGGCGTTGAGGCACCGCTCCTGCCCAGTCCGGATGAGGCCATAGGGGCCCAGGTCCCCGTTTGACAGGGCGCGCGTTCCATGCTATGCTGCCCTTGGAGAGGAGCCCGATGGCCCACCATGGGACTCGCGCCGCCGTCCAGAGGGCTTCTCCTACCCCCAACGTGCAGGAGGCATCCATGATCTACGGGCGTCAGGTCCGCCTGCGGGCCGTGGAGCGGAGCGACATCCCCCTGTTCCTGCGGTGGTTCAACGACCCGGAAGTCCGCCAGTACCTGCTCATGTATGCACCCATGTCCCAGGCGCAGGAGGAGCGCTGGTTTGAGCGCCTGTTGGAGAGCGCGGACCACATCTTCGTGATTGAGGCCCACGTGGACGGCGAGTGGTTCCCCATCGGGAACTGCGGCCTCCACAGGATTGACTGGAAGAACGGCCATGCCGAACTGGGCATCGCCCTCGGGGAGAAGGCTTTCTGGGGGCAGGGCTTCGGCACCGATGCCGTGCGCACCCTGCTGCGCTTCGCCTTCCACGAACTGCGGCTGCACCGGGTGTACTTGGATACCTACGATTTCAACCCCCGGGCCATCCGCTGCTACGAGAAGGCCGGGTTCCGCCGCGAGGGGACGAAGCGGGAGGCCCTCTTCCGCGATGGCCGCTACCACGACGTGCACCTGATGGCCGTCCTCTGCCACGAGTTTGAGGCGCAGGAGGGCGCAGGGAGTCCATGACCTACCAGGTGCGGTTGGAAGTCTTTGAGGGGCCCCTGGACCTCCTCCTCACCCTGATTGAGCGGGAGGAACTGGATATCACCGTGGTCTCCCTGGCCAAGGTGACGGGCCAGTACCTGGAGTACATCCGGCACTTGGAAGATGTCCATCCGGAGATGCTGTCCGGGTTCCTGGTGGTGGCGGCTAAACTCCTGTACATCAAGTCGCTGGCTCTCCTGCCGAGGCCCGATCCCGCCGAGGGCGAGGAGGAAGAGGAAGAAGATGTGGGCCAGGACCTGGTGCGGCAACTGCAGGAGTACCGGCGCTATCGGGCCGCGGCCCAGGTTCTGGACGTGCGCCTGAAAGCGGGGCTGCGAGCCTACGTCCGCATCGCTCCGCCGCCGGCCGTGGAACCTTCCTCCTTGCGCGTGGAAGGGGTCACGCTGGAGGACCTCCTGCGGGCGGCGCGGGAGGCCCTGGCTGTGGCTCCGCCCGCCCCGGACGTCTCCGAGGTGGTCTCGCCGCTGGTGGTGACGGTGGAGGAGCAGATAGCCCTCATCCGCCACCGCCTGCGGGAAAGCCCTCGCGTCGCCTTCCACAGCCTCCTGCGGCAGGGTCAGAGCCGGGAGGAGGTCATCGTCACCCTGCTCGCCGTCCTGGAGATGGCCCGCCGCTTTGAGGTCGCCCTGCACCAGGACGAGCCCTTCGGCGAGATCTGGATTGAGGCGCTCCCGCCTGAACCGGCCCCTCAGGGCGCCCTTCCGAGCGTCTGGGAAGCCAGTTCCAGCGCATCGGTGTAGGCCCGTTCCAGCACCTCCCCCCAGCGGGTCCAGAGGTAAACCTCCCGCACCCGCGCCCTGGCGCGTGCCCCTAGAGAGCGCCTCGCTCCTTGGCTCTCCAAGAGCCCTGCAAGGGCCTCCGCCCATGCTTCCTCCTCCTGGGGGAGAAGGAGGCCGGCTTCGCCGTGGGCCAGGGTCTCGGGGACCTCGCCCACGGGGTCCGCGGCGATGGGGAGCCCCAGGGCCATCAGTTCCAGCACCTTGGCCGGGAAGCGCGCTCGGTTCACCAGGTGGTCCTCCAGGGGGACCAGGGCGGCGTGGACCTGGGCTGCCACCTTCGGAAGGCAAGGGGGGTCTATCCACCCCAGCCAGCGGACGGCCTCCGTCAGCCCTTCGGCGGCCAGAGCGCGCTGCCAGCGATCTTCGTGTGTCGGGTGGCCACGCCCGGCCATCCAGACCTCCAGGCACGGCACCCGTGCTCGCAGGCGCGCCAGCCGCCGCGCCACCCGTGCGTGGTGGAACTCCCAGAACCGGCTGTAGAGGAGGAGCCGCCGGCCCGGGTCCGGAGGCCCCCCGGCCCAGGGCGCGGCCATGAGCGCGGGGTGATCCTCTGGGAGGGCGTTGGGGAGGCGGAGGATCCTATCCGGGGCGATGCCCAGCACCTGGACCTTGGCCGCCAGGACCCGGCTGGCGACGGTGATGAGGTCGGCGTGGCGGAAGCCCCATCGCTCCTGCCAGGCGAAGAGCCAGCGCATCCACAGGGGGTAGCCGGCCAGGTCGTTCCAGCCGCCGGGGCCTTCCCAGTCATCGCTATCCACCGCCAGCAGTGGGTGCGGCCCCGTCCCCCGTTGTCCCCGCGTCCAGAGGTGGGCCCACCCCGCGAACCCCTTGGGCTTGGAGAAGTGCAGGATGTCGGCCTTGCTCTCCCAAGCCTCCCGGGCCAAGTGCCAGGCCAGAGCGGGCCAGCCCCGGTGGCCGCGGTGGGGGAGGGGCAGGTGCCGCACCTGAAGGCTGCCTTCCCGTTCCTCCCGGCCGGCATCCTCTGGGCTATCCCAGGGCGGGATGAGGACGAGCACCTTGTGTCCGCGCCGGGCCAGGGACCGTGCCGCCGGGACGATCCGGGCTGGCACGGTCCCCTTGGCACGGACCCCGAACGGGCAGACGAAGGTGATGCGCACGCGCCCTCCGCGCTGTCACTCCACGGTGACCGACTTGGCCAGGTTGCGGGGCTGGTCCACATCGCAGCCGCGGCGCACGGCCAGGTGGTAGGCCAGGAGTTGGAGCGGTACAACGGTCACCACCGGGCTCAGAAGGTAGGGGACCGGAGGGGTGTAAAGGATATAGTCGGCCTTATCCCGGATGGCGCGGTCACCCTCCGTGGCCAGGGCGATGACCACGCCGCCCCGCGCCTTGACCTGCTCCACCTGATTGAGCATCTTGTCGTGGAGGTGGTCCTGTGGGACGATGGCCACCACGGGCATCTCTTCGTCCACCAGGGCGATGGGGCCATGCTTCATCTCCCCGGCTGGGTATCCCTCGGCGTGGATGTAGGAGATCTCCTTGAGTTTGAGGGCTCCTTCCAGTGCCACGGGGTAGTTGATGCCGCGGCCCAGGTACAGGAAGTGCTCCGCGCGGTGGAACTGGTTGGCCAGGGCCTCGTAGGGGGCCTCGTCCGCGAGGACGCGGCCCACCAGGTCCGGCAGGAGGGCCAGGTCGGAGAGGGCTTTCCTTCGTGCGGCCCGGTCCAGGGTGCCTCGGGCCGAGGCCAGGTACACCCCCAGGAGGTACAGGTCCACCAACGAAGCGGTGAAGGCCTTGGTGGAGGCGACGCCGATCTCCGGTCCGGCCTGCATGTAGATGACGCCGTCGGCGATGCGGGCGGCCTGGCTCCCGATGACGTTGACGATGGAGACCAGCCGTGCCCCCTTGCGGCGGGCTTCTTCCATCGCGGCCAGGGTATCCACCGTCTCCCCCGATTGGGTGATGGCCACGACCAGGGTGCGCTCGTCCACCAGGGGGTCGCGGTAGCGGAACTCCGAGCCGTAGTCCACCTCCACGGGGATGCGGGCCAGGGCCTCCAGCATGAACTTGCCCACCTGGGCGGCGTAGGCCGAGGTGCCACAGGCGACGATGACAACCTTCTGCAGCGACTGGAGGAAGTCCTCGTCCAGGCCCAGGTCGGGCAGGCGCACTTCTCCCGCGGCGAGGTCCACCCGCCCACGCATGGTGTCGCCGACGGTCCTCGCCTGTTCGTGGATCTCCTTCTGCATGAAGTGACGGTACGGCCCCTTGGCCGCCGAGACGGGGTCCCAGGGGACCTCGTGGAGGGTCTTGGCTACCGGCGCGCCGTCCAGCCGCAGGAATTGGGCCCCTCCTTCAGTGATGATGGCCATCTCGCCGTGCTCCAGGAAGTAGACGCGACGGGTGTGCTCCAGGAGTGCGGGGAGGTCGGAGGCGACGAACATCTCCCCCTGGCCGACGCCCACCACCACGCCACCGGCATTGCCCAGGCGGGCGGCGACGAGGCGGTCCGGATGGTCGGCCGAGAGGACGACGATGCCGTGCGCGCCCCTCACCTGCAGGAGGGCCATCCGCACCGCCTGCACGAGGTCCCCGGATTGGACCAGGTATCGCTCCACCAGGTGGGCGATGACTTCCGTATCGGTGTCGGACGCGAAGCGGTGTCCTTCCCTCTGCAGGTCCTCCCGCAGGGCCAGGTAGTTCTCCACGATGCCGTTGTGGACCACCACCAGACGCCCCCGGCAATCGGTGTGGGGATGGGCGTTGCGCTCGCAGGGCTCGCCGTGGGTGGCCCAGCGGGTGTGACCGATCCCGATGTGGCCCCGCACGGGGTTGGCCTGGACCGCCTCCATCAGGGCCTGCAACTTGCCCGCGCAGCGCCGGCGGGCGAGCGCGCCATCCTGGACCACAGCCAAGCCGGCCGAATCGTAGCCGCGGTACTCCAAGCGCCGCAGCCCCTCCAGGACGATGGGCGCGGCGTCCTTCTTGCCCACGTATCCGACGATGCCGCACATGGGAATCCCCTCCTTAGCAAGGAACATGTTGGGCACCGTGGCGCGCCGACGGGCGGCGGCGCGGTGCACTGCCTTCCTTTCCGATCTGCGCCACTGCCATCCCCTTTGCCCGCAGGTCGCCCCACGGTGTTGTGCGGGATGGCTCGCTCCGGAGGGGGAAGAGGGCAGGGGGGTGGCGCGCTCCCCGGAGGCATCCGCCGATCTTTCGATGTTCCCGGACGAAAGGATCGTGCCCGGTCAGTCCAGCCTTGCGGCTGGAAACCTCCACCTCGTCTCCATGCCTGGAAGGGCATGGCCCGGCGCTACCCTCTCCCTGACCTTGCGAGATGCTTCTTACTCCATTGCCTCACCTCCTTTCCCAGAAGTATGTCCATCACTTCGGACACCTCGCCGGCCACGTGCACCGGGGCACCGAGTTCGCGCGCCAGTCGCTCCACCGTCCAGCCGTCCAGCGTCCCCCGGCCGGCAAGGTCCCACATAGCCCTGGGGAGGAGCAGCGCGTCGGCCCCTTCGCCCCGCAAGGCCTGAAGGACGTCCTGACCGGTCAGGAGGCCGGAGACGGTCACCGAGGGGCCGAAGAAGCGGTTCTCCACCGGCCGTACGGTGAGGTCCGCTCCGATGTGCTCCTGCACCCAGGCAGCCATCTCCTCCATGACCGGGGCGATGAGGGTGCCGCACACGAGCACCACGCGGCGCCCTCCCGAGGCCCGGCGCGGGTTCCGGCGCCAGCGGGCCCGGAAGCGTGCCCAGGCATCCAACCACCGACGGGTGAGGCCTACTCCGTTCTCCAGTTGGGGGAAGCCGTCGTACTGGGACGCGCCAGGCACCCGTTGCCCTGCCAGGAAGTACCATTCGTCGGAGGCGTAGACCCACCGCACGCCGAACCGTGTCAGTGCTTCCGCCTGCCAACGGCGCAGGTCCGAGAGCAAACGCGTGGCCTCTTCGGGGGTGTACCCCCGAAGGCCCCGGGGGCTGAAGCGCGTCAGGCCCACCGGCACTACCGAGACCGACTGGACGGGAGGGACATGCTCGCTCAGGTCCCGCAGGGTCCGCTCCAGGTGGGGGCCGTCGTTCAGGCCCGGCGTGAGGACCACTTGGGCATGGACGGCGATCCCTATCCGCCCCAGGCGGTCCAGTTGCTGGAGGATGTCCGGCAGGTTCGCCTGCCCGAAGCACTGCGCCCGCACCTCGGGGTCCGTGGCGTGGACGGAGACGTAGAGGGGGCTCAGGTGCTGTTCCTCTATTCTCCGCCAGTCGTCCTCCGTCAGGTTCGTCAGCGTGACGAAGTTGCCGAACAGGAAGGAAAGGCGGTAGTCGTCGTCCCGCAGGTACAGGCTCGGGCGCAACCCTGGCGGCAAGCCCTTTAGGAAGCAGAAGGGGCAGCGGTTGCGGCAGGTGCGCACCCCGTCAAAGAGGGGTTCGGCGAACTCCAGCCCCAGGTCCTCGCCATAGGCGCGCTCCCCCTCCACCTCTAGCCAGGTTTCCCCGCGCCGCACGCCCAGGGTGAGGCGCTCCTCCGCCGTCAGGAACTGAACGTCCAGCACGTCCCGCACGGCCTGTCCGTTGACGGTGACCAGTTCGTCCCCGGGGCGCAGGCCGAGGTGCCAGGCCAGGCTGCCGGGCCGTACTTGGGCGATCCTCCCTCCTGCCGTCCTCTCGGAAACGGAGGCGTGGGCGCGCCTATCCTGCATCCAGGAACTCCAGGTGGTCCTGCCGGGCCTGCGAGAGGTCGGCGTAGACTCCCCGGTAGGCCGGGGGCAGGCACTTGGCGAGTTCGTACATGGCCTCGGTGGTCATCTCGTGCAGTTCCGGCCGGCGGACCTTGCCCGCTCTGGGCACCAGGCGAAAGGGGCGCCCTACCTTGACCTGGACAGGGGTCCGCCGGAGGTTCCGCAGGTTGGCGGTGAAGCGCTCCGCGCCGGCGATGCCCACGGGGATGACCGGCACTCCGCTCTGCAGGGCGACATAGGCGATGCCGTCCTTCCCCTCCTGGAGGCCGGGGACCCGGCTGCGGGTCCCCTCGGGGGCGATGAGGAGGACGCCGCCTTTCTCCAGGACCTCCAGGCTGCGGCGGAGAGCCCGGCGGTCCACCCGGCCGCGCTCCACGGGGAAGGACCCGAAGATGCGCAAGAGGAGTCCCACGATCGGTTTGGAGAAGTTCTCCACCTTGGACATGGCCGCGGACTCCCGGGGCAGGAGGCCGGTGAGGATGACCGGGTCCAGGAAGGTGATGTGGTTGAAGATGAGGATGACGGGGCCCCGGGCCGGGATCCGCTCCAGGCCGTCCACCTCCAGCCGCAGGAGCAACCGCATGGCCAACCGCAGCACCACCGCGAGGATGGCCCGTGCCAGTTTCACCGGGTTCTCCCCTCCCTTGCCCTCAGGGGTCGCACTGCTCTACCAGGTCCAGCACCTGCGCCAGGACTTCTTCAATGGTCAGGCCTTCGGTGTCCACATAGACTGCGTCGGGGGCCTGGCGCAGGGGGGCAGTTTCCCGCTCGCTATCAATCTTATCCCGGTTTGCCAAGATGCGCAACTCCGCCTCGTAGGTGGTTTCCTCGCCACGAGCCAAGCGTTCCAGGTAGCGGCGGCGGGCCCGTTCCTCCACCGAGGCATCCAAGAAGACCTTCAGGTCAGCGTGGGGCAGGACCACCGTGCCGATGTCCCGCCCGGTCATGACAACGCGGCCCCGTTCGCCGATGCGCCGTTGGGCTTCTGTGAGGACCTCCCGCACCTTTGGGTGTCGGGACACGGGCGACACAGCCGTGTCCACCTGGGGAGATCGGATGTCCCAGGTGACGTCCCGGCCGTCCACGAGGACGGTGTAGGATCGTCCATCTCGGTGCTCCGGGCCCGGGGGCAAGACCTCAATGGAGATCTGACGCGCCAGCGCGGCCACGGCGTCCTCGTCCTCGGGGTCCACCCCAGCGCGTAGGACCTCTAGCGTCAGGGCCCGGTACATTGCTCCGGTATCCAGAAAAAGGTATCCAAGTCTCCTGGCCAGCAGGTCCCCGATGGTGCTCTTGCCGGAGGCCGCTGGTCCGTCAATGGCGATGGTGGAAGGTCGTGACACGAGATCCGCTCCTCAACGTGTTGTAGGTGTCCGGCGTTTGGGGGGAAGGCGGCGGCCCTGTTTGCTCCGCTCCGGGCGAGGGCCGGCCAGCCCCGCCTGGGTGAGGAGGGCCCGCAGTTCCCCGGGGCGCAGGGGGCGCCACTGGCCCGCCGGCAGGCGGCCCAGGCGCAGGGGGCCCAGGCTACCGAAAGTCCACCCCAGGCGCTGCCCGATGAGGTGAGCCGCACCACCGGGAGGCCCAGGGCTTCCAGCATGCGCCGCACCTGCCGCTTCCGCCCCTCGCGTATCTTGATGGAAAGGGCTGTGCGGCCCGGTCCCCCCGGCCCCAGCAGGGCAGCGACTTCCTCTTCGTCCCCCGAAAGGACCTTCACCCGCGCCGGAGCCGTGGGGCCATCTTCCAAGGGGATGCCCGAGCGCAGTAGGTCCAAGTCCCTCGGAGTGGGTTCCCCCTCCACCAGGACCCAGTACTCCCGCCAGTGCCCGTAGCGGGGGTGCAGCAGCCGGTTGGCCAGTTCCCCGTCGTTGGTCAGGAGGACCAGACCTTCGCTCTCCTGGTCCAAGCGGCCCACGGGGAAGAGGCGTTCCTCCGTATCCACCAGGTCCAGGACGGTGGGACGGCCGAAGGGGTCTTCGGTGGTGCAGAGGTACCCCCGGGGCTTGTGGAGCAGGAGGTAGACCTTCTGGGGCCGGACGTCCACTTCCTGCCCATCCACGGTGATGCGGTGGGCGAGAGGGTCCAATTTGAGGCCCACGTCCTGCACGGTCTGGCCGTCCACCTGTACCCGGCCCTCGCGGATGAGGTCCTCGCACTTGCGGCGGGAGGCCACCCCGGCCCGCGCCAGGATTTTGTGCAACCGCTCCTCCCGAGGGCGCCGCGGTACGGTCATCGGGTCCCTCCCTGGGCGGCCTCGCACTGCACGGCGAGGGGCTCCCGGAACCTGAGGGCGTCCCCCACGTAGAGGCGCCATTCCGCCGTGGGCGTTCCCTCTGGTTGGGGGGTGACGAGGCGGAAGGGCCTTGCCGAGAGTGCCTCCCAGCGGGGGAGCAGGAGGTCCCGCTCCTCGGAGAGGGACAGGCGGCACGCCTGGCCGGCGAGGGTGAAGCGGTTGAGGGCGCGCCCCTGGAGGCGCACCGGCACCCAGTCGTGGGCGGCGAAGCCCCAGTCCAGCAGGGCCGTGGTATCTCCGTAGCGGTCCGGGCTGTGGAGGACCACGGCGATGAGGCGGTGCCCGCGCTGCGTGGCCGAGGCCACCAGGCATTCGCCGGCCCACTCGGAGGTGCCGGTCTTGACGCCGTCCGCGCCGGGGTAGGCTGTGAGCAGGAGATTTAAGTTTACATAAGTCCTAGGACCTGAGGTCTGGGTTGGCATTGCCACCATCTCCCGGAAGACCGGGATCTTCATCGCCTCCCGCGCGAGGAGCCAGAGGTCATACGCGCTGGAGTAATGTCCCTCGGCGTCCAGGCCGTGGGGGTTGACGAAGTGGGTGTCGGCCATGCCCAGGGTTTGGGCCTTGGCGTTCATGAGGCCTACGAAGGCCTCCACGCTCCCCGCTACGTGCTCGGCCAGCGCAGTGGCGGCATCGTTGCCAGAGTTCAGGAGGAGCCCGTACAGGAGGTCCCGCACGGAGAGCCTCTCCCCGGGGGCGAGGCCGACCCTGTTCCCTCCGGTGTAGGCGGCTGCCGCGCTGACCACCACTTCCTCTTCTAAGGAGGCCCGTTCCAGGGCGATGAGGGCGGTCATGATCTTGGTGGTGCTGGCCACGGCACGCCGCTGGTGGGCGTTCTTCTCCCACAGGACCTCCCCGGTGGATTCGTCCCCCAGTAGGGCCGCCTCTGCAAGGAGGGTGGGGGGGGCCTGCAGGGCCAGGAGCGCCTCCACCTGGGCTGGGGCGAGGCGCATCCCACCCGCGTCCCGCTCCGTGAGGGACGGAGGGCCAAAGGCCAGGCACAGGCAGGCCAGGAAGGCGAGGGAGAGAGGGAGCGCCTTCTGTCGGGTCATGGCTTGTTCTCTGGACCCTCCTCCGCCGGGCTGCCCTCCCCCTGGCCATCCAAGGGGGGCAGGTCCTCCAGATCTTCCAAGCCGAACACCTGCAGGAACTCCATCGTCGTGCCGTAGAGGATGGGACGGCCGGCTCTCTCCAGACGTCCCACCTCCTGGATGAGGCCGTGCCGGAGGAGGGTGCGCAGCACGGCATCGCAGTTCACGCCGCGGATGGCCTCTATCTGCGCCCGAGTGATCGGCTGGCGGTAGGCGACAATGGCCAGGGTCTCCAGGGCGGCCGGGGAGAGGGTGTCGGTGTGCTCCAGGCCGAGGAACCGCTCCACCAGGGGAGCCAGTTCCGGGGCCGTGACGAGTTGGACGCGGTCCCCCTTCCTCTGGAGGCGGAGGCCGCGCCCCGCGAGGCGTCCGCGGAGCGCCGTCAGCGCCTCTTCCACAGCGGCCAGGTCTTCTTGGAGAGCCTCGGCCAGCCGCTGCACCGTCACCGCCTCGTCGGCCACGAAGAGGAGGGCCTCCACCTGTGCGGCCAGGTCCAGGGGGAGGGGAGGCTGTCCCTCGCCCTGGCGTTCCAACCCCACCCTACCCTCGCCGTCTGGGGCGGCGCCCCCCTCCCTCCTTGCACGCGGCGAAGGAAAGGGACTAAGGGGATAGGGGAGGTCTGTCCCGCTGCATGTCTCAGCGCGCCTTGCAGAATCGTAGTCCGAAGTGGCCATTGCCGAAATCGCTCTGCCTGTGCTATAATGTCCTATCTGGCAAGCCGACGGGCGTGCATTCCGTCCCGAAGTCTGGACCGAATCTGGAGGGAACCATGCACAGAGCCAAGCCCTTCGCGGCGTTCCTGGCCCTGCTCTTGCTCGCCGTGCTCGCTTGCGGTCCGTGTTCCCTGTTCTCGTGCACCGCTCCTGCCCAGGAGCAGGAGAGCATCCCCACGATAGAAGTTTCCCAGGCCGCGGCGCAGCGCCTGGAAGAAAAACTCCGCGAACAACTTCAGGAGAACCCCAACTCCCAGTTCCTGATCCGCGTCACCAACGAAGAGGCCACCTCGCTGGTCAACGCGCGCCTGGCCGAGGCGGAGGAGCCCCCCATCCAGAACCCCCGCATCTGGTTCACGCGGGGCCGCATCTACGTCGCAGGCCGGTTGGTCAACATCGTGCCCACGCCTATGGACGCGCTCCTGGTGGCTTCTGTCAGGGTGGTGGAGGGGCAGGCCCGCCTCCAGTTGGACGATGCCACGGTGGGCGCGGTCAAGGTGCCCAAGGTCGTTCTGACTGAACTGGAGCAGACGGTCAACGACGCGCTGGCCACAGCGCAGATCAACCTCACCATCACTGAGGTCCAGGTGCGGGAGGGGGAACTCGTCGTCGTCGGACGGAAATAGCCCTCAGAGCGTCTGGGACCATCCCTCGGTATCTTCCCCTTGGGCCGGTGACACGATCTCCCGCGGTGGTTCCGGGGCAGGTGCTTCCGCCCACGGGGCGGCCTCGGCCTCCGAGGGGAGGGTGGAAGAGGCCGCGGTGGGCAGAGGAGCCTGCGCCGGCGCGATCCGCTTGGGGTGGCGGATGGTCACGGTGATGGCGTCCTTGGGCTTGCCGGCAAGCCTGAGCCCCATCTGCTCCTCAATGACCCGTCGTGCCGTCTCAATGACCTCCTCGGTCTTCATAGGGACGTCCACGTCCGGACTCATGAGGATCTCCAGATGCGCCTTGAGAGCCCTTCCCTTGGCCACGATCTCCGACTTCACATCGGAGACATCCTGCAGAAGGTCCACTTCGTAGTTCAGCCGGCGGGAGATGGATTCCGTCAGGATCCGCGCCTCTCCGCCTGCCACGCGGTCCACGACCACGTACTTGGCCCGCGGGGCTCGCCGGAGTTCCAGAAGCAGGATCAGCCCGCAGATGAGCATCACCAGGATGCCCGCCAGGCTGTAGCCCAACCTGTTGGACTGGGCGTAGCCATGTATCTGCTGCGCGATCCACAGCCAGGTGGGCGGCCAGACGGTCAGGATGAAGGCCAAGGCCAGGAAGGCCATGGCCAGCAGGGCCATCATCACGCGGTTGAACACGTGCATCTTTCAGACCTCCCCCTTGTGCTCAGAAGGGCAGGTTCGTACCGCAACGCTGCGCTGCCCGAGACGAGTTGCCTCCGAGAGGATTATACACCACCGGAGCCGTTCCGTCTAGCACCTGGCCACAGTGGCCAACACGAGGATCGCCCCTACCGGCCCCTTGCTCTGCGGCCGCGCCACAGGTCCGCCGCGAGCACGAGGGCGAGGACGCCCGCCGCCGTCAGGCTCAGGAGCCAGCCCCAGGCCCACCCCCTGGGTCTGTAGACCATGCGCACTTCGTGCTCGCCCGGAGGGAGGTACACGGCCCGGAAGAGGAAATCCGCCCGCAGGAGTTCCGCCGGCTGGCCATCTACCGTGGCGAGCCAGCCAGGGTACCAGGTATCCGCCAGGACTAAGTACCCCTCCGCCCTGGCGGAAACGTGGACGACCACCTCTTCCGGCTCGTAGCGCACCAGGGCCACGCGTTCCCCTTCCTGTGGTTGGTGGCCGGCAAGCGGCCTCCCCTCCTCCAGGACGACCTCTTCCGCCGGGTCAAAGGCCGGGTCCGCGAGGAGGGCCAGAGCCCTTTCGTCGTCGGGCTCCACGGTCGCCCGGTGCACGAAGCGGGC
>FWWL01002576.1_pt1 | contig 12938 bp, 14 predicted proteins | sample 2228331 | NCBI WGS metagenome assembly FWWL01 (sample SAMEA103939775, study PRJEB20133) | metagenome | reverse complement strand
CAGATTTTACATGTATAGGATTATTTTTTTCTGTTTTTACATTTATTAATTGCAATGCACGATTTAATTTTAATGGCGGTATAACATTTTTTATTGGTGTTAAAAATAACTCTACTAAATGTGTTTTAACCCATTCAGGAATAGATATTGTATCTGTATTAAAATATTGTAATATTTTATTATCATAATCTATACCTTCAAAAATAAATTTATCTGAATAAATAAACATTCCTTTATCTGTTCCAACTATTCTCCCTAAAACTATCCATAATGGGTATCCTAAAATTGCTCTATTACTTAATGATATTTCAGCAACTGAAATATATGTATAATTTGCTCTTATAACAACTCCAGATGGGGGAACATCAAAAATAATTTTCCCTAAAGCATAATCTATTATACCTGTTGCGGTTCCTATAATATTCCCTTTACCATCATCACGACCAACCTCAATACCATTAAATTTAATAATAACGGTATTTTTTACTGCTGGCGGATGTCGTAAATAAAATATCTTATTATTTCCATCTACTGTCCCCAACACTAATTCATTTACATAATCTTGTTTTATCTCTTTTAAATTATCATCTAAAATAATAAACCTTGCTAAATTATTACTAATATCTTGCTCAATAACTCCAGTTAAATATTTATTTATATATGGAGTTGTATCATGCAAAATAATTCCGCCTGGACTTAATCCAGAACCTGCCCTCATTGTCCAATCTATTCTATTTCCTCTATGCCTTAATTCATATAAACTAACTCCTATATTTGAATTTGTAGGCTCTGTATTTTTATAAGTAATTAAAGGAACATGAAATGGTAAAACACCACCAGGAAATGTCTGTGTCTGTTTAAATCTAAATGATACCCTAAAATATTTATCCTTATCTAATCTAAATTTCCTAAATACTAAATAAGCAATATCATTATTATTTACAGGATCGTAATTATTTATTTCTAATATTCCTGTTTTATAATTTATAATAACATTAGTTCCATTATCAGGGGGAGTATCAAAAACTACTGAAATTGCTCCAGATTTATAATCTATAACACCAGAAACTTTTATACCTACTATATTACCCTTACCATCATCTATACCAACAATACTAATTCCATTAATTCTTCCACTTACAACAATACTTCTTTTAATTACTGGTTTTTCTGCAATAACATAATTAAATACTTTAGTTACTCCATCTCCTGTTCCTATAATTACTCCAGTAAAATCAGTATAGACTTTTATAGTACCACCATTCTTTACCTCTCCAAAAAAGTAATCATTTGTAAAAGTATTATCCCCAGTAATAAATTGAATAAACGGTCTATACAAAGGTGGAATATTTACATATTCATAAGGTTCAGTAGCACTTCTATATATTTCATCTACAATAACATCAAATCCATACAATCTCGCAATTGATTCATATGCTTTAAAAATACCTTTTATTTGATACCACTTATAAGCATTTGCTATTGAACTTCTTTGAAAATACTCTACATCTCCATCATAAATATCAACACCATAATTACTTGCAAGAGACTTAATTAATTCTTGCCTTACTTTAAATGGATTATTTAAATTCAAAAACAAATCAGCATATTTTTTAAAAAGATTTAATATATCACCCCAAGATTTTAATAATTTACTTAACCTATATTCATTATTAACATCATAATTTTTATATACTTCTGGAAGATTATTATAAAGGACTTTTTCAGCCCAATTTGTAGTTCCCCATGGAAACTGACCCCATTTATCTAATCCCCAAGGCATACAATTTCCTCAATTATGTCCCAATAATCTTTAGTCCATTTCTAAAATAAATATTATTATCTTTTCTGACACATATAACAACATTATTTTGAGAAATACCTACTTGCTGACCAACCACAGGATTAACTACTACATCTGAAGTTAAACTTCTTGGAATTATCACATACACAATATCACCATCATTTATTGGCGAAATACTACCAGCAGGAATTATTATTTTATATCCATTAACAAAAGACTTCAACCAAAAGTCTGATGTCCAACTAAGAGTATTTGTTGAAAGAGAAAAAGTAATATTCCCTCCATCAATCAACATTAAATTTCTATCTTCTATCGTATTATATAAATATGAATCTACAGTATCAAAATAATTTTTCATTATATCAGTAAAAGGCTCTTGCCCTTCAGCAGGATAAACTATTGACAATTTAGGTGTACTTGGCATTTATTCCTCCTTCTAAATTTCTATAATATTAATAATCCCTTTTCTTATAACTTCAATATCACTTATTATCATATCACCATCAATTGTAATTTTACTTGGATCATTAGGACTACTAATCGTAACATGTGCAAATTTAACTCCATCAACTTTAGTCACTACTTCATATACATCTGATAAATATAATGATACACCAAAATCTCTGTCCTTTAATAATTTATCTAATTCATTTAAAATATTCGTTTTAACATTATCTTTAATAAAATTTATAGTATCAATATTAACTTTTACCAATATATCTGCAGGGTATACTTGAGAAAAAGCATTAACACATTCAACTGTAACAGCAACTTCCCTTCGTTCATCAAGATAAAGTTTCAAAGCTTCCAACAATCCTAAACTCGGAGCAGAATAATTACCTTCTGCATCTTTTGCAAGAACATAGACAATTACATGATTAGCACGACCTTCTGTATGTAATATATTATTTAAATAATTATACAATGTAGTTCTTAATGGTTCAGAAATCTGATTTAAATAATTAACTAAAGTAATATCCTGACTAATATCTCTAACTAATACAACTTTTGCCTTCGCTACGGCTCCAAATTCAGGACTAACAAATGCGTTTGCTAATACTTCAAAATCTTTCTGAGTAACCGCCCTATCTTGTGCAGCAAATATCAAAGGCGCATTTCTTCTAATTGATTCTATATCCTCTGAATCCATGCCTCCAGAAGATACTGATGGATTAGTAACAACAAAATCTATAATATTATTATTAATTACAAGTGGTTCTACAACATCAGTAATAGTATTAGCTGATACATTACCTTTAAGTCCTTGAGTTAAAGAATAAGTAACTCTAATTTCTGCTCCTAATACGGGTATATTCCCAGCAACCCCATCTCCAAATCTTATTTCTGGTCTTGATAAATTATATTCAACTTCATATATATTAGAGGCTACAAATTCTAAAAATTTAACTTGTGTCCATAACACACCATTTACATATACAATGACACTATCATTTACTATTGCTTTACCATCAGGAATAATTAATTTAATAACTTGATTTGGCTGACCATTAGAATAAAAAATTTCTGTTTTTGTCTCTGTTTGTTTTGCACTTGCAATAAAACTATAATTAGACGGACTTCCAGCGGGAACAACATAATTGCCAATTAATTCAAAAACAATTCCTTCCTTTGTTCTAAATTGATACCCTTTAGGGAAAACAACATCAAATCCATAACTCGCATTCATTGTAATTTTTAAATCAACAGAAGACGAAATTGCTCCTCTACTTTTATATCCTACATTTCTAGCAAGATTTATTATATTATCTTTAATTCTTGCTAAGACAATATACATTTCAGTAGCTCTTTGGTCTTGATACCAAGCAAGCATATCAGCAGCATACGCTAACAGTTCCACTAACATTATACCCAATGAACTTGCTACAAAATCATTAAATTCATTGCCAAAATTCTGTGCTAAATACCCTAACAATTCATTATAAATAAGAGTAAAATCACGTCCTGTATATTTAACTTTTGTCAAAACTTTATCAGTTCTAAATACATCTCTAACTGGTGTTTCTATAAACATATCACGCCAATTTATATTTTTCGATGAATAATTTACATATATTTTTGTTCCAAAACTCGGAGGAACAGCAAATGTTAAAGATATCTCCCCAGTAGTATAATTTATAGTTCCAGAAACTATACCATCTCCCACTATATTGCCAATACCATCATCAATACCAATAACATTTCCAGCAACAACTTTAACTGTATTCTCTATTACTGGAGGATCTAATAAAATACCAGAAAATGTAAAACTAAATCCATTACCTTCTCCTATCTGTTCATTCAATATTTCATGTCCCCAAATATATGCCCTAAACGGTTCCTTTCCTAAATCTGGTTGTAATAAAAATACAACATCCAATAAATTAGGATTAGATGGAAATTGAGTTAATTCTTTTATAGACAAAATCATATTGCAAGACTCCTTTGAGTAACAAGTCGTGCAAGTTCTCCACGAAAAGAATATACAAGATTAATAATTAAAGTATTTATACCTCCAGCTTCAGTTTTTATTTGAATAGTTAAACTAATTATTTCAATTCTTGGCTCAAATTTTTCAATAGCAGTTCTTATAAGTTTATGTGCAAGACCATCTATCAAAACAGGATCATGTTCAAATAATAATCTGTTTAAACCAACACCAAAATCTGGTCTCATTACCCTTTCTCCAGGCTCAGTCAATAATAATTGCATTAAATCATCTCTTATAACTTCTTCATTAGAAGATTTACCAGGTATACCATCTATATATTTACTAAAAGGAAATTTTATAGCATTTAAACTCATGTAATTACTCCTGGTCCAGTAGTAGCACCTGTTCCTGTAGTTAAAGATACCTGAACTGGAATTCCTACATTTACTACTCCATAAGTTCTTATATGATTAATAATTTCTGTTGCTATATTTAACCACAACGCTTCTACCTGTTCCCGTTGTTCTGGTGTTAAATTACTTAAATCTAAATGACTTAATATAGCCTGTTGCAATATTTGAGGATCCATCGGCATTATGCTTTCACCTTCGTATTAGTAGAATGTGGGGCACCTGTAAATAAACATGCAGGGAAATTATTTACATTAACAGTAGCAACATTTCCACCTAACCTACATACCATTTGTGGTATTATATCTAAAAATTGCATATTCATATCTATTATATTACCATATTTATCTTCCAATTTTATACCATTCTCACTCATTACAATTTTATTATTATTTTTATCTATAATCTGAATTTTTTCTTGACCTTCTCTATCATCAAATATTATTTTGTGCCCTGATGGAGTTTTTAATATTCTAACTTTATTATCTACCACTTCAGATGGTTTTTCACCCTTTGCATACCACATTCCTGTCCAAAGAGGATACTCTATATGCCCATTTTCAAATTCTACCCAAACTGCCTCACCAATATCTGGAATCATATACCACCCATAATCTTTCCCAGCAAAAGGAAATTTAGGATATGCAACTCTATTTAATGGAACTTCTTTGCTACCTGTTATAGCAGGCACAGATACTAATAATCTCCCTTGATTTTCAGGGTCTTTATTATCTACAACAAAACCATGATATACTCCATAATATAGTCCAAAATACTCAAGTCCATAAAATTTTAATTTTTTTAAAAAATCTAAAAATATCTTCATAACATTACCTATTATTCTATACGAACAGGCAATACTTCTCTAGTAGTTTCACCTCGTTGTGTTTGTTCAGTCGCAGGGACATTATCTTTTATATCAACTGCACTTATAGCATCAAACTTAGTAATAAATCCATCAGAACCTATCTGATGTATCATATTAGTTATCAAATATTGTCCATCAAAAACACCTAATCCTCTTATATCGCATCTATCACCTGGAGCAATATTCACTATTCCCAAAGTAGAAAAATTTACTATATTAAAATATTTATTCTGCTGAATAACATTTCTAGCCATCTCTTGCCTTCTTTTTAATTCATCTTCAGTAAGACGAGAAGTAAAATTATCTTTATATCCATAAATAAGACTATCTTTAATTCTATCTGTTAAAAATTTAATATGCTCTTGCTGTTTAGATTCTCCTTTTACTCCAGCAGGAATTTTAAGAGCAGGAACTTGTTCATTCACTTCTTTTTTAGTATCAGGGTCAACTCCTAATAGAGTTATAATATCATTCTGATTGAGAGTCCCTAAAAACAAAGTAGTCGTCTCTACATTAAAATCTAACATCGGAATTACTGGCGGTCTAGTTGATAAATCTATAGGCTGATATAAAGCAAAAATAACTTTACTTTTTTTTATGTCTTTATCAGTAGTTATATATAATGTATTTCCACTGATACTATAATTAAGTCCAACTTTATTACAAATAGTATCTAAAATACTTATATACGTCATATCAGCAGTTATACCTAAATATTCCTGCTTTTTATTTAATATATCCCTCATCCTAGGACCATCATCATATTCAACTTTCATTCCAACTGCTTTAGCAATATAATCAATAACTTCTTTTATACTAACCTTATAAGCTGAAACATCTTTAAAATCTTTTCTCGATACAACTACACCAGACAATAACCTCTCTAATTGGCTGTCAGGGAGAACAACACTTCTATCTAATACTAATCCAGCACCTATTGCTTTTAAACTAATACTATTGTCTGCTCCTATTGTAATATCAGGATATTCACTCATTATTCCATAATACCAAGGAGATAAATATTCTAAATAACCAATCCTAACTCCTAAAACATTTATTAATCTTATAAGGTCTTTAATCTTAATAAATTCTAACATTTCTTCAAAAGTAGGTTCTAAATCTACTATAATTTTAAAATTTGTTCCTAGTCCAATTTCAATATTAATATTAGAAACAGTTTTGTAAATAAAGTCTATTAGTAACTTTCGTGTTTCATCCCCACCTCTTGCTCTTCGTGCCTGTTCATCTAAAGCACTATCTAAATTACCTGTTACAAAAGTATTAATATTATCTTTATAAGGGAATATTACTATTTTTAGTTGTATCCCATAAAAATCTAATGGCAATGCCATAACTAACACCCTTCACGGCACCTTGCAATAGGTCTCAAAAAATATCTCCTGCTAGCAACAAAATTATAATACATTATGATTTTACAACCTCCTCTTTAAATAAGAATTTATCAAATCTATCTATAGATAAAATCTGTATTTTATTCCCAATTTTTAAATCTAACGGTAATATATCTAAATTATTATAAAATGCAATTACCCACCACAATAACGGTTCTGAATAAAATTTATATGCTAAATTATCTATTCTATCATTACTTTTTACCTGATAAGAAATATCTTGGTCTGAAGATGGAATTTTAGGATAGATCGGAATCCCCCAAAATTCAGCTTCAGCCGTCTCATATAACTTACAAAAATTTAATCTCGATAATTCAAAAATTACTTCCATAACTATCTTGTAACTGGAGATAATTCAACTAATCCCCTTCTTCCAGCCATATCACTCAATTGAGCATTAAGCATTCTTGCTGCATCTCCTCTTAATGATACATCTACTCCTACTTCACCTTTTAACCTCAAAAAACTTTCTTGCAACAAACCTTTTATATCTAATAACAATCTTAATTGTTGATTCATTGTAGATAACATAGCACTTTGCGTTTCTCCCGTCCTTGTAACATCTTCATAGGCTTGTGCCTGTATTTGTGCCTGACTTTCTGTCTGCACTGGCGCTACAGTTGGCGTAATCCCAGTTTTAGGAGACTTTCTCCTAATTAACATATATCCTAATCCAGCAACAGCAGCAACTCCAGCAACAGCAAGTAATACAGGACCTAACCATACTATATTCGCTGCTACCCAAGAACTTAACCATAAAAGAGCCGCTTTTAACATGGGAAATACTTTCATAGGAGCTAACATTGCAGTTTTTAATCCTAACATAGCCTTTGAAAAAATACTTGTACTAACTGTAGCAATATTAGTTATAGTAGTCATAGTTGTAGTTGCAATAGTGGACGATGTAATTGCAGCCTTTAAATAACCTAAAATTTGAGTAGCACCTTTTGCAGTTTGATTCCAACCACTAACAAAATTTCGTAAATTTTGAAAAGCAAAAATAAATTCTCCAGTTTTTTGTATCCCAGAAAGAATTGCAGGAATAAATGTCCCAAAAATAATTTGCCCACCAGAAAATATTGCTCCTAAAACAGTAGCCTTTTCTCCTTCACTACCAGTTACCTTTAACCACTCAGTTGTAGTACTAATTAATTTCCCTATAGTATTATTTAACACTTTATAATACATTTTAGTATACGGAAGTGTCTTAGCATCTATAAATGCTTTACCTTGTTCTCGCAATAATTCCCACATTAACGCTTGATTTTCTAATGTATCACCTAACTTGTCCATGTATTTTGTTAATTCATCTCCACTAGCTCTAACATCAGTTAATATAGATATATATTGAGCAAGTCTATCTCTATTTTGAAACATTAACATTGCCATTTCTGGACCAAAAGTTTCAGATAAATAAGTTCTTAACCCCTCAAAAACAACTGATTTTTCATCTACTTCACTGAATTTCTTAATCAACGCACTAAAGAATTTCAAAGGAGATTTCTGAACTGCCTTAATAATAGATTCTATATCACCAACTCTACCACCTATAGTAGTAGTAATATCACTTAATTCACTTTCCAATCCAGTAAATAGTTTTCTAATATTCTCAGACATTTCTGTAGTTTTAGTAAATACATCTATGCTGAATTTTACCCCTTCCTCAGCATGCATTCCTAATATATTAGTTGCAAGTAATCCTATTCCAGTAATATCTTTACTATATCTTTTAACCATCTCTTTAGATACATCAGATAAACCAGCCATCTGTTCAATAATAGTATTAACCATTTCGGGAAACTTCTGCACAGCAACTTCTGGAGGCAATTTCATCGCAGTCGAAAGTGCTATTAATTCGTTAATACTATTTCGTATTTCTTGATTTGACATTTTCATCCCAACTCTTAACTTTGAAACAAGTTCAGCCGCACTATCTATGTTTAATTCAAAATATGAATTTAATATAGCAGTAGTTCTTGCTAAATCAACAAATGCATCACCAACATCTGGAATTCCTCTTCTAGCCAAAGAATTATAAATCTCTGTCATATCTTCCAACCGTATTAAGGCCTTTGATGTAGATAAAATTGCTTCATCCATAGCCCTTGGAATTGTCATACCACCAATTTGTCCTATTAAACCACCAGTCTTTTTAAAAGATAATTCCATATCGGAAACTCCTTCCCCAATTCTCTCTATAGGTGGTTCAATACCTCTACTTAGATTAATTCCAAGAGATTCTGCCATTCTTTCAGTTCCAGATTGAATTTTCTCAATGGACGTATATACCCCTTTGGCAGCAGTTATAAATCCCATATTTCGTGCCAAAAAAACAGTAGATAACAAACCTTGAGTTGGAGGAGGCATTACTTTCTACCTCTATACCTTAATCTATGAGCTATTTGCTGTTGTTCTCTAATAAATTGTTCATTTAATTCTAATTTTTTCTCCGCAAATAACCTTCTTCTTGAACTTGGCATTTTCATAATACTTTCATAACTAACATGCCAGTTTTCCATAAGAAAAAAAACCTCCATTGCTAAATTATTTAGGTTTCCGAGGGGAAGAAAAAACTGGGTTTCCCCAAATCTAATAAACTATTAAATTCATTTAAACAATGAGTACACCTAATTTCTAATACAGTATCTATTGAACCCTCATATTCAGCAATCATAGTCCTTATATAATTTCTATCCTTTAATGGCAACTTTTTTACAATATCTATATTTACTGGATGACCATTCAGTTCCAACATCCTAACAAATATAGCATAAGTTAAACTATCATTTACAGATTTTTTGTCCAGAGCAATCATTTCTTCCTCAACGCCAGTCATTACCTTCATCCTTACCTTAATACCAGAAGGTAATTCTAATTCATAAGTCTGACATAACTCTTTAGGCTTTTTTATCTCTAACGTAGACAAATCAACGGCATAACTTTTATTCTCTCCACATGTTGGACAAACAATATTAAAACTATAAATGTTCCCAACAGACAATATTCTTAATGATAAAAATAAAAACAATCTATCAGTAACACACATCTCCCTGACAATCTTAAAAAGTTTATTTTTATCATTAATTTCCATTAAATTTCCATCACTCTTAATAAATCCTAATATACAATTTGCTAAAACCTTATTAAGTTTAGTAAATAAATTCATAGTATTAGATGCTAATATATCTTCTTCTTCTCCAGTCAATTCTCTTAATAATACTCGCCTATAGATATTATTATTTTCATCAATATATCCTCGTGGCAAATCAAACTCTCCAATATTTGGTTTTATTTCTATTGCTTCAACCATATATACCTCCTACTATTCAATTTTTTTTATTATTTCTACTATTTCTCCCAACTTATCAGGTTTATAATTTATTATTTCTTTCAATCTACTAGTTCTAATATATCTCGACATTAGTTCTCTAATAACTTCACTCACATTTCGCCCTTCTTTCCGAGCCTCTCTCATAAATTCATTATATATTCTCTTATCTACAACACAATTTAGTCTAATTTTCCCATTCTTCATAATTTACTTATCCTTTACTTATTATAAAATAAAAATTTTTTATAGTCAACTATTTTTTTAACTATTATCGTGTTCCACAAAAACATAATTTCTTAACCAATCTTCAATAGAAATAAATCCAGTTTGAGGTACTTTTATTCCCAAATATTCTCCACCTACTAATTTTAATATATCATCTACTCTAACTAAGGGTCTCCTATAAATATAAAAAAATCCTTTTGGAAAAGTCGGAACAACAGCAGTAGTTATTACTTCGTTAATTTCTTTCATCGTCCAGCAGTTAAAGCAAATTCTTCAATTCTTTCTGGCTGTATTTCTATTTCTGTTAAAGATATATCACTTGAAGTAGCATCAAAATCTGTTGCCGCCTTATATCTTTTTGGAAGACAATCGTACAGCAACCACGCTTTACCAGGTAAAGTCGTAATTTGCTCTACTCCTACACCAACAAAAGGAATTTCTCTTTGTCCTACTCCAAACGCTCCTAAAAAATTAATATTAGTATAATGAACTAATAACAAATGTCTTCTAGGGTCATCAAAAGTTATACCTTTTTTTATCCACCTATAAAAAGCAGACTCAAAAACAGAAACTCCACGAATTATTATTATAGGTGATATACTTACCTTATTTAATGGGAAATATTTTATATACTTTGAATTCCCTTCTCTTATCTCTTCAAATTCCTGTTCTATTTCAGGTGTAGTTATACTATTAAATCCAGCAAGTGGAGTAAAAATCGGAAATTTTACGCTTCCACTTGGCGTCATAAAAAACATATCAAATAAATGAAATCTAAAATTTTGCAAAAAATCTTGTAAAAATAACTTTGCCCGTGCCATAATTTTTTATTTTGCAACTGATTGCAAAGTTAAGCAGTTATAGAAGAACCTTCAACTTCTATATCTAATCGCTCTCCTTCTATATCAACTTCCTGAATAGAAATATCAGAAGAAGATGCATCTAAATCTCCTGCAGGCTTTGCACGACTAACAAATGCCTCTCTTAATATATATTTCCTTGTAGCTTTACCACTTTTTATATCATCTTCTCTATGATAATGTTCAATAACTAAATCAAACCTATATTCAGGAGCAGGATTGCCTTCTATTGCTCTCTTTATTGCCTCAAATAATCGTGTATCTTTTTTCACTATACCTCTTGATAATGTAACTGTTGAAACTGTCGGTATACCTGGCTGTTTTATCGTATATAACATATTACCTTCTCTATATTCTGCTACTTCTACACTCATTTCTGGTATTGTACAACTATTAAATCCAGCAGCAGCTTCAAATACATCGCTTCCATCAGCATATTTAGCAAATACTTTAAATCTAAATGCATGGAAATAATCATTTCCAAATGCTCTTGCCATAAATTACCTCCTATATTAAGTTGTTGCTCTAACCTGCTGTTGGAACCTAATTCTCACAAATTCAGCAGGTTTATTTGCTGCAATTCCTACATCAACTGTTAAAAGTCCACTTTCAATTGCTTCTGGAGGATTATTTGATTCGTCACAAATAATAAAAAATGCTTCTTTCGGTGTTCTTCCAGCAAAAAACCCTTGCTCAAATAAATTAAGCAAAAATCCACCAATAGTAATCTTTATCCTTGACCAAAGAGCAGGACCATTATTCTCAAAAACTGCAAAATGCATACCATTATAAATTGATTTTTCTAGGAACATAAATAGCCTTCTAACATTAACATATCTCCAATTAGCATCAAGAGATAATGTTCTAACGCCCCAAACTGCTCTTCCTGTCTGCGGAGAATCTATAAGCGGATTAATTCTAGCTTGGTATAATACATCTCTTTCTCCTTTTGTAGTTTTTTTGGTTAATCCAATAACAAATCTTATTGCCCCATCATCTATCCCACCAGGTGCTTTTCCTACATTTCTATTAATATCTGTTCTTGCATATATCCCCGCAATATGCCCCAAAGGTGCAAGAACTCTAGGTTGATTATTTAACAATGGATCTGGTACCTTAACCCATGGATAATAAATAGCGCCATAACTTGTATTTACATTTAATGTATTTCTTACATAATTAACCACATTACTAATATTAGGATCATTTGGAGTTGTCAAAATTACAAATTTATCCTTTCTCTTTTCTGCATAATTAATCATTATATTAGATACCGTAGCATCATCTGGAAAATCTGGAGCAAATAATTGCATAATTTCATCTGGCTCATCAAATACTTCCAAATCTGACATAGAAATAGAAGTTACATTTGCTCCATCTGAACCAGCAAGCAATTCAAAATCGTCAGTATTTACAGTCCCATTTTGCAAATCATTTGTTAAAATTCTAACTGGAGGAGAACCACTCCATTGAGCACCTTTTATAAAATTTACATAATTCGAATTATTATTAACTATATTAGTTACAAAATTAGGTGATGTATCATGTTTAAAATCTACAGAATTAAATTGTTCCACAATCTCTCCATCTTCAAATATCT
>FWWL01008637.1_pt1 | contig 12955 bp, 11 predicted proteins | sample 2228331 | NCBI WGS metagenome assembly FWWL01 (sample SAMEA103939775, study PRJEB20133) | metagenome | reverse complement strand
GCCTTGATGGCGTCGAGACCGTTGTTGAGCTCCACCTTGCCCAGCCCCTGCTCGAGCAACGCCGCGATTTTGGCAGCAGCTACCGTCGAAACCTCTGCTTCGACTTCAGCCGAGGGCAGGAAAACGGATGGCTCCGCTTTCTCCTTACCGAGCGCAGCGCACAGCTCGTTGATCGCAGCGATGACGACGCGGTTGGTCTCGTGCGCCAGCTTGAGCGCCTCGAGGACAAGGTCTTCGGGCAGTTCGTTGGCGCCAGCTTCGACCATCAAGATGTTGTCGTCGGTGCCGGCGGCCACCAGGCTGAGGCTGCTGTGCTCCATCTGAGCGGCAGTCGGGTTGACGACAAATTCGCCATCGACAAAGCCGATCGTGGTTCCCGCGATTGGGCCATTCCACGGAATGTCGCTGATCGCCAGCGCCGCCGACGCTGCAATGATCGCCAGCGGATCCATCAGATTCTGCCCGTCCGTGGCGATGGCGGTGACGATCACCTGCACCTCGTTGCGCATCCCTTTGGGGAAGAGTGGGCGCAGCGGACGGTCGATCAGGCGCGACATCAAAATTGCCTGCTCGCTCGGTCTGCCTTCACGGCGGAAGAAACTGCCCGGAATGCGACCGGCGGCGTAGAGCCGCTCCTCGAACTCGACCGTCAATGGGAAAAAGTTGAGACCGGGGCGGACATCTTTGCTCATCACCGCGGTTGCCAAAAGCACCGTGTCGCCATAGCGCACGGTGACAGCGCCGCCCGCCTGGGGCGCAAGCAGCCCCGATTCGATGGCGAGCGTTCTCCCCCCTACTTCAGCAGTGAAGAGTTGGGTTCCTTGAAACATTTGCATAGTATTGTTACCTCTTGAAACAAACACATAGGCAACCAACCGGCGCCCGCATGTGCAGAAGCGCTGGATGGCTGCATCCAACAACAAAAAGTAGCAGGTTGTCAGACGTGGTTCAACAGAGAAGATTGACGACGAGGTGCGGAACTGGAGAGTGGCCCCAACCCGGTGTTGGGAACACTCTCCAATGCCGGACCCCGCTCCTGAAACCGGCGTCACCGGTGCAGGCTCTGCAACCAACGTACCGACAGACTGCGACGAACAAACCTTCCTACGCGTCAGCGCGTTCGGGTGCACGTACAAAAAAGGGCGAGGGTCAGCATTCGACCGTCTCGCCCTTCCTGTTGTCTACTTGCGCAACCCCAGACGCTGGATCAACTGCTGGTAGCGCTGGGCGTCCTTCCGCTTGAGATAAGCGAGATGTCGGCGGCGCTGACCAACCAACTTGAGCAACCCCCGGCGCGACCCCTCATCGTGCTTGTGCTTGTTGAGATGGTCAATCAGCGCATTGATGCGCGTTGTCAACAAGGCTACTTGAACTTCGGGCGAGCCGGTGTCATTTTCGCTCAACCGGTACTCTTCGATAAGTTGAGCTTTGTGTGTTTTGGCAATACTCATCGGTACTCCTTCATGAACTTATGTGACCAACATTACTGGACGGCGAGATGCTCTGCATCCAAAGTCCTGTGCGTCCAAAGTTCTGTGAGGTCAGAACCTCTACAAGGCCAGAATCTCTGTGAGAACAGAGCGTACGAGCCGAAATCACCGCTGTACCGGGCGCATGATTCAGCGCGTCTTTATCGAACAAGTATACTACTGATTTATTTCAATGCCAAATTTCTGTTTTGCCACATTGATGCTACTTCTTGGTTGCCTGACATCGCGGTATGTTTGCGTGTCATTTCGTGATCTGATAGGCTGAAAGACGCGAACGATTGCCTGGCGTTCGCATGTCTGGATCGATGTCTTGACTGAAAGTGACCAGCTTCAATGCAACATCAAACGATAGCCGTGCTCGATTATGGCAGCCAGTATAGCCAACTGATCTGCCGCCGCGTGCGTGAAGTCAATGTCTACGCCGAACTCGTCTCGTGGGATCGCGCCGCCGAGGTGCTGCCCCGCCTCAAGCCGCAAGGCATCATCCTTTCTGGCGGCCCCAACAGCGTCTACGATCGCGGTGCGCCGACACTGCCCGACATCGTGCTGGAAAGCGGCGTACCGGTGCTGGGCATTTGCTACGGCTTGCAGCTGCTGGCGCACACCCTGGGCGGCCGCGTCGCGCCGGCGCAGGAACGCGAATATGGCGCCGCGACGATTCATGTCACCGGTGTGCGCGGCGGCGCTGAAAGCCTGCTCTTTGCCGACCTGCCCGACAGTCTCCTGGTTTGGATGAGCCACGGCGACCGCGTTGAGCAACTGCCCGACGGCTTTCTTTCGGTCGCCAACAGCAGCAATTCCCCGTTAGCGGCAATCTCGGATGAAAAACGCCGGCTCTATGGCTTGCAGTTCCACCCCGAAGTCGTGCATACGCAGCACGGTCGCGACATCCTCGCCAACTTTGTCAAACGCATCTGCGGCTGCACCGGTGACTGGACAGCCGGCAACTTCATCGAGGAGAGCGTCGAACGCATCCGCGCGCAGGTGGGGTCTTCGGGTCATGTGATCTGCGGGTTGAGCGGCGGCGTCGATAGCGCAGTGGCGGCCACGCTGGTGCATCGCGCCATCGGCGACCGGCTGGCGTGCGTCTTCGTCGACCACGGCCTGTTGCGCAAAGGCGAGGCAGAGCAGGTGATCGAAACCTTCGAGCGTCATCAGGGGATGCGCCTGATTGCGGTTGACGCCAAAGAGGAGTTCCTCGCCGACCTGGCGGGCGTCGAAGACCCGGAACGCAAACGCAAGCTGATCGGCGCGCGCTTCGTGCGCGTCTTCGAGAGTGAGGCGGCGCGGCTGGCGGCGGAGTGGGGCGTCGATGCGCCGGCGTTTCTGGCGCAAGGCACGCTCTACCCAGACGTGATCGAGTCCGCCAGCAACGCCGAAACCAAGAACGCGCGCACGATCAAGACACATCACAATGTCGGCGGCTTGCCCGAAGACATGACCTTCCAACTGATCGAGCCGCTGCGCATGCTCTTCAAGGATGAGGTGCGCACCGTGGGGGCAGCGTTGGGACTGCCCGAAGAGATCGTCTGGCGCCATCCCTTCCCCGGCCCCGGGCTGGCGATCCGCTGTTTGGGCGAGGTGACGTGGGAGCGGCTGGAAACGCTGCGTCACGCCGACAGCATCTTTTTGGAGGAGCTGCGCGGCGCCGATCTCTATCGCCAGACGAGCCAGGTCTTCGCCGTGCTGTTGCCCGTGCGCTCAGTCGGGGTGATGGGCGACGGGCGCACCTACGCCAACGCGCTCGCCCTGCGCGCCGTCACCACCGACGATTTCATGACCGCGGACTGGGCGCGGCTGCCCTACGACCTGCTGGCGCGCATCAGCAACCGTATTGTCAACGAAGTGCCGGGCGTCAATCGCGTTGTCTATGACATCAGCAGCAAGCCGCCTGCAACCATCGAGTGGGAATAGGACACCAACTTCGCAAAGGAGCGCCCATGCCCGACTCACAGCGCATCGCCGTGATCGATCTCGGCTCCAACACGGCGCGGTTGATTGTGATGAATGCCGTGCCGGGCTACTCCTACCGACTGGAGGATGAAATCCGCGAGGTGGTGCGGCTGCGTCAGGGCATGACCCAACACGGGCTGAGTGACGCTGCAATGAGCCGCGCCTTTGCCACCTTGCGCCTGTTCAAGCGCTTCTGCGACAGCACGCACGTCGATGCGATCATCGCCACCGCCACCAGCGCCGTGCGCGACGCTGCCAACGGCCGCGCCTTTGTCGAACGCGTGCAGCAAGAACTGGGGCTGACGCTGCGCATTCTCGACGGCGAGCGCGAGGCATACTACGGCGTCGTCGGCGCGCTCAACGATGTGGCGCTGCGCGATGGCGCCGTCGTCGACATCGGCGGCGGCAGCGCGCAGATCAGCCTGGTGAGCGATCGCCGTTATGTGCAGGGGTGGTCGGCGCCGTTGGGCGCGCTGGCGCTGACCGAGCGCTTTGTGCGCAGCGACCCGATCGGCGATGGTGAGTTCAAGGCGTTGGAGCAGGAGATCAACCGCACACTCGACAAGGTGAAATGGCTGCCCAATCTGGCGGGCGACCTGGTCGGGCTGGGCGGCACGATCCGCAACCTGGCGCGCATCGAAGCACGGCGCTGCGGCTACCCGTTGGTGACCATGCATGGCTTCACCCTGTCGCTGGCGGCGCTGGAACAGACCATCGAGGCGCTGCGCACGCAGCCGCTCGCCAAACGCATCCGGCTGCCTGGGTTGCGCACTGATCGCGCCGACATCATCCTGCCCGGCGCGCTGGTGATGCGCGCAATTCTACGGCGTAGCGGCAAGGACGCGTTGATCGTATCTGTACACGGGCTGCGCGAAGGGTTGTTCTTCGAGCATTTCTGGCGCCATTGGTCGGAGCCGGTGATTGCGGATATTCGTGGCTTTGGCGTGCTGAACATGGCGCGCGTCTATCGTTATCACAAGAAGCACGCCAACCACGTGCGTTTTCTAGCCGGGCGCGTCTTCGAGCAGTTGACGCCGCTGCACAACTACGCTGGCGCCGAGCGCGAGTTGCTCGACGCCGCCGCCCTGCTGCACGACATCGGCACGCTGATCGCCTATGATGGCCATGACGTGCATTCGCAGACGTTGATCGTCAACGGCGGCTTGTCCGGTTTCACCCCGCGCGAGCTGGCGCTGATCGGGCTACTGGCGCGCTATCATCGGAAAGGAATGCCGGAGCCAGGCGACTATGCCAGCTTGCTGCAGCCAGGCGACGATCTGCGGCTGATGCGGCTGGCGGCGATCCTGCGGCTGGCGGAGTATCTGGAACGCGGGCGCTCGTCGGCGGTCGATGATGTGGCGGTGAGTTGGAACGCCACGACGCTGCGGCTGACGCTGATCGCCGATCAGTATCCGGCGGTGGAAATCTGGGACACGCAGCGCAACGCGCTCGAACTGATGAGCCGTGCGTTCGAGCGCGAGGTGTTACTCGACAGTACGGTCGCGCCGGGCAACCTGGGCTAAGAGACTATTTGAAGAGGGTAATAGTTTGACGCAAAGACGCAGCGACGCAGAGGTTCGCAGAGGAGTTGCATAGCTGGCTACAGATGCGTATTCGTTTGATTCTCTCTGCGTTTCTCTGCATCTCTGCGGCTCTGCGTTAAATGGGGTGACTCTTCAAACAGGTTCTAACGCTAGCGCCTGATTACTTGTACGCCAATGCAAAGAGCACCCGATGACGGCGGTCGGGCTGGTCGGGCGGGAGCGGCGTCAACTGCGCAAAGGGTGCGTCCACACGCAGCGAAGCGGGCAACAGCGCTGGCAGCGGCGTGAGCGCGCCGTAGCTGAGCCGCTTGAGCGTGCGCGTGAGCATATTGTCGTGGCGGAAGAAGCCACTGCGTAACACATAGCGCCGCACCTGCGCCCGCATTGCCCCGATGCGCGACACCGTCTGGTCGACCGGCAGCGAGCCGAAAAGCTCGACCTTCGTGAAGCCGGCGTCGTGCAGCCAGCGCGTCAGCTCCGGCGCGGTCGGATAATGAACGGTGAGCGCGCCGGGTGCAAAGTAGGGCCACTGTGGGTTGCTGGTGGAGAGCAGCAGGCATCCACCCGGCGTCAGCAGCCGGCGACATTCGCGCAGGAATGAAGCAGGCTGCGGCAGATAGTAGATCGCCTCGAAGGAGAGAATCAGGTCGAAAGCGTTATCAATGTACGGCAGCCGTTGCGCGTCGGCGGCGCAGAGCGCAGCGCGTGCACCCACCGCCTGCTGCGCCACCACCAGCACTGCGGTCGAATAGTCGCACGCCGTCAGTGAGTGCGCCACATCGAACAGCAGCCCCAGCCCGACGCCGGCGCCGCACGATACTTCGAGCACGCGGCGCCCAGCCGCCATCTCCGCGGCCAGGCTGTAGCGCAGCGCCATGCGCCCCAGTTGCTCATCGTTGAGCAGCGCGCCCGGCGTCTCGGTGATCGACAAAAAATCGCTCATGAGTTCATCCCTGTCTGCGCGCCAGAAGCTGCCAGAATCGCGCGATGTCGCGATAGGGCGAGCGCGTGCTCATCGCCTCTTCCAGCGCCAGCAACTGCTCGAAGCCGGACTCGCTAAATTTGCGTTCATCGTCGCCGATGTAGTCGTTGACGCAGCGCACACCAAGATAGTCGACCGGCGTCAGCCCGGCCGCGACCAGCATCTTCTGCAACTCCGCCAGCGTGTAGAGACGCACTTCGACGCCGTAAAATTGGTTGCGGTGTGTGGCGGCGTCGAGGCTGGCGCGCGCTGCAGAGAGATCGTGCTGCCTGATCGCCTGGCGCAGCGGCTCCGCAGCCGGGTTGGGAATCAGCAGCGAAAACCAGCCGCCCACGCGCAGCGCAGCCGCCGCCACGCGCAACAAACGCGTCGGGTTCGGCAGATATTGCATCAAATTGTGGCAGAGCGCCAGGTCGAAGCCAGCCAGATCGGCAGGCAGTTCGTTGCTGGCGACATCGACAAGCTCCGTGTGGATCGCCGCAGCGACGCCAGCTTCCTCAGCGCAGCGACGCGCCTCCGCCAGCATCGCCGCCGAATGGTCGAGCACCATCACATCGTGGCCCGCGCGCGCCAGCGGCAGCGCATCGCGTCCGTCGCCGCCGCCAATGTCGAGTACGCGCCAGCCGGCGCCCGCGCCGATCAGCCGCCGCAGATTCGCTGCTACCAGCAGATAGCGCAGACGGTTCCACGGCTGCTCCTGGTTGCGGCGCCAGGCGTCGAGGTCGTCGAAGTGGCTGATCGCGCTACTCATCAGGATTGAAGGCGTAGATCGTCAACAACAGCTCGGCGTCGTCGATCAACTGATAGACCGGCAGCCGCCCGGAAAGCTGCAAGCTACGATTCAGGATCAGCGGCACGCCTTCGCCGCGCTTTTCCATGATGAAGGCGCGGTGTCCCTGCAATTCGGGGAGACGGCTGCGCACTGGGCAACGCGCCAGCAGGCTGGTGATCGTCTCGTTGCGCGCAAACTGGCGATATGCCAGGCTGTCGACGGTGAGTGTGTTGGGGATCGAGCCGGGCGAATAGAGTTCGATGCGGTCGTCGAACATGCGCAGGCGAATCTTGGCGCCATAGATCGAGTAGTCGCGATGGGCTACAGCGTTGACGATGGCCTCGAAGACGGCGACCATGTCGTACTGCGGCAGGTCTTCGCGCCCCATGATCTTGCGGGCGCGCACAAACATATTCTTGCGCACAAAGTCGGTGGCGGCATGAATCTGCTCGTCGAGCGTGCCCGTGATGTCGTTGGCGTCGCGCTGATAGAGCGGATTGTCGTCAGCGCGCGCAGTAAGTCCACGGTAGGAAACAGCCTGGATATAGGCGTTGGGCAAAAACTGCTGCGGCGTCGACGCGCCCAACAACACGCCGGCCACCGTTGGACGCAGTTCGCCGTCTTCATCGATGCGCGCCATGCCCAGCTTTTGCAGCAGCGCCTCCGGGGCGTCCTGCGTGAGCGGCGTTGCAAATCGCTCCCATAATGCTGGCGTCAAATCGGCGATGGTTGCTGTCGGCAGGGTCTGCTCATCGAAGCGAATCAATCGGGTCTGGCTGCGCTGCTGAAACAGGCGCGCCAGGACTTCGGGCGGCATCTGCCGCTTGCTGCTGCCGAGACGATGAAAATAGCCGCCAGGACTCTGATGTACAAAGAGGCTGCGTGGAACATCGATGCGCAGTACAGCAGCCGCCTTCCCTGAGCTGTCTGTCAATTCCAGGCGCTCGATGACCGGCATCAGCGGCGGGCGGATCGAGTCATAGCACGCTTCGCGTACAACGGATTCGACTGCGTCGAGCCGTTCGTATGGAATCCCGATGATCTCTTTGGTTTTGTCGCGCACGCCCAGCACCAGGACGCCGCCATGAGCGTTGGCGAAGGCAGCCAGTTCGTCAGCCAGATCGCTGCGCGTCGGTGCGCTGACACGGTCGCCGCTGAAGCGCACTTCCTTCAGTTCGAGATAGCTGTCTTCGCCGAGTCGGATTTTTTCCTGTAATTCCGCTTTACTAGCAAACATGCTACCCCCTTCCTCAGCCGATGGCATACTCAGCCCCTCTGTCTGCGACTGAGCGCATTCATGCTTTCAATTGTAGAAGATCCCAGCGGTTTCCGTAAAGGTCTTGGAAGACGGCGGGTGTATCCCAAATTTTGGGCATCCTCACCCAGAGCGGGCAAACGTAGGTCATCGCCTCCGGCGTGACGGCCGCCAAGTCACGCCGGAGGCGATGACCTACTGAAGCGTAGCGTCTGCGTGAAGAAGGCGATCGCTTCATCGTAGTCGCGCACCAGGTAGGTGATGTAACCGATTCGTTGGTGCATGTGTGTGCCCCTCAGCAGCGACCGTACAGCATCGTCTCCAGCCGCGTCTTGACTGCGGGCCACTCGTGGTCGAGCATCCGATACCAGGCGGTGTCGCGGCTCTGCCCCTTGACGATCATGTGGTATTCTTGCACGCCCTCGAAGGTGAAACCGATGCGCAGCGCCGAGCGACGTGAGCGTTCGTTGCGGCTGTCGCACTTCCACTCGACGCGACGATAGCCGAGCGCAAAGCAATGGCTCAGCATCAGATACGCGCCCTCCAGGTTCGCCTGCGTGCGCTGGACGATCGGGCTGTACCAGATGCCGCCAAGCTCGATGCGCAAGAACGCTGGAACATTGCTCATCAACGAAACGACGCCGACCGGCTGGTCGCTCTCCTGTTCGACGACGCACAGCGCCAGGCGGTCAGCGCCGGCGATCGAGTCGTCGATGTACCGCGAAAATGCTGCAAAATCGGCAAATGGCCCCGCAAACAGATAGCGCCAGATCAGTTCGTCAGCGTCGTAGGCGGGTATGGCGCGACCCGCCAGCTCGATGGCTGAGCCGTTGGAGTGTGCATAGAGCGCGGGCGCATGGCGCGGCGCCAGCGGCTCCAGCCGAATAAAGCGTCCCGCCAGCGTCACCGGCGCCGGTTTGAGCGGCAGGCTGCGCGTGCGGGCAAGCGTTTCATCAGGCAACATTGACATCATTCACAATCTCACAATCTCTCGATCTCTCGATCTCTTGATCACAGGATCGACTTCAGCACAGTCAGGTCGATGTTGGCGCCGCACAGGACGATGGCGACCTTGCGTCCCTGCCCGCGCTGCTGATCTTTGAGATACGCCGCCACAGCAACGCCCGCCGCCCCCTCGATCAGTTGGTGGTGCGTCTCGGCCACCAGACGAATCGCCGCCGCGATCTCGTTCTCCTCGACCAGAATCCAGTCGTCCACCAGGTCGCGGCAGAGCGCAAAGGTGATGGCGTCGGTCTCGACGCCGCCGGCGCTGCCATCGGAGAGCGTGGGCAGCGACGCCATCTCGACGATGCGCCCGGCGCGCACCGATTCAGCCATCACGGGCGAATTGGCGGGCAGGCAGCCGATGATGCGCACCGGCCTGCCCGCGCGCCGCCGTCCCTTGACATAGCCGGCGATCCCGCCGATCAGCCCGCCGCCGCCGACAGTGACGTAGATCGCATCCACATCGGGCAGGTCGCGCACTATCTCCAGCCCGACCGTGCCCTGACCCGCGACGATCTCCCAATCGTTGTAGGGCGAGATGTAGGGTCTCCCGCTCTCGGCGGCGAAGGCGCGTGCGGCGTGTTCGGCATCGACGCTGTCCTCGCCATGCAGTTGCACGTCGGCGCCGAGACGCCGGATCGCCTCGAGCTTGGTCGCCGCAGCGTGCGTCGGCGCAAAGACCACGCCAGTCGCGCCGAGCTTGCGCAGCGCATACGCCACCGCCGCGCCGTGATTGCCCGACGACGCCACGACCACCCCGCGCTGCAATTCGGCGGGCGTCAGTTGCAACAGCTTGTTGAACGCGCCGCGCAGCTTGAAAGAGCCGGTGTGCTGCAAATTTTCCAGCTTGAGAAAGACCTGATCGCCGCCCATTGCGCTGAGCGCAAGCGACTCATCCAGCGGCGTGCGTCGGACATAGGGGCGAATGCGCCGCCCGGCCTCAATGACCGTCCTCCTGAGTTCCTGATCCATGCTTCACCCCAATCCAATCAAACTCCGTCACGCCAGAGACGATGACCTACGGACGTTTCGCAACTCGCCCCTCGCAACTCGATAGAACGCTGATGACGCGGATTCTGCGGATCGGCGCGGATTTTTTCTCTGCGTTCCTTTGCGCCTCTGCGCCCTTGCGTCAAAGATTCGCCCCTCGCCCCTCGCAACTCGATAGAACGCTGATGACGCGGATCGGGCGGATCAACGCGGATTTCTGCTCTGCGTTCCCTTGCGCCTCTGCGCCCTTGCGTCAAGGTTTCGCCCCTCGCAACTCGCCCCTCGCCCCTCAAATATCCTGATTCTGCGGCAAGATCACCAGGTCGCGGATCGTGACGTGCGGCGGACGCGCTAGCATGAAGAGCACCGCCTCTGCCACATCCTCCGAGGTGATACTGGCGCGCTTCTCGACCATCTCGGCGATGCGCGCCGGTTCGGTGAAGCCCCACAGCTCGTTGGCGACCATGCCCGGCGCAATCGCACCGACGCGGATGCCGTGCGGCGCCACCTGCCGGCGCAGCGTGTGGACGAAGCCCTGGATGGCGTGCTTCGATGCGCTGTAGACCGGCTCCCAGACAATGTCGACGAAGCCGGAGATCGAGCTGGTGATCAGGATGTCGCCCGATTTTTGCGCCATCATGTGCGGCAATACGGCGTGCACCGAGCGCAAGACACCGTCGATGTTGACATCCATCAGGTGCGCCCATGCATCCGGATCGCCCTCAGCGACCTGACCGGGGATGTAGATGCCGGCGTTGGCGAAGAGCACATCGATGCGCCCGAAGCGCGCCGCCGTCCGCTCGACCATCGCCACAACCTGTTCGCCGCTGGTGATGTCAGTGGGAACGACAAGCGTGTTTGCGCGCCCCAGTTCGTCAGCCAGCGCCTCCAGCCGGTCGGTCGAGCGCGCGGCCAGCGTCAGCTTGCAGCCCTCCTGCGCCAGCGCCCGCGCCGTCGCCGCCCCAATCCCAGAGCTGGCGCCGGTGATGATCACGACTTTTTCAGCAAGTTTCTGTCCCATGAGTCCCTCTCTTTGCTAGAGAGGGAGAGGGGGAGAAATGGAGAGGGGGAGGCAGGGAGACACGCAATCTCCCCTTCTCCCCTTCTCCCTTTCTCCCGCTCTCCCCTTATCCCCTTCTCCCGCTCTCACTCTTCCACCTTCTGCACCAATACTTTATCGACGCGACGCCCATCCATGTCAACGACTTCGAGGCGATAGCCTTCAACCTCGATGTAGCTGCCAACCTCGGGAATTTGTCCCAGAAGCGACATGATCATGCCGCCGACGGTCTGATATTCCAGCTCATCGCGCTGCGGCAGCACAGCCAGCCCGAACTGCTCCTGAAACGCATCGACCGACCACAAGCCGTTGACCAGCCAGGAGCCATCCTCGCGTTGAACGACATCCGGCTCCTCGCCGACGCCGCTCAGATCGACGGCGCCAAGGATCGCCTCGATCACATCGCTGATGGTCACCAGCCCTTCGACGCTGCCATATTCGTTGATGATCAGCGCCACTGGCGTGCGCGCGGCGCGCATCTGCTCGATCACATCGAGCGCAGTCATGCTTTCGGGCAGAAAGTGCGCCGGTCGCGCCAGCGCGCGCAGATCGACCGCCTCCCCTTGCAGCCGCTCGACGATCAGGTCGCGCGCGTAGAGGATGCCGATCACGCGATCGAGCGAACCCTCCGCCAGCGGAAAGCGCGAGTGCGACGAGGTCAACAGCAGGTCGCGCATTGCTTCCAGGCTGGCGTTGACGTCGATCCAGTCGATCTCGGTGTGCGGCGTCATGATTGCAGTGGCGCGGCGGTCGCTCAAACGAAATACCTGCGCGACGATCTCTTCTTCGATCGGCTCGAAGACGCCCAGTTGCGCGCCCTGCTGTAGCATGATGCGCACTTCCTCGTCGGTGACGGCAGGCGCCTCGCTTGGTTTCATGCCAAGAATACGCGTCAACCAGGCGCTTGACCGATCCAGGACGATCACCAACGGGTGCGTCACTTTCGCCATCACGCCCATCGGCGGCGCAACCAGGCTGGCGATCTCTTCGGGCTGATTCAGCGCAATGCGCTTTGGTGTGAGTTCAGCGATGATCAGAGAGAGATAGGTCGTGATGAGAACGACAATCAGGATTGCCGCCTGTGACGCATAGAGCGCCGGAAACCCGATTTGCCGCAGCAGGTCCGCCATCGGCGTAGCCAGGGTTGCTCCGCTGAACACGCCGGTCAGGATGCCGATGACCGCATGCGACCTCCGTCCGTTGAACATCCAGATAAACGCGTAGGCCAAGCAGACCAGGACGCCGGCCAGCGTATACATCGGCCGGGGTGCATCCGGGCGGCGGCCAGTCACCGTGAGCATCACGCCGGCGGCCAACATCAGGATCGGAAACTGACGCAATAGATTCTCTTCCTGAGCGACGTCGTCGGAGCGGAGGACCAGTCCCGCACAGGCCAGGCCCCACAGAATCATCGGCGGCGCGAGCAAACCAACCAGCGACGCCGACCAGGCCTGAGGAGCCTTAGGCAGCCGCGCCGCAATCCGCCGGGCAATCCCCAAGTGATAGACGACGAGAAAGAGCACAATCGCCCACAACGCGCGGATGTTGGCCTGGAGGACTAGCTCGGCTCCGCGCGCCCGAATCGCATACTCCCGATACATCCACGCTTGGATGACGTAAACCTGGAAGTATCCCGCCAGAAACAGCCAGACCGGCGCGAAGGGGTCAAAATCCCGGCGGATCGCGCGCCACAGCACCAGCCCCGCAATCAGCCCACCCGTCACACAGGTTACCTGCATATCTGGCGGCATCGGAATCCCCGCTCCTACCCATCCCGTTCAGCGTCCGACGAGGCTCATGATGGAAGCCACCACTTCGGAATGGTAGCGCGACCAGGTGAACGACTCGGCGCGCCGTCGTGCGGCCCGCGCCAGCTTCTGGCGCAAGGCCGGATCGTCGCCAAG